>JAEEGL013300098.1_pt1 | contig 16822 bp, 14 predicted proteins | sample 9134231 | NCBI WGS metagenome assembly JAEEGL01 (sample SAMN16246548, study PRJNA631951) | gut metagenome | biome: gut microbiome; feature: rumen; material: fiber-attached | host: Bos | place: Iran: Karaj | collected 2018-10
AACTGGACAGATTATGGAAGAATGTATAAGAAAAACCACGAGGTCCCGTCCAAGTCACAAGAAGGGGCCCGCCTTTTGGCATTAGGAGGGACCCGCATCGCGGGAGGTACCTGATGCCGCTTAAAAGGTGGGAAGATCGTCTTGTGACCCCGTGGTACATTTGTGTTTATAAAGGAGCGAAAGTGAAAGAAAACGGGAAAAAGAAAAAAGAAAAGCTGTCTTTTGCAGCTACGATGAAAAACTCATGGTTTGCCTTAAAACTTGCGGCAGAAATATGTCCGAGTTTTATAGCACACACATTTATTATGTGGCTTATAGGGCAGAGTGAGTGGGTATTTTTTGACGGCGTATTCATGAAGGTGATCGTTAACGCTTTGTCTGAAGGCCGGGAGTTTAGCAGCATCTTAAGATTTATCCTTATATGCGGCGCGATATTCTGTGTTCTGGCGGTCTATACGATGTATGTGGATAATGTAGTTTACCCTTTAAAGACTAACAGGCTTTACGGCGGCATATACAAAAAGCTTTATGCCAAAGCAAAAAATGTTGAGCTTTCATGTTATGAGGATCCCGATTTTTATAACCGCTACACTATGGCAATGGATGGAGCAGAGCAAAAGATCGCATCCGTTATCAGAGGAATGATAGGCGCGATCATCGGCGCAGCGGCTTCCGTATCCGTATTTTACATGATGTATGAGATAGATCATTATGCCATGCTTTTTATCATTTCACCGCTTATAGGTAATTTCCTTTTCGGCAATCTTAAGAATAAATATGAGTATCAGAGATATAAGGAACAGGCGCCCAATGAAAAGGTGCTTAATTATGTAAGCCGTATGATGTATCTTCCCGACGGAGCCAAGGAGATCAGGCTTTCCAATGTATTCTCTCTGATGAGGAAACAGTACGGGGAAGCTACGGTAAAAAACGTAAAAGTTGCCGATAAATACGCCTTTCGAAATGCGAATATGAACTTCTGGCGCATAACCTTTACTTTTACCGTTATCTTTGAAGGCGTGCTGCTTTATGCTATCTATCGAAACCGGGTAACGGGCAGCATTTCTCTTGCGGAGCTGACCATTATGACGAGTCTGATGGTTGCCATGACCTGGATACTCATAAGGGTATTTGAAAATGTAATGGAAGTTCTGAAAAACGGCATGTTTATAAATAATCTTAAGGGATTTCTCGAGTATGAGGAGAAGATCCCGGAAGACTATGACGGGGAGATGCCGGACAGGGAATTTAAGAGCCTGGAATTTAGAGATGTTTCTTTCTCTTATAAAGATAAAGAGATCATACATAAGCTTTCGTTCAGGATCGATAAAGGGGAGACCGCGGCATTGGTGGGACATAACGGCGCCGGCAAAACAACTATCATAAAGCTATTGTTAAGACTATATGATCCTGATAGCGGCGTGATCCTCTATAACGGTAAGGATATTAAGACATATAATCTTAAAGCCTACAGAGATATCTTCGCCACTACCTTCCAGGATTTCAAACTTTTTGGAATGACGGTTAAGGAAAATGTCCTTATGGGAAGGGACTATGAAAACGAGGAAGCATCGGTAAAAGAGGCTTTAAAAAAGGCAGATGTTCTTAAGCGTATCGAAGAGCTGGATAAAGGTATCGATTCTGTGATGACAAAGGAATTTGATGAGGAGGGCTGTGTGCTTTCGGGTGGGGAGAGCCAGAAACTGGCCGTTGCCAGAACCTTTATAAAAGATGCACCCATGAAGATATTTGACGAGCCTTCAAGCGCCCTGGATCCGATAGCAGAGTATGAACTTTTTAACAGTATTATCGGTGAAGGAAAAGATCACACCATGCTCTTTATCTCGCACAGGCTTTCGTCGGTAAAAAACTGCGACAAAGTCTTTATGCTTGAAAAAGGTACTCTCATCGAGGAGGGAACCCACAAAGAACTGATGGGAAAGAACGGAAGCTATGCAGCTATGTATAAAAAACAGGCGATGAACTACCTCGCAATAGAAAATGAAGAGGAGGTGATCGCATAATGAAATACGTACCTAAGGAAGAAAGAGAAAAAACAAAGCAGTCTGTAAAGACAGTGTTTGCGAATAACTTTTACATGCTTAAGCTTATCTTTAAAGCTTCGCCTTCGTTTGTATTGTTTCAGGCGGCCGATGCGGTAAGAGGCCAGCTGTCTATTTTCTTCGAGCACACGGTGCTGATAGGTTATGTTCTGGAATCGGCGGAATTTGGTTATCCATTTGAACATGTTGCGGGGATCATTCTGCTTATGGCTGCACTGATCACGATAGGGATGTTCTTCACTGTTTATCAAAGCGATTATGTGGCACCGCGTGAAAGACCTAAGGTCCGCGAAAAGATCAAGATGAAGCTTTACGAGAAGGCAAGGGATATGGATCTTGAGTGTTATGATGATCCTGAATTCTATAACAGTCAGGTACTTGCCATATCGCAGATCGACGATCAGATCGAAAGGGTGATCAAATTCGTTATCGACACACTGAGCGGTCTTGCGGCATTTACAACAACGGCCATATATTTTCTTTATAAGGACAAAACTGCTATTTTGTTTGCGCTGGGGGCCTTTGTGCTGTCTATGATCTTTGAGCAGCTTTATAACAAGCAGAATTATCTGGTCAGGGTTGAGAGCATACCGGCATCCAGGAAAAGAGACTATATAAAAAGGATCTATTATCTTAACGACTATGCCAAGGAGATAAGGTTAAATCCTAATGTTTCGGATATTCTTATGGAACAGTTTGAGCAGGCCAACGACGAAGTCTATGCCATTGAGAAGAAATATGCTTTAAAGAAATGGTTCTTCGGATTCATGAGGCGTTATGTCTGCAACAGCTTTTTTGCGGATGTTCTGTTCATTGGCTATCTCGTATATCAGGCTGCCGTGCTCCACAGTATCTCTTACAGTACTGTGGCGATCCTTTACGGTTCTTTCGGAAGGCTTAAAAACAGTATGAGAGTGTTCTCGGAGACTTATCCCTTTGCCTGTGAGACAAGCTTGTATGTAAGCAAGATCAGAGAGTTTTTGAATTACGAGCCTAAGATCGTTTCAAAAGAGAATCTGATACCTTCGAACAATGCTAAAGAGATCGAGCTTGATAAGGTATCTTTTGCATATGGAAAGAACAAGGATATGCTTATAAAGGATATGGACCTTCATATTAAAGCCGGCGAAAAGATCGCTCTTGTGGGTTATAACGGAGCAGGAAAAACAACGCTCGTTAAGCTGCTTATGAGGCTTTACGATACAAAAGGCGGAGTTATCAGGGCTGACGGCAGGGATATCAAAGAGTATGATGCAAAGAAATACCGTGATACCATTGGTACGGTATTCCAGGATTTCCAGATCTTTGCCGGCACCGTAAAAGAAAATGTATTGCTGGATGTGGCTGATGGCATCGGAGATGACGGGATCAGAAAGGCACTTTCGGAAAGCGGACTTATGGAGCGCATAGACAGATTTGACAAAGGTCTGGATACGGAGCTTACCACGGAGTTTTCTGAGGAGGGCGTAAATCTATCGGGGGGCGAGAGCCAGAAGCTTGCTATATCGAGAGTATTCTATAAAGATGCAGGACTTATGATACTTGATGAGCCTTCCAGCGCTCTTGACCCTATAGCGGAATACCAGCTGAATCATGCAATGATCGAAGCCACAGGAGATAAAACGGTTATATTTATTTCGCACAGGCTTTCAACCACAAGGATCGCAGACAGGATCATCATGCTTGAAAAAGGAAGTATCGTAGAGCAGGGAACGCATGAAGAACTGCTTTCAAAGAACGGAAAATACGCTCAGATGTGGAAGGTTCAGGCGGGAGCCTATATCGCTGTCTGACTCTTTTGAACTGCCGGAAGAAAAGATAGCTGAGTAAAGAACTGTTATAACGATTCTTTCTATATGAACTGCCGGGAGTGTCTGTTATCATTACGGATGTAAGGCGCCGGAACATAAACATTAACAGCATAAGAAAGGATGATGAACATGAACAGAGATATATTTATAAGAAATCTTACCGGTGACAGGATCGAGATGAGTCCCAAAGGCAGATGCGCTGATGAACTTTCTGTAGAGGAATTTGAAAAGGGCTATGAAAGCTTTTTTGAAATGATCTATGCGATAGCGGAAACAGATATTTCTGCATTAAGCGGCTACGGAGAGTTTAATGAAGATAATAAAGCACCGTTTGCAACATTTGAGGAATTTGTCAGAGAGACCTTTAATGAGCAGCAGGAAGGCTACTGGCATAACTGGACACAGATGTTTGATACCACTTTTTTGAAAAAGGATTATTTTGATAAGATATATGCAAAGATCATGCAGTATGCACCGTTTTGCGAAGGGGTAAGATACCTGGCTAACAACAATACTTTCTTTGTTAATATGATCGTTGATGATGAAGGAAAGACCTATTGCGCAGATTGGGGACGCGCGGGGATCATGGATTACCTGATGGATTTTGCTATCCTTGATCTGAACAAACCTTATCTGCTGGTTCCCGAAAAACTTTATGAGTATGCGAAACGGAAGAATATTGAGATAAAGAACTATAAGGAGCGCTTCCTGTGCATGGCTTATTTTAAAGGACTTCACACACTCATGTGGCATGCATCCATCGATGATCTGGTATCCTGTGAATCCATCACAAGATCTATAAACGAACTGGAAGAGCGCATGAACAGACTGGCGGATTAAACATGCAATACGAAAACGCAAAGGATATTCTCCCTGCCAGTCTTTTGGAAGAAGTGCAGAAGTATGCTCAAGGAAAAGTGATATATATACCGAAGCACGGTAAAACAAAAGGCTGGGGAGAAGCATCCGGTTACCGGGAAAAACTGAATAAAAGAAATGCGCTTATCTGCAGCAGGTATGCTTCCGGCGCATCGATCATGGAACTGGCGGAAGAGTATTATCTTTCGCCTGAATCCGTCAAAAAGATCGTTTATGGTAAAAAGAAGGTACTTCCCGAATACTCGCCCACGGTATACTCAGCAAGGCAGTATTCCGATGCGGGGATCGGTGAAGAATGGGTCAGGATATATCTGGATAAGAATTCCCTGGACATGCCGGATAATTCGGATTTTTTTCTGTCGGAACTGGTAAAGATCCCGCTGCGGCTGATCGATGAGGATAATGGCCCGGAGGCTGAAGCGGAAATGACAGCTTTTTGTGATGCCCCTTTGATCCTTAAATTCGAAGATCACAGGTTCTCTGTCTTATGCGGCTGGGGACTGCTCAAACAGCTGCGCCTGGAAAGGAAGAATGCTCATCAGGCCTTCATTTTTGTCAGGAACGAAGAGTATGACCATTATCTGAGTAATTTCGGAAAACAATTCATCAAAACATATTCCGGAGAATAATAATGAAAGGCATTCGAAGGTTCTATATATATTTTACGATACTGCTTATACTTTCCGGCACACTGCTTATTCTGGCAGCGGGTTCGTTTCGTTAGACCACGATCGATGGCATAATGCTTAATGATATTGTCGAGACGGTGAAAGAAAACTGGGATGATCTGAGCGCTCTTGACCAAATGACACCGGATACCGTTCTGCTGGTACTGGACAGCAGTGGTAAAAGGCTGTATTCAAAGCCGGAAAAGGATTTTGAGGGAGTGAACGGAGTACTTGATGCCATAAAGACCGGCATGATCACGGTACCTGTAAACGAAGGCGGCTTATTCATGGGGATCGTGGTAGTTCCTGATCCGGCAATGACAGCTTATTACAGGAAGATCCGTGATATTGCCATGCTCACAGCATTTACCATAGCTTTGCAGCTGGCATCTTATCTGGTTTTTCTGTATTACATAAATAAAAGTATAACAGCTCCATTTAAGCGTTTGAAGGAATTTGCGGCTTTTGTGGCACAGGGAAGGCTGGATGAACCTCTGGCGATGGAGCGCAATAATATCTTTGGGGCGTTCACGGAATCCTTTGATATAATGAGGGAGGAGCTTAAAGCATCAAGGCAGAGAGAAACAGAGCTCAAGATGAAGGAGAAAGAACTGATCGCCTCCTTAAGTCATGATCTGAAGACCCCGGTTACGGGGATAAGAGCCATCTGCGGAGTCCTTTCGGTAAAGCTTCAGGATGAGTATCTTAAAGCAAAGGTAGATAATATCGAGCAGAAAACACGGGAGATCAATACACTTTTAAATGCTCTGCTTTCTTCGGCGCTGGATGAGCTGGGGGAGATGAATGTAAGCCCGATGGAAGAGACATCTGATATGCTTAAGACCATAGTAGAGGAACATGATGTCCATAACAGGGTAAGAGCGGAGGATATACCGGGATGCATCATAAGGATCGATAAAAACCGTATGTCCCAGGTTATCGGTAATATAATCAGCAATTCATATAAGTATGCGGATACGGATATTGATATAAGCTATGCCTTCAACGGAAACTTTCTTGAGATGAGCATCCGTGATCACGGTGAAGGTGTGGATCCAGAAGAGACAGGCTTCCTTACCAATAAGTATTACCGCGGCAAGAAGAACAGCCCCGGAAAAGAGGGCAGCGGGCTGGGATTGTATATATCAGCCGAGCTTATGAAGAAAATGAACGGGCAGCTTATCTGTATCAGTGACCGCAAAGGATTTGAGGTAAGGCTTAAGATACCGCTCGCGTGAGTGTTCGGATGATAAACCGGGAAAGGCAGTGGCAGAAAGATGAGGACAGATATGGGTGGATCACCTGTCAGGGTTAAGTCGGGGATAATTGAATATCCGCATGGTTTTTCAACAAGATGCGGCGGAGTGAGTACCGGGATCTTTGGATCGCTTAACCTTGGGATGAACCGCGGAGACAAAGAAGAATCCGTTAAGGAAAATTATAAAAGATTCTTTGCTGCCTGCGGTATTGAAACAGAAAGCTTTGTATGCGGCAAGCAGGTACATGGCAAAAATGTGATGATCGTGGGAAGCAAGGATGCCAGGAAACCATACGGTTATACTTCTTTGTTTGAAGCGGATGGGTATGTTACGAATGAGGCTGATGTTCCGCTGGTTGTATTTACCGCGGATTGTATACCGCTGTTACTGGCAGATGAACAAAACAGAGTGATCGCCTGCGTGCATTCGGGATGGCGCGGGAGTGTGCAGGATATTGAGCGGCAGGCTATAGAGAAAATGTGCAGCCTGGGAGCACAGACAGAGTATATCAAAGCCTGTATAGGGCCTGCGATAGGCAGGTGCTGTTTTGAAGTGGGCAAAGAAGTCATCGATGCGGTAAATGAGCTTTTGGAAAGAGAAGCAGATGAACTGTATACCCTAAAAGAAAACGGCAGGTATATGCTGGATCTGAAGAGTGTTGTAAAGTACTGCCTGCTGCGCAGCGGGGTAAGGGAAGATAACATAGATATAATAAAAGACTGTACCATGTGTATGCCAAAGAAGTACTGGTCGCACAGGTATACAGCAGGTGAACGCGGCAGTCAGGCCGCAGTGATAATGATCCCAAAGGACCGGATACAGTGAAATATGGCTGTATCTTTTGACAAGAACTGATATAGCATACGTCAATTTTTAATAAGAAAAATAACGGCAGGATGTATAGTATTTAACAGGCTGCCGGGTATAAATGCGGTTGCCGGAAAGGGAACAGCGTTTATCATGGATAAAGACAGTATTTTTAAAAATAAAAGATCGATCGTCATAGATGAAAAAACTCCGCTTCTTGTTCTGGCGGGGCCTATGTTTCTGGAGCTTTTCTTAAATACCATGCTCAATAATATCGATATGCTCATGCTGAGTCATTACGATGAGTATGCGGTAGGAGCGGTAGGAAATGCCAATACCATCATGTTCATGATGAACATCCTGTTTAATGTCATAGCAACAGCTACCAGTGTGGTAGCGGCCCAGTACCTTGGGGCTAAACAGTACGATAAGATGAACATGATCTACACGCTGGCTGTAATGGTCAATCTGCTGATCGGTGTTGTACTGAGCGGGGCCTTTTGTGCGGCTAATCCGTTCATCATGAATTTCCTTCATGTTTCGCCGGAGATGAGGCCGTATTCCATGATATATATTTATATCGTGGGTGGAGGGGGCTTTATAACCGCTGTATTTAATGTGATGCTGCAGATCCTGCGATGTAACGGATATACCAAGATAGGTATGTGGGTTTCCTTTGCGATCAATATAATCAATATCATAGGTAATTATCTATTCCTGTATGGACCGCTGACTTTTATGAAGATGGGTGTTGCCGGTGTGGCAATATCGACGGTCGCCGCACGTCTTATCGCGGTTATAGCGCTTATAATCTTCTTCTATGCGGCAAAGATAGGAAGGATATCGCTGCGTTATCTTAATCCTTTCCCGGGCAGGCTGCTGGGAAAGATGATCAAAATAGGGCTGCCTACGGCAGGGGAGACACTTACTTATAATCTCTACCAGACCACACTTCTTTCGTTTGTTAATGCAATGGGAAATGATTCGGTCAATGCAAGGTCCTATTGCAATACGCTTATTTCGTTTGCTATGATATTCTCCAATGCATCCGCCATGTCTACACAGATAATCACAGGGCATCTGGTAGGAGCGGGTAAGAATGAAGAGGCATACAAAAGGGTGTTTAAAACCCTGCGGACGTCGCTGCCGATCACGATCGCGCTGGCATCCGTTAATGCTGTATTCTGCAGATATACATTGCAGCTTTTTACATCAAACAGTAATATAATAGCCCTTGGACAGATGATAATGATAGCGGATATATTTGTGGAAACGGGCCGCTGCCTTAATATGACATTTGTAAGCAGCCTAAAGGCAGCCGGAGCATATATATTCCCGCTTATAATGGGTATAGTATGTAACTGGGGGCTGGGACTCACCACCGGATATGCGGTGGGTGTGGCTCTTGGATTGGGTGTGGCCGGAATCTATGCCGGGACGGCAACAGATGAATGCATACGCGGATTGATCGTTATGTATTACTGGTATAAGAAGAAATGGCTTGGCAAGTCTGTTGTAGAGAAAAAATGATACGGAAACGGGGAATATAACTATGGGGGGATACAGATTAGCTTCAGCTGTCTGGGAAATAACGCTGGCCTGCTGCTTTTCCTGTAAGTATTGCGGTAGCGGCGGCGGCAGGGCACGTGAGAATGAGCTGGATACGGATGAGTGTCTCAAACTGGCGGATGAACTTTCGGAGCTGGGGTGTAAGCGCATATCGCTGATCGGCGGCGAGGTGTTTATGCGGCCTGACTGGAAGATGATAGTAAGGCGGCTGACAGAGAACGGTATAGCGGTGTGCATCATAAGTAACGGATATATGATCGATCAGCCCCTTGCCTTCGAATTGGGAGAAATGAATATCGAATCGCTGGCGCTTTCGCTGGACGGGCCCGAAAGCATTCATGACAGCTACCGTCAGCAAGGGAGTTTTAAATATGTTAAACGTGCACTGGGAGTATTGGCAAATGCTGCCGTCCCCACATCCGTTATAACTACACTTAATGCCGTGAACGAAAAGTATCTTGAGGAACTCTATGAGTTCCTGACAGATTATCCGGTCTTTGCATGGCAGCTGCAGGCATGTCTTCCTATGGGAAACGCGGCAAAAAGCGGTGTAGATCACAGATTTGATGTGAACAGGGTCATACGATTTGTGGAGGATCACGCCTCTGCACCTTTTGCGCTGGGGATAGCGGATAATATAGGATATTTTACACCCGGGGAAGGGATGCTGCGCGGTAACCGTGGCGGAAAGGCGTTTTATAAAGGTTGTCAGGCGGGGATAAGCGTTATCGGTATCGACAGCATAGGAAACATCAAAGGCTGCGAGTCACTTTACGATGAAAGATTTATAGAAGGGAATGTCAGAGAGCGGAGCTTAAAGGACATCTGGGAGGACCCGGATGCTTTTGCATATAACAGGAGATTTAAGACTGATATGCTTACGGGAAAGTGTGCGTCGTGTGATAAGAATAGTATCTGCCGCGGCGGATGCCGCTCTATGGCATATTTTGCACACGGGAAACTATACGAAGCACCATACTGTGCGCGGCATATAAAGCCGGGCTGTGAAGACGCGTGATAAAGCGGTACGCACTTGTTCTTATATACTGTTTTGTGATAATATTAGTAATGTTTGATCAATAAAGGGCTAACCTGAATAGATAATTGAAAGGGATGGGATCATGACAAACGAAGAACTTAAAAAGTATTATTTCGGAGCTTACAGTTTTGAGGAAGCTGAAGACGGATGGCTTCAGGCATTCCAATATACTAAAGCTCAGATGGAGTATTTTAAGGGCGCATTTGATTTCTGGTACGACAGATGCATGGCGACAACGGCAAAGACGATCGAATTTGAGACGGAAGCTACGAAGATATCCTTTGATTATCGCTTCATCTGGCTGGGATCGCCGGATTCTTTTGAACTTTCACTGGATGGTCAGATCACAAAGATCGTTTATGTAAAGGATATACTGGAAAAAAACGGCCGCAGGATAGAGGCGCCGAAAGAAGGGGGACCCGAATGGGAATTCCCGATAGACGGCAGGATAGAGTGGGAACTTCCTGAGGGAAAGAAATCAGTAGTGATCTATCTGCCTGCGGATGCTACCGTTCTGATAAAGAATTTTGAAGTGAATGCCGCAGTCATACGACCTGAAAAGAAAGAAAAAGTGCTCTGGCTGGGGGATTCGATAACCCAGGGCTACGGGCCGCTTCGCAGTGCAATGACTTATGTAAGCGTAGCTAACAGGCTTCTTGGTTATGATATCATAAATCAGGGTATAGGCGGTTATGTCTACGATAAGAAATCGCTTATGAAGATGGACGGATATCAGCCGGATAAGATCATCGTGGCGCTTGGGACCAATCAGTTCTGGGCAGACAGCATGAAGGATGTAGAGGAGTATTACGAAGCTCTGATGGCGCTTTACGGCAATGATATCCCGGTATTGTGCATCTCACCGGTGTGGCGTGCCGACCAGCCTGATAATTATAAGAAATTTGTCAGTTTCTGCGAGGGCATTAAAAAGATCGCGGGAAGTTATAAAAATGTTACGCTTGTAGACGGCTTTTCGCTTGTGCCTCATTTGAACGAGTATTATCTGGATGGTCTGCATCCGAATTGCCTTGGTACCGAAAACTATGGCAGGAATCTGGTCGAAGCGATCAGAAAATCGGGATTTTGAACGGGTGAGGTTAAGATGATGAAAGAGTTTTATATTGATTGTGACGGGATAAAGCTGCATGCCAAACTTGATATGCCAAAGGAAGGCGGAAAATGCCCGCTGTGCATACTGATACACGGTTTTACGGGACATATGGAGGAAGACCATATCATCGCGGCGCAAAAAGCTATGAACGATGCAGGAGTGGCGGTGCTGCGTGCCGAAATGTACGGCCATGGCGGGAGCGATGGTGAGTTCAGATATCATACGCTGTATAAATGGGTGACGAATGCTCTGGCGGTCGTGAGATATGCAAAGTCACTGGATTTCGTGACGGATCTTTATCTCAGTGGACACTCCCAGGGCGGATTGCTGACTATGCTGGTCGGCGGGATGTGTGTGGATGATCTGAAAGCGATCCTGCCTCTTTCGCCTGCGTGGATGATCCCGGATGGAGCAAGGGAAGGAAATCTTCTGGGGATGGACTTTGATCCGGCACATATTCCGGATGTGCTGGCAGGATGGGATGTCGAACTGGACGGAGATTATGTCCGTGTTGCACAGCTGATCCATGTAGAAGATGAGATCGCGCGCTTTGACAAGCCTGTATTTATAGTTCACGGAGAAGCGGATGACGTGGTCCCGATGGCCTACGCAGAAAAGGCGCTTAAGCTTTATAAGGATGCTAAGCTGGTAACGGTACCCGGAGCGGATCATTGCTTTAACGGACATCTGGATGAACTGGCAGCTGCGATACGAGGTTTTTTTGAAAAATAGTCTGAAAGGACTTTGAACGGAGATATATGACATGAACGGATATACTATAAGAGATGCGCGGCCGGAAGATGCGGCTGCGCTGGTTGGGATATATTCCTATTATGTACTGAATACTGCGGTTTCTTTTGAATATGATGTTCCTTCAACGGAAGAATTTAGGGAAAGGATATGTAAGATCATGGCTGCATATCCTTATCTTGTTTTTGAGAAGGATGGAGTGATACTGGGATACGCCTATGCCAGCCCATACGGTACCCGCAAGGCGTATAGCTGGACAGCCCAGACATCGATATACATTGATAAAGACAGTCGCAGACAGGGAGCAGGAGCACTCCTTTATAAAGAACTGGAGAAGAAAGCAAAGGAGCAGGGAATAGTAAATCTGCTGGCCGGAGTAGCTTATAGTGATAACGAAGACGAATACCTGACCCACGACAGCGTATTCTTTCATGAGCGGGAAGGATACGAGGAAGTGACACATCTGAAAACAGTCGGCAGGAAATTTGACAGATGGTATGACCTGCTGTGGATGCAGAAGAAACTACTAGATGAGACATAAACAGACGGCCGGATAAGTGCTTTAAGGCGTTGAGGAGTATGATCGTAACATGGATAGGGATAGATTACAGGAACAATTTACGGCATATGTGGAGCGCATGAGAAAAGTGCGTCTTTTGTCCACTCCGTCTTTGGAAGATATCGGTATCGCGGAAGATTACAGCAGGCTGCTGCTTTTAAACTTTAAGAAGATAGGAGAATACGCCGCGGAAAACAGGGTTATGCTCGATGAGATCCTTTTTCCTCTTCTGGATAAGAAGGGGAGGCTTACCGGTGCGGAAACGGAAAGGCTTAACGAATTAAACGGGATGCTTGCGGACGGGGCCCTTACAACAGAGACTGATATCCATCTTTCTGAGATAATAAGTGATTTCCTTTCGCGGGAAGAAGAAAAAAAGCTTTGCATCAACAGCAAGGGCATAAGCGGTATCGAAGACAGGATACGCTTGCTTGAGCATCGTGTTGATATTCTGTATGCACAGCTGTATTACTGCGGAAGAAGCGATACCGGTGCGTGGAGGAAGCTTTTAGAGGAATCGATCGTCAGCTATGAAGAGGCGTTCTCGTATCTGAATAAAAAGATTTTTGAAGCGCTGTCCGCTGAGATGCGTTTTGAACTTATCATGCTGGCTATTAACGGGACCTCCATGTATAACACCAGACCGCATGCGCGCGGTCAGGAAAACATAGAGCTGGCAAATTTGCAGAAGAAATGGCTTGAACGCATTCTGGATATCATTGATGATCCTTTTTATGAACGGCTTCTTACGGAAAATGAAAGGAAGACGGCTGTATTATATATACATTCCTATATTGCGGCATTCGGGATGCTTAAGGGCTTATCGCCCGAGCTTTATAAAACAGCCCATTTAAGTGCTATGATGCTGGAGAGTGAATGGAATGAGTGTAAGGATCTTAACGAGAGAGAGATGTATCTGCTTTCGATAAGAGAACTTCAGTTATATACATCTTTTCATGCAAATGCTCCCGGGCTTGACAGAAGTCTGATCAATGCCATTGAAATATATGAGAAGCGTGATGAGTCCGATTATACATACAAAGGCATCATTCCTAATCTGAGTATAGCAAATGCTGTTTTTTTTGTTTTATCCGGTATATGGCGTAAGGCCCCGGGCCGGCTTGATGACCGGGAGAAAAAGCTCCTTTATGAAATCCCTCTTAATATCATACGTTATCTGCATAAGGCCCCGAAAAGAGAGAATCTGGGACAATATGTAAATGCGCTTTCAACCATGCTTGAGGATTATGTAGAACTGCCGGGAGGGATCAGTATAAAGGATTTATGCATCCGTTCCATGGCGGCAATGCACCCGCCGACATATATACATTCCAATATGGTGTCTAAGATCTGTGATTGTCTGTGCAGGCATCTTATTGAGATAAAGCCCGAGGTGTTCTGTGGCTTCCCCGGGTGTGATACGGTGGAAAAGGTATCGGAGCTTAAAAACAGTATATTGGAATACGCCGGGAATGCGGCTCTTGTTCATGACATAGGCAAACTGTATGTGATCGATACTATAGCGATGTATGGAAGAAGGCTGTTTGATTCCGAATTTGAGCTTATACGCAGTCATCCCGTAAAAGGAGCGGAGCTTGCGCTGCGTTTTGATTCCATCAGAGAATATGCTGATGTTATACGGGGGCATCACAGATGGTATGATGGCAGCAGAGGCTATCCTGAGGAATTTGATACTTCGGCCTGCCCCTATAAAATGATAATAGATATCGTAAGTGTGGCTGACAGCCTGGATGCGGCAACGGACGGTGTCGGGAGAAGCTATCGCTTTGGTAAAAATCTAAATGATTTCAAAAAAGAACTTAAAGAGGGGGCAGGAAGCAGATACGCACCATATATGCCGGAACTGTTTGATGATCCCGCAACATATGAAGAACTGTTATACCTGATGGAAAACGGACGGCAGGAGTTTTACAGGGAAACCTTCTATCTGCTGAAGGAACTGCTTGAAAAGTAAAAAAACAACCACCGGCTAAGCCGGTGGTTGTTTTCATAAGTGGTATAAAGGAGAGGACTGTGAAGCTGATGGACTGCATGGTGATTTTATGCTAAACTTACGGCATTGGGTCTGTTAAGAGGGTATTGTATATGAATGAGTCGAATAAAATCCTGTTGGTAGAAGATGATACCGGGATACGTGAACTGCTGAGCGTATTTCTTAAGGATAACGGATATATTGTGGATGAGGCTGCAGACGGCATGAAAGGCGCGCAGCTGGCTCAGGCGTGTGCATATGATCTGATACTGCTGGATATAATGCTTCCCTATAAAAGCGGGGATCAGCTGCTTAAGGAACTCCGTGAACATTCCGATGTGCCGGTTATAGTTCTTTCGGCGAAGGATATGGTACAGACAAAGATCGATGTTATCCGTATCGGCGCGGACGATTATATTACCAAGCCTTTTGATCTGGGTGAAGTGCTGGTACGTATAGAAGCTCTTATGCGCAGGAGCGGCCGCATGAGCAGGGATACGGATGTATTGATCCATAAGAATCTTAAACTCCATATAAAAGACGGCAGGGCATTCATTAATGGAGATGAACTGGCGCTCACTGTAAAGGAGTTTTCAATCTTAAAACTCTTATTATCCCATCCGGATAAGATCTTTTCCCGCGCCAACATTTTTGATTCGCTATGGGATGAAGACAGCGGTAATTATGATGATAATGCGGTGAAGGTGCATATGAGCAATCTGCGCAGCAAATTATCCGCGCATGATACGGAAGAATATATCGAGACCGTATGGGGCATGGGATACCGTCTGGCAAATTAACAAAGATTAAGAACGTTCTTAACTTTTTCTGAACATTTCCCTTATATACTCCTGATCATAAGGAGGCAATGATCATGGATAACATAGTAGAAATTGAACGGCTGTCTAAGAGTTACGGTAAAAAGAAAGTCGTGGACAGCTTTTCTCTTAAAATGGAAAAGGGGCATATTTACGGCCTGATCGGTCCCAACGGAGCGGGTAAGACCACGATCATGAGGATGATGGCGGGGCTTACAAAACAGGACAGCGGCAGCATGCGTTTTTTCGGATCGGAAGAACTGGATAAGAAACGGGAACGTATCAGTTTTATTATCGAAGAACCTTATATGGATCTTGATATGAGTGCAAAAGAGAATCTGGAATATATACGTTTTCTGCGGGGGATCCCGGATGAGAAAAGAAGCGAAGAAATGCTTGAGTTTGTGGGACTGGCTGATACCGGAAAGAAAACGGCAGGAAAGTTTTCGCTGGGAATGCGGCAGCGTCTTGGACTGGCAATGGCGATGCTGCCGGGACCGGAGATCATGATACTGGATGAACCGATCAACGGACTGGATCCTGAAGGGATCATAGATATCCGGAATATGATAAAAAAGCTGGTAAGTGAAAAAAAGATCACAGTTATGATCTCGAGCCACATCTTAAAAGAGCTGGCGGAACTTTGTACGGACTATGCCATAGTGCGGGAAGGAAAGCTGATCGAAGAATTATCGCATGAAGAGCTGCTGGCAAAGACGAGGTCCTATCTGGCACTCGGAACAAACGATGTAAACCGTACAACAGCGGTTCTGGAAGAAAAACTTAACATAAAGAATTACAGGGTAACCCACGATAACGAGATCTTCATATATGAGCGCTTTGAGGAAAGAGAGCTGATATCACGTACTGTTACGGAAAACGATCTGGTGATACTGCGGCTTAATCCGGAGGGGGAGTCGCTGGAAGATTATTATATCGGAAAGGTGGGTGAATGAGATGAACAGACTGATAAAGGCTGAATGGTATCGCTTGACGAAAAGCAGGGGGGTGTTGAAATGGATCATTATCGGAACAGTTGTGTATACCGCGCTTCCTTTTTTATATACGATAGGACATTGGGATGAGGATCTTTCAACGCTACTCATGAACAGTTCACCCATATTCTTATTTGTTCTTATGTTGCTCCCGCCGGCATACGCTTTGGTTACCGGGAAACTCTATAACAAAGGAAAACAGGGCTATTATGAGATCATGGCTGGAAATGACTGCTTTAAGATAGTATTCAGCAAGCTGTTGACTGAAGGTCTGCTTTTGGGGAGCCTGTGCAGTTTTGCGGTGGTAGCTTTTTATGCAGTGTGTGCTATACGTAACGGAGTCGGCGGACTGGATCATATACTGATACGGATGTTACTGTATGTGGTGATCTTTGTTCACATAGCATTTGGCAGCGTGCTTATCGCGCTATGCACGCGCAATCCCGGGACCGGAGCGGTATGTTGCTATTTGCGTTTCCTTCTGTTTGACATGGCAGGGAT
>JAEEGL011110806.1_pt1 | contig 16821 bp, 12 predicted proteins | sample 9134231 | NCBI WGS metagenome assembly JAEEGL01 (sample SAMN16246548, study PRJNA631951) | gut metagenome | biome: gut microbiome; feature: rumen; material: fiber-attached | host: Bos | place: Iran: Karaj | collected 2018-10
AAAGAGATGTTTTACATCTCTTGGCTGCATTTAGCTGACATTTACCTATCCGAATCCAATAGTTAGCAAAGCTAACTATTCGCATCACTCGCGGAGCTTTTGTAGAGTTGCGAAGCAACTCTTGCAGTCAGGAGCTTGAACTCCGACTGAGTTGAAAACCTGTTGAAAAAATAACAGGTTTATAATAGAATTTCTATATATTTTTATTAATTCTTATTATTCATGGAGGTACAAATGGAACAACATTTCAGAGTTGGTGTTATTGCAAATACTCATGGTTTAAAGGGACAGGTAAAGGTTTATCCTACTACTGACGACGCGAATAGATTTAAAAATTTAAAAAAATGCTATATCGACACCGGAAGTGAGCTAATCACCGTTCATCCCAAAGTGATTTCTTTTGTAAAGAATATGGTAATTCTTAAATTTAAGGAATACGACCATATTAATGATATTGAAAAATATAAGGGGCTTAATCTTCTTATTGACAGAGCCGACGCAGTCCCGTTAGAGGATGATGAATTCTATATTGCTGATATGATAGATGCACCTTGTTATTGTGATAATTATAAAGAAGGTAAAATTTTATCCGAGCCTCTCCCTGAGTTTAAATTAATCGGTAGTATTACAGATATTTTCGATACAGGTGCTAACTTTTGTATTACTGTCAGGTTAAGTAAGCCGGTCGGAAAATTAAAAGAGCTTATAATACCAATCATACCTGAATGCGTTTTAGAACTTAATGATAAAGAAAAATATGTAAAAGTACATCTCATGAAGGGGTTAATATAACCCCCATCATGAGATGTTTTTTAATCATTTTTTATTTTTTTCTTTTTATTATCATTTTCTTTAAAAGGATTAACTCTTATGTAATCCGAGCCAAAGACCGGAGAACTTTGATATGGAATAACCTTTTCCTCAGTTGTTACAATGTCATCCCCTTCAATTACATTGATGTTTGCATTTACACCAGATTTTATCTTATATCCGTTCGCTGAAACGACATCATGTTTAAAATTCCTAAAGCTGTTTGTAGTAAGATATCCTGCCTTCTCCCAGTGATTAACTGCTGATGTTGAATATGGATATACATCGCTTAATCTGACTCTCGCTCTCTGTACCATCTCTTTATAAGTTTCATAATCATGAGATATGTAATTTGTTTTTATATTATTCTTGTAGAGATGCCACCAATCATCAGGCTGCCCTGAGTACGGACATTCATTATAGTAATACCTTCTGAACGAAAGATCAGGAGTAAAAACAACTTCATTTCCTATGTTCTTTCCACAGAGTAGATCGGCACAATCGTCATTATTACGGAAGTTAAATATATTAGTATCATTGAATTTACTTTCATCATCTAGGAATCCTGTAGCTCCAAAGGTATAAGAAACCACATTTTTCTCATAACCTGACTTACCTGTAAGATGTGTCGAAGTAAGTATATTTGCCATAGTTCCGCCAAGACCGTAGCCTGTAACTATTAATCTGTATTTACTGTCATCCTTACCCAGGTCACTTAAGATTGTTTTAAATGATACTTTTTTCTTATTTACAAGGAATTTATAATTCTTAGTAATATCCAAAAACTTATTAACAACCTTGGAAAGTCCCTTATTTACACCATTAGAGTCATATTTATAGTGCAAATAATTACTTATATACCTCTGATAATTATGATAACCTATTGCTGAGTATGTTGTAGGACGGGATTTAGTCACATTATCTGCATCAGTCACAAGATTAGACATATCCGATCCACTAAATACAACGATGAGAGCAAATCTTATCTTTTTATTGTAATGAACCTTCTTAAGCCCTATAATCGAATCAGCAAAAGCTCTGTAATAAATGGTAGAACCAAGCTCATCCTTTCTGTTTGCGTATTGATATCCGCCAAAACTCATAGTGTTGTAAATCTGCATATAACCATAAGATGACAGTTTATCCGACAAGTCTTCATCGAGTCCCTGTGTATAATTACCACCTGCCAAATCTATGGCCATATCAGCAGTGTATGGATTGTAAAGCATTCTAACTTCTTTATCATCCGTACTATCTTCATATTCATATATATAATTCGGAACATTCATACCCTCTTCATCACTTGATATGGCTGATGGAGTGGTTAATTTGTAGCTTTCAAATGATGATATATAATCTGCTTCCTTCCAGTAAAAGAGCTTCTTGGCTTCTCCTATACAAACCGTATCTACAGGCGCATAGGTTGCATGTGCTCCGACTGTGCTGTAAGCAGAGCCTCCCGACTCAAATATATAATAAACATTAGAGCCGTCTATACATAATTCTTCCATAAGAGGCGGCATGATAAGCCTTCCATGATCCTTAAAGCCCTTTATATCATAGTTTTTATTAAGATCAATTTCATAAAGACAAACCTTAGAATCCCTATTATCCTTCTTAGAACCTCTTCCTCCGGAGATAGATACTGCTAAGCACACATCTCCATCAACTCTGGCAAAAACCGCTCCATTTGCGTTGTATGGTATGGATATTTCCTTTGACGAGATAAGATCCACGGTATTCTCTTCTTCATTATAGCTTATTTTAAAACCATCAAGCACTCCCGTACCCTGTTCATCGGCATTACAGTAACCAACCCATAAACGATTATCGTAAAATGTAACAAATGAAGCCATTCTGTCACATGGTACATTTACATCATAATCTATATTTATAGTATCTTTATGCTTCTTTACTGCAGCTTTAATACTATTAATATCGATAGCTGAAAGCTCATAATCTGAGCTCTTTGCTATCCATACATATTTTCCGTCATAAGTAATTCCACCAACATGGTTTTTATCGCTTAGATTAAGAGTAGTAAGATAATTTTGAGTTTTCTTATCAATAACATATATTACTGACCTATGATCCTCCTTATGTTCTGTCATATAAGCTCTACCGAGTCTAAAAAGATTATCAGGTCTGTATGCATGACCTGCCAGATCTTTAATATAAATCTCACCCCGGCAGTATGCTGTTACGAGTATGTAATCACCGGTTGTACATATACCCTGAACAGTCATAGAAGAACACTTTTTGCCATCCATATTGGTTTCGGACATACCGGGAAGAGGAAAAGAACCCACTGTAGAAAGCTCATTTAAGTCCTTGTATCTTTCCTTAAGCTTAGGTAATCTCCTCATAAACCTTGAATTTGTACTAGTCTTTGGAACATGAATTGACTTATTGAACATGAATAATGCAAATGCAAGAAAAAGAATGGAAACAAGGGCGTTACGCACTATGCGACGCCCTTTTGTGTTTTTCTTACTTTTTTTTACTGATTTGTTTTTTTTCTTAAGCTTTGAATCAGACATTATCAATTCCTTCTTGAATAATATTATTTAGCTACTATATTTACAATTCTTCCCGGAACATATATTTCTTTTATTATGTTCTTTCCTTCAAGCTTAGAACTAATAGCTTCTTTTGCTATATTTAATACATCTTCTTTTGCTGCATCCTTAGCAATATTTATGGTTCCTTTTATCTTACCGTTTATCTGAACAGCAATTTCAACAGTTGACTCAATTGTCTTTTCTTCATCATACTCAGGCCATGTCTGCTCATATACATAACCTTCGCATCCGAGTTTTTCCCAGATTTCTTCAGTTATGTGAGGTGCAACAGGATTTAAAAGTATAAGAAGAGTCTTATATTCAGCTTTATTTAACTTCTCAGCCTTATAAAATACATTGATAAGCTCCATCATAGCAGCAATTGCTGTGTTGAACTTAAGGGATTCAAAGTCAGAAGAAACCTTCTTAATGGTCTGATGCATCTTAGTCTCATTTTCCTTTGAATACTCTTCTCCATCAACAACTAAATCCTGAAGTTTCCAAACTCTCTCTAAGAATCTACGACATCCCTTTACACCATTTTCTGACCATGAAACAGCTAAGTCAAATGCACCTATAAACATCTCATATGTTCTCAGTGTATCTGCACCATAATCATTTACTATATCATCTGGATTAATAACATTTCCTCTTGATTTAGACATCTTCTCGCCGTTCTCACCGAGTATCATGCCATGAGAAGTACGTCTCTGATATGGTTCAGGTGTTGTAACATAATTCTCATCATAAAGGAACTTATGCCAAAATCTGGAATAAAGAAGATGAAGTGTGGTATGCTCCATACCTCCGTTATACCAATCAACCGGCATCCAATAGTTAAGTGCTTCCTTAGAAGCGAGAGCCTCAGTATTCTTAGGATCTGTATATCTTAAGAAGTACCATGAAGAACCTGCCCACTGTGGCATGGTATCTGTCTCGCGCTTTGCATCTCCTCCGCAACAAGGACATTTTACATTTACCCAGTCTGTTATAGCTGCAAGTGGAGATTCCCCGTTATCTGTAGGCATATAGCTTTCTACTTCAGGAAGAAGTAATGGAAGCTCTTCTTCCTTAAGAGGTACAAAACCACATTTTTCACATTCTATGATAGGAATAGGTTCACCCCAGTATCTCTGACGTGAAAATACCCAGTCACGAAGCTTATAATTAATCTTTCTATGACCTATACCCTTCTCTTCTAAGAAGTTCTTAATCTTTTCTTTAGCATCCTCTACAGATAAATCATCAAGAAATCCTGAGTTAACCATAGTTCCGGTAGCTACATCTGTAAATGCTTCTTTTGTAAGATCAACTTCTCCTTCAGTGCTCTTTACTACTTGAATTATCGGAAGATTAAATTTCTGAGCAAACTCAAAGTCTCTTGTATCATGAGCAGGTACTGCCATGATGGCACCTGTACCGTAAGACATAAGTACATAATCTGAAATCCATACAGGAATTTCCTTATCGTTTACAGGATTAATGGCACTTATGCCCTTAAGACAAACACCTGTCTTTTCTTTAACAAGCTCAGTTCTTTCAAAATCAGACTTAAGAGCAGCTTTTTCTCTATATGAGACAACTTCATCAAAGTTTTCAATTAAATCTTTATATTTGTCAAGTAAAGGATGTTCTGGAGATACAACCATGTATGTTGCTCCAAAAAGTGTATCAGGTCTTGTTGTATATACTCTTAATGTTTCATCAACCTGCTTTAACTTAAAGTCTACCTCTGCACCTTCACTTCTTCCAATCCAGTTCTTCTGCTGAGTTTTAACTCTTTCGATATAATCCACATCATTAAGACCATCTATAAGCTTGTCTGCGTACTCGGTTATCTTAAGCATCCACTCACTCTTTACCTTACGTACAACCTCACCACCGCAGCGCTCACAAACGCCGTTTACAACCTCTTCATTAGCAAGTCCAACCTTACAGGATGTACACCAGTTAATAGGCATTTCTTTTTTATAAGCAAGTCCTGCTTTAAAAAGCTTTAAGAAAATCCACTGTGTCCATTTATAATAATCCGGATCTGTAGTATTAACTTCTCTTTCCCAATCAAATGAATAACCAAGACTTTTAAGCTGGTTTTTAAATCTTTCAACGTTATTTTTTGTAACTACTGCTGGATGAATTTTATTCTTTATTGCATAGTTCTCTGTAGGAAGTCCGAAAGCATCCCAACCCATAGGAAATAAAACATTATAACCCTGCATACGACGTTTTCTCGAAACTATATCAAGTGCTGTATAAGGACGTGGATGTCCAACATGAAGTCCCTGTCCTGATGGATAAGGAAATTCCACTAAAGCATAAAACTTAGGCTTAGAGTAATCATCCTCAGCTTTAAAAGGGTTTTTCTCATCCCATACCTTCTGCCATTTTTTTTCAATTACATGATGGTTGTACATTTCTGTCATTTTTATCCTCCATTCAAATCTTTAGAATCTATAATCAAGAGTTTCTATAACTGTTTTCTATATATTTTTATCAATAACAAAATCACATTATTTGAGAATTATAGGCATAATTATATTTCCAACTATGCCAAGAGCTGTTCCTATGAGTGCTCCTGCTATAACATCCCTCGGAAAATGGACTCCCATGATAACCCTAAACAAAGCCATCCATGCTCCCATGATAAGAACCACTATTCCAAGCCATGAATAAACTGATAAAACAGCCATACCTATAGCAAATGCTGAGTACACATGTCTGCTTGGAAATGACTGACCCTGCTTTCTCTTTGCCGGATTCATATATTTCTTATAAAGAGGAGTGAATTCGTAAACCTCATAAGGTCGTGGTGAATTTACCTTCTTTCTATATATGGAAACCGCAGTAAATCCAAGCATAGGAACTAAAACATAATTAATCTTTAATATATTTAAATCTTTTAAATAAAAGCCAAACCCATTTTCGGATAATAAAAACTGCATAACAAAAAGAATGATGTAAATAAGAGCAATAACAAATACGAAAATACTTGTAAATGCACCTATATATGAAGATAAATCATCCTTACGAAGCTTATCCATAATATTTTCATAAGTTTCTTTTTTCATGTACTCTCTATCTCCGATTTAACTTTCTTCTGATTCATTATTCAAAACAGCGATGCCAAGCTCCATTAGTTGTTCTTCTTCAACAATATCCGGTGCTTTTGTAAGCATACATGAAGCATCCTTTACTTTAGGAAATGCAATTGTATCACGTATAGACTCTGACTTACTCATAAGCATAACAAGTCTGTCAAGTCCATAAGCAAGGCCTGCGTGAGGTGGAACACCATACTTAAAGGAATTCAAGAGGAAACCAAAGTTTTCCCATGCTCTCTCTTCTGTAAAACCAAGCTCCTTAAACATACGTTCCTGTATATCATTCTGATGGATACGTACCGAACCTCCACCAATCTCATTACCGTTAAGAACTATATCATAAGCCTTAGCCCTAACTTTACCCGGCTCTGTATCAAGTAGAGGTAAATCCTCTTCCATAGGCATGGTGAACGGATGATGCATAGCAAGATATCTTCCCTGTTCATCGGACCACTCTAAAAGAGGAAATTCTGTAATCCAAACAAATCTGAATACATCCTCATCTATCATCTCAAGCTGCTTTGCAAGCTTTAATCTAAGGGTTCCAAGCACATCCCAGACAATCTTATCCTTATCTGCAGCAAAGAGAAGTAAATCACCTGTTTGGCCGGAAACTGCTTCAATTATCTTTCCCTGTAATTCTTCATTTAAAAACTTGGCAAATGATGACTTTATGGTTCCGTCACTCTTAAGCTGTATATATGCCAGTCCCTTAGCACCTATTTCCTTGGCTTCTTCAACAAGAGCATCAATCTTCTTTCTTGGCATATCACCCTGACCTTTGACATTGATTGCTCTAACTGAGCCACCTGCTTCGATTGCACCGGTAAACACCTTAAAATCACAATCCTTGACAATTTCCGTGATGTTTTTTAATTCCATATCAAATCTCATATCAGGCTTATCGGAACCAAATCTGTCCATAGCCTCCTGCCAAGTTATACGTTCTATAGGCAAGGTCACATCTATATCAAGAACTTCTTTAAAAAGTTTCTGTAATAGTCTTTCATTTACTTCAATAACATCGTCCTCATCAACAAAGGATAACTCCATATCAATCTGTGTAAATTCAGGTTGTCTGTCAGCTCTCAAGTCTTCATCTCTGAAGCACCTTGCTATTTGAAAATATCTGTCATAACCTGCACACATAAGAAGCTGCTTAAAAAGCTGAGGCGACTGAGGAAGTGCGTAAAATGAACCATTATGTACTCTTGATGGAACGAGATAATCTCTGGCTCCCTCGGGAGTAGACTTTGTAAGTATAGGTGTCTCTATCTCTAAAAATCCTTCAGACTCCAAAAACTGTCTTGTTATATTGGATATCCTGCTTCTCATAAAAAGTGTTCTTTGTAATTCAGGACGCCTAAGGTCAAGAGTTCTGTTCTTAAGTCTTATCTGTTCATCTGTTTTAATTCCCTCTTCTATCGGGAAAGGAGGTGTCTCAGACTCTGACAGGATACGAAGTGCATCTGCGTTTATTTCAAGTTCTCCGGTCTTTAAATTAGGATTAACCGCTCCTGCTCTTTTATTTACCTTTCCGGTTACAGCTATTACAAACTCACTCCTAAGTGTATATGCCTTATCAAATACTTCCTTAGGGGTTACACTTTCATCAAAGATAACCTGAACAAGACCAGAACGGTCACGAACGTCAACAAAGATTATACCACCTTTATTACGGCTCTTTTGCACCCATCCCATAACTGTAACTTCTTGTCCTTCCATGCCAAGGTTGATCTCAGCACACCTAGCAGTCCTTTTTAGACCTTTCATTGATTCAGCCATTTTTTTTCCTCCGTTTATATTAGTCCTTATTTAAGGTAATATTATCCATATACTTATATTTGTAATAATGATAAAGTGCCTTATACTCTTCACTATGCTTATCCTGAGCATGACCATGCATCTCATCGAAATCTCTGTCATTTTTAACTTTCTTTATTACATGCAGAGAAACATTAGACGCATGTGCAGATATACGTTCAAAGCTGTTAAGAAGATCAAAAAATGAGATTCCTGCTTCTATAGAGCACTTTCCTTCCTGCAACCTTTGTACATGATGAGACTTTATAACCTCATTTAACTCATTAACTGTTGCAAGGAGAGGTTCAACTCTGATACTTAGGTTAATATCATCCTCATTAAATGACTTTGTTGTCATCTCCAAAGTATAAGAAACCGCATCAATAACGGTTTTTAGTTCATTATTTCCTTCCTTGGAAAACTTGATTTTTTGTTCGTTTTTACTCTTGGCAACATAAAATATATACATACAATAGTCGCCCATTCTTTCATAGTCACCAATAGAGTTTAATATCTCATAAACCGTAAGCTTATCTTCAGAAGTAAGCCTCTTTCTGTCAATACGCACTATATAGGACGAAAGATCTGTCTCGCAGCGATCTATAAACCTTTCATTTTCTTCCATTATAGGAATCTTTTTTTCATCAAAAACTTCAAGCATAGATGTAGAGAGCTTAAAGTTTTCCATGATGAGATCACCCATCTTTATCATAAGCTCTTTACACTGATTAAGAGCAATGGTAGGTGTATTTAGAAGCATATCGTCGAGCTTTGTAAATTCTTCATCAACTTTATCTTTACCGCTTACACCAACTATCTTAGCGGACAAATCAGAAATCTTAGATGATAAGGGTAACATGATAACACTGGTTAAAACATTAAAAAGAAGATGTATATTGGCTATATCTCCTCTGTTAACTGTATTATCCATAAAACCAAAGCCTACAGCATGCTGAAAAATAATCATAAATACACTTAATACAACCGCACCTATGATATTAAATGCTACGTATCCGACTACAATTCTTTTAGAATTTTTGTTTGAACCTATACTTCCGATAATTGTGGAAGAACATTTTCCGATATTCTGACCGACAATAATAGGAATGGCAACAGAGTAGGTTACAATCCCGGTAACAGATAAAGCCTGTAGTATACCTACAGATGGATTGGAACTTCTGAGTATCACAGTTATTATAATACCTGCAAAAATCGCAATTAAAGGATTATTTAAATACTCAAAAAATGATTTGAACTTATCATTATCCTTTAGAAGTTCAAAAAAACCTTCCATCAGCATCATACCGTAAAAAAGCATACCAAGTCCGCAAAAAACACCGGCAATATCTTTAGCTTTTTTGTTTTTGGTAAGAATAATCGTAAATGCACCAATTCCTACAAGTATCGGAGCCAAACCAGAAGGCTTTAAAATTTGTAATATAGGTAATTTACTGTTTATATCACCAAGCCTTAGAATCTGAGAAGTTATGGTACTTCCTACATTGGCACCAAATACAACCGGAAGGGTCTGGGTAACTCCCATAATACCTGCATTTACAAAACCCACAAGCATAATTGAAGTAGCAGTTGAGCTTTGTAAAATCGCTGTAACTCCCGCTCCGAATATCCATGCTTTTAACTTTCCTTCATTTTTCGTTTTACTTACTGTAGCCTTTTCCAATACTCTTTCAAGTCCTGAACCGGCAAGCTTCTCCATAAAAGAACTCATCTGGGATACTCCGAATATAAAAAGTCCGATACCACCCAGAAGCTTCAATACGCTCAATAAATCCATATTTTTACCTCGTAAGTTGGTTTATACTTCAAACAGTAAATCTCCATATGATGGTACAGGCCAGTCCTTCTTATCAACCAGCATCTCAAGCTCATCTATTGGATTTCTGAGTTCATCCATAGCCGGAAATACCTTTTCTTTAAAGAACATTGCCCTCTCTTTTCCATTTTCCTTTATTTCAGCTTCTTTATCAAGCTCTTTAAGATTATTTAAAGCATTTTCTGCTTCTGAAAGAAGAGTGGAAACCGCTTTAAGTATGTTAACCTGAGTAGATGTATCAGCTTCCGGAACAGCTTCTCTGACAGAATTAATAGAGCTTGCAAGCTCTCTGGTGTACTTTATGCCTGCAGGTATAAACTGCTTTGTTGCCATGTCAATCATAGTTTTAGCTTCAATGTTTATAACCTTTGAGTAATTTTCATAAAGTATTTCAGCCCTGGCTTCTAACTCTGTCTCAGATAATACTCCCTGACTCTTAAAAAGATCTATGTTTTTCTCAGAAGTATAATAAGGTATAGCTTCTACCATAGTCTTAATATTAGGAAGGCCACGTCTTTCGGCTTCAATTACCCACTCATCAGAGTAACCGTCACCATTAAAGATAACTCTCTTATGATCTTCCAAATAACTCTTTATAATTTCATCAAGCTCTGTATCAAAATCTTCAGCCTTTTCAAGTCTGTCAGCTATTATCTCAAATTCTCTTGCAACAATAGTATTCAGTACGATATTGCAATCGCCTATAGACATGGATGAGCCAACCATACGGAATTCAAACTTATTGCCGGTAAATGCAAAAGGTGATGTACGGTTTCTGTCTGTAGCATCTGTATAAATAACAGGAAGTACATGAACACCTGTATCCAGGTCATTACCATGTATACTGGATGAAACGCCACCTCCGAGTATCTGATTTACTATATCATCCAGCTGTTCACCTAAGAATATGGATATGATGGCCGGTGGTGCTTCATTGGCTCCTAATCTGTGATCATTTCCAGGACAAGAAGCAGATAGTCTTAATACTTCAGCATTCTCATCAACACCCTTTATAATAGCAGCCAATACAAGGTGGAAAAGCTTATTTCTGTGTGGTTTTTTGCCCGGATCAAGCATATTTATACCGGTATCAGATACTATAGACCAGTTATTATGCTTACCTGATCCGTTAACTCCTTTGAAAGGCTTTTCATTTAAGAGACACTCAAGATTGTGTCTCTTTGCAACCTTCTGCATCATCTCCATGATTATCTGGTTGTGATCTGTTGCAATATTTGCAGTTGTATATATAGGAGCAAGCTCATGCTGGGCAGGTGCAACCTCGTTGTGCTGGGTTTTAGCCAGTATTCCCAGCTTCCAGAGTTCTTCGTTAAGCTCTTTCATAAATGAAGCAATTCTCTCTTTTATGGCTCCGAAGTAATGATCATCCATCTCCTGACCCTTAGGAGGCATGGCACCAAATAGTGTACGTCCTGTAAAAACCAGATCTTTTCTCTTTAAATACTTATCTCTGTCAACTAAAAAATACTCCTGTTCCGCACCAACAGAACAGCTTACCTTCTTTACATCATCATGTCCGAATAGCTTAAATATCCTTAAAGCCTGCTTATTGATGGCTTCCATAGATCTAAGCAACGGAGTTTTCTTATCCAGTGCTTCACCTGTATAAGAGCAAAAAGCTGTTGGTATACAAAGAACAACTCCCGCAGCATCTTCCTTTAAGAAGGCCGGAGAAGTACAGTCCCATGCAGTATAACCTCTCGCTTCAAATGTAGCTCTTAATCCTCCGGATGGAAAGCTGGATGCATCCGGTTCTCCTTTTATAAGCTCTTTTCCTTTGAATTCAAGAACTGCTCTGGATTCCGAAGCAGCACTGATAAACGAATCATGCTTCTCGGCAGTAACGCCTGTCATAGGCTGAAACCAATGTGTATAATGTGTCGCACCATTTTCCAAAGCCCATTCCTTCATGGCATGAGCTACAACATTTGCGATATCTGAGTTAAGATCCTCTCCGTTTTCAAGGGTCTTTTTCCATGATTTATAGACATCCCTAGGAAGACGTTGCTTCATAACCTCATCATTAAATACATTTTTTCCAAATAACTTTTCAATCGTACTCGTTCCCATTAATATTTCCATCCTTTTTATATGATTAGTCTTTTTACATACTAACACGTGAAACTATACCATAAAATCAGATATTTAAAAAGACTTTTTTTCTATCCGAGTAAAGAATATACAAATATTCCGGCAAATATAAACAATAACGCTATAATTTTTTGTTTATTTATCTTCTCACCGAATATTTTCACTCCAAATATGGTTACATATATGTAGCTTGTCGCTTCAAGTATAGGTCCCATGGAAAGAGGAATCCCTTTATAAGCCAAAATTGACAATACAGTAGTAAAGAAAAAAAGACCATATGCGCTTATAACAAGCGGATTTAAATATTCTTTTATGGGACTGTCATATTTTTTAAGAGCGGCTTTCTTAAGCATAACCTGTGATACGGCACTGATAAATATACCTATCAGTAAAAAACATGAATAAAATAAAACTTTTGAATTCATTATTATTTCCTCAAAAAATCATTATTGATTATCAATATCATTATCCAAACTGCTACTATTAAGACTATCATCTTTATCTGCCAATGAGTACAGTACAACTCCTACAATTACCAGAATTGCACCTACAATCTTTCCAATACTTATCTTTTCGGCAAAGAATATTATTCCAAACAAAATTCCCCACACAACAGTTACAGCTTTATTACTAAAGGCTGTGGTTAAAGGTAACTTTTTTATAATCTGCTGCCAACAGATAGCATATATACCTAAAAGTATAATTACAGCACCATAGTAAAGAATAAATTCCATACTCATAAAAGGCTTTGTACCTGCTGCCTTACTACAAATTGCACTTAAAGAGTATAAAAGTATTATTAGATGCAATAGTATAAAATACTTTATTTTCCCTTTCATTATACAATCTCACCTCCGCCGATTACATAATCTTTTTCTGTATCATAAAAAACCGCAGCCTGTCCGGGGGTTGCTGCTCTTACAGGTTTTTCGAATTTTACCAATACTTCTTTTTCATTTATACGTTTGATTATAGCTTTTTCCGGATTATGATGATATCTTATACGAACCTTTGCTTCAATTTCATCTCCTGATTCTATGTCCGAAACAGACAGAAAATTAAGGTTTTCTACTTTAATTGTATCCGTATAAAGTGACTCGTTATCAGAAAGCACTACTTCATTTGTTTCATTCCTTATTTCCTTTACAAATACCCTTTTACCAAAAGCAATTTTTAACCCCTTCCTCTGACCGATAGTATAATGGATTATACCTTCGTGAGTGCCCAGTATATCTCCCTCCGGATTAATAAAATTGCCTTTTTCCGGTATAGTCCCTTCAAAATGCTCCTCTATATATCCTGCATAATCGCCATCCGGAATAAAACATATCTCTTGAGAATCAGGCTTGTCTGCAACAGGAAGCGAAGCTATCTCAGCTATTTTTCTTACCTCATCCTTTGTTAAATCCCCAAGAGGCATGATCGTCCTCTTTAAATCATCCTGAGAAAGCTGATAAAGCATGTAAGTCTGATCTTTACTTGCAGAATTTGCCATACTTACACTTAGTCTTCCGTTATCTAACTTAACTATATGAGCATAATGACCGGTTGCCACATATTCTGCTCCATACATATCTGCAGCCTCAATAAGCTTTTTCCATTTAATGTTTCTGTTGCATCCCACACATGGATTTGGCGTTCTTGCATTAATGTAATCATCCATAAACTTATCTATTACCTGCTTTTTAAAATCCATCATACAGTTTACGGCATAAAAGGGAATCCCAAGAACATCAGCTATTTGAGAGGCATCATCTATTTCACAGCAACGACTATCAGTCCCGTCATCATTTATCCATGTTTTAAGCATAACACCGATAACTTCATATCCTTTTGCTTTTAATAGATACGCAGTTACCGCACTGTCAACTCCTCCGGACATACCAACTATAACCTTACTCACATTATTCTCCTCTATAATCTTATTATATACAAAACAACAAGCAGAGATATCCTTTAAAAAAGACATCTCTGCTCTTTACTTAGTATTTATCACTTTCCCGGCTTGTAAGAGCTCTTTAATGAAACTATTCTGTTAAATACCTTCTTTTCATCAGTTGAATCTTTTGTATCAACATTAAAGTAACCATTACGTACAAACTGGAATGAATCTCCGGGAAGGGCTTCAGCAAGTGAAGGCTCAAGCTTACAATCAGTTAATACGGTAAGTGAATCAGGATTGAGATTTATGCTTCCATCCTCATTATAAACACCCTTTTCTTCATCTACAAGATTCTCATAAAGTCTAACCTCTGCATCATAAGCCGTTTCGGCCGCAACCCAATGTATGGTTCCCTTAACCTTACGTCCCGTAAAACCACTTCCGCTCTTTGTTTCAGGGTCATATGTACAGTAAACGGTTGTTACCTCACCATTTTCATCTGTATCATATCCTGTACATTTAACAAAATAAGCATTCATTAATCTGACTTCATTATCAGGATAGAGTCTCTTATATTTCTTAGGTGGCTCTATCATGAAATCTTCTTTTTCTATGTACAATTCCCTGCCAAACGGAACCTTACGCTTTCCAAGCTCTTCATTTTCCAAATTGTTATCTACATCCAAATATTCAATCTCATTTTCCGGATAATTGGTAATAACCAGCTTAAGTGGATTAAGAACAGCCATAGCGCGAGTACGCTTAAGTTTAAGATCTTCTCTTATACAATATTCAAGCATAGCATAGTCAGATGAAGCATTGGCTTTAGCCACACCTGAAAGCTTCATAAACATTCGTATTGACTCCGGTGTAAATCCACGTCTCCTAAGAGCTGCTATTGATACAAGTCTTGGATCATCCCATCCATCTACAATTCCTTCCTCTACAAGCTTCTTTATATAACGCTTTCCGGTTATTACATTGGTTAAATAAAGCTTTGCGAATTCAATCTGACGAGGAGGATTCTCAAAATCAGTATTATTTACAACCCACTCATAAAGGGGCCTGTGATCCTCGAATTCCAGTGTACAGATAGAGTGAGTTACCCCTTCAAAGGCATCTTCTAAAGGATGTGCAAAATCATACATAGGATATATACACCACTTATCACCCGTATTATGATGTGTCATATGTGCAATTCTATATATAACCGGATCCCTCATGTTCATATTAGGAGAAGACATATCAATCTTAGCTCTCAAGACATGGGTTCCATCTTCAAACTCCCCTGCCTTCATACGTCGAAAAAGATCTAAATTTTCCTCTATGCTTCTGTCTCTGTAAGGACTGTTCTTTCCAGGTTCCTTTAATGTTCCTCTGTACTCTCTTATCTCTTCTGCTGAAAGATCACATACATAGGCAAGTCCCTTCTGTATAAGAAGTTCAGCCTTCTCATACATCTTATCAAAATAATCAGATGCAAAGAAAACTCTCTCTCTGTCAATATCTCCTGCAATCCAAGCTACATCCTCTAATATAGAATTAACATATTCCACATCTTCCTTGGTTGGATTAGTATCATCAAATCTTAAATTAAAATTACCGTTGTACTCCTTTGCAAGTCCCGTATTAAGAACTATAGATTTAGCATGACCTATATGAAGATATCCGTTAGGTTCCGGTGGAAATCTGGTAATAACATGATCATAGCGCCCATTCTTTAAATCCTTATCTATCTCATTTTCAATAAAATTTCTGGAAATTACTTCTTCCTTTGCATTTTCAGCAGACATAATAAAAATCTCCCTTTTCTAATCTTTTTTCAAAAAATCGCAAGCTTTTTAATTATAGCAATTATAAGTGTTTATTGTCAACATACTATAAAAAATATATATTTTTCAATGCAACTTCAAATCATGCCTATGACTATATATACATCCGCAAAAATCCTGTCTGTACAAATTATATTCCTTAGATAATTCAATAGACCTTTTATATCCATTTTTCTTTTTAAAATCAGAGTATAGATAGGCAATATCATATTTATCGGATAACTCTTTACCAATTCGATTCAATACTTCTGCATCTTTATAAGGACTTAGCGACAAAGTTGTTGTAAAGAAATCAAACCCATTGTCTTTTGCATACTTTGCAGTATACTCTAAGCGCATACGATAACATAAGTGACATCTTTTTCCACCCTCCGGTAAATCTTCTAAACCTCTGATAAGCTCATTGAATCTATCATTATCATATGTTCCTTCTTTAACTTCTATATTATTTATCTTTTTCATTTCATTACTGAATCTTAAAAGCTCATCATATCTTTTATCGAATTCTTCTTTAGGACTGATATTAGGATTATAATATATACATGTAATATCAAAATACTCAGTAAGGTAGGTTAAGCAATAGCTGCTGCATGGCGCACAACAGACATGAAGTGCTAACTTTTTTTGCTTATTATCCTGTTTTATGCTTTCTAATATTTTATCCAATTCCTTTTGATAATTAATCTTATTCACTATACTCTCCAATCAAAATCAAGTAGGAAGGAGAAAGTCTCACCCTACTTACTGTCAAGACTCGCTTGCGAGTCTTTTCGCGCCGTGATTCAAAGAGATGTTTTACATCTCTTGGCTGCATTTAGCAGACATTTACCTATCCGAATCCAATAGTTAGCAAAGCTAACTATTCGCATCACTCGCGGAGCTTTTG
>JAEEGL011944233.1_pt1 | contig 16820 bp, 14 predicted proteins | sample 9134231 | NCBI WGS metagenome assembly JAEEGL01 (sample SAMN16246548, study PRJNA631951) | gut metagenome | biome: gut microbiome; feature: rumen; material: fiber-attached | host: Bos | place: Iran: Karaj | collected 2018-10
CATCCACATGGTCCCAGTCCGAGACCATATCCCATTAAAAAAAGGATTCAGACCTTTAGGATTAAATAATCGAAGAGCGCAGTGATCCCGTCCGAGACCATATTCCATTAAAACAAGGATTAAGACGATTATCAGAGGCCTTTAATCTCTGTCTTATGGCGAGTCCGAGACCATATTCCATTAAAACAAGGATTAAGACGCCAGACGCGACCCGACATACGAGTACGAGTTCGACGCAGTCCGAGACCATATTCCATTAAAACAAGGATTAAGACGTCACCCATCTCGTTCCATGTCACGTAGTATGGCGTATTGGTCCGAGACCATATTCCATTAAAACAAGGATTAAGACAACTCGTCGAGGGTCAGGCGGTGAGCGGTGTTGGTCCGAGACCATATTCCATTAAAACAAGGATTAAGACAGCTGGGCTGCGGCCTCGAATACGATAAGCTGCTCGATTGTCCGAGACCATATTCCATTAAAACAAGGATTAAGACAAACTAACGCCTTTCCTACAACGAAAGCCGCTAAGTCCGAGACCATATTCCATTAAAACAAGGATTAAGACATTTGGATAGCGTGCTTTTCAACACGCCACCGCGTATGTCCGAGACTATATTCCATTAAAACAAGGATTAAGACACCTTGATAGCCTTGCCAGCGAGCACGTGAAGTGCATCGCTCCGAGACCATATTCCATTAAAACAAGGATTAAGATCAGTACGAGGCGTTCTTAAGACAAGTCTCGACTCCATTTCATTTGTGTTCCACTATAACAAGGATCAAGAAAAAATGCATCTTGCCATCATTAGGTTGGATGCATTTTTGTTAGTCGTTATCATCAACTGACATTATAACAGTTTGCAAGCATATTGACATATAAGATTTGTCAAAATCTACTTACTCGATTCCGTTAATATTGGTTAAGAAATCGCCATTTTTCGACCAATATTTTGGAAAATTGTAGCAATTTGCTCATATTTGCAGCGTCTTAGGTTTCAGTTTTGGGTTCAAAATTGCCCATTTCGGTCTCGAAAACTCAGCCACAAGGCTGAATAACAATTATTTATGGTTTTGGCCGTCCGAGACCATATTCCATTAAAACAAGGATTAAGACGTGTACTTGTCCTTTTTGGTAAACTCTTTGAATTTCGTCCGAGACCATATTCCATTAAAACAAGGATTAAGACAAAGTCTTTGCAGACTTCGAACGTAGCTGAGCTTCGTCCGAGACCATATTCCATTAAAACAAGGATTAAGACCGACTGACATGCTCCCGTTGCTGAACTCGAAAACCTGTCCGAGACCATATTCCATTAAAACAAGGATTAAGACCGACTGGCTGCCGTTGCGTTTCTTCGTGTCGGGCACCGTCCGAGACCATATTCCATTAAAACAAGGATTAAGACTGTCTTTTTCATCTTTTTTAATTTTTTTAAGTTGTTGTCCGAGACCATATTCCATTAAAACAAGGATTAAGACCCACGATTCCCGTACCGATAAAACTCAATGTGTGCGTCCGAGACCATATTCCATTAAAACAAGGATTAAGACACAATGTAATCACTTCCTATTGTGTACATTTCCCCATTAGTCCGAGACCATATTCCATTAAAACAAGGATTAAGACACTGCGTCGATGCTGAACATCAACTTGAAGTTGGGTCCGAGACCATATTCCATTAAAACAAGGATTAAGACAAGCACAAGAAGTTCCATTCAACTGATAATCCATAAGTCCGAGACCATATTCAATTAAAACAAGGATTAAGACCGATGGCCTCCTTTTCCATCTTGTCGAAATTAGGCTTGTCCGAGACCATATTCCATTAAAACAAGGATTAAGACACCACTGATGTCGGTAAACGCGGGCTTAGTCCAAACGTGTCCGAGATCATATTCCATTAAAACAAGGATTAAGACTTAAGTTCTTTGTATTCCTTGCCCATCTCCTTGCAAGTCCGAGATCATATTCCATTAAAACAAGGATTAAGACACGATGCCCGCGTTCTTGACGAACACGTCAAGTTCATTGTCCGAGATCATATTCCATTAAAACAAGGATTAAGACCCTGTAATGAGGCAGTCAACCATAGAGCCTTCTGTAAGTGTCCGAGACCATATTCCATTAAAACAAGGATTAAGACATATCAGTGTGGAAGATAGACAAATCAGTGGTGAAGTCCGAGACCATATTCCATTAAAACAAGGATTAAGACGAAAGACACGTTGCTGAAACGCAGAACGTGTCCCTGTCCGAGACCATATTCCATTAAAACAAGGATTAAGACACCCTCTTAGCTTCATTGTAGAACCACCATGTGGTTTGTCCGAGACTATATCCCATTAAAACAAGGATTAAGACCTTCAGTCGCTTCCATGCGTATGGAATGAAGCCGCTGATGTCCGAGACCATATTCCATTAAAACAAGGATTAAGACCTTCATCTTCGAGACCATCATCACCATTGGGATGTCCGAGACCATATTCCATTAGAACAAGGATTAAGACAATTGGTCATCAAATATAGTAGGTTCTTCTTCTATAAGTCCGAGACCATATTCCATTAAAACAAGGATTAAGACTTTTTCACGTCTTGTTCATCGTTGTTCATCGCAACGTCTCCGAGACCATATTCCATTAAAACAAGGATTAAGACCAGGGAGCTGAGACCTCGTCCCACACCTCGATGTGAGCGTCCGAGACCATATTCCATTAAAACAAGGCTAATTCTGAGGAGCCAAGGAGTTAAGGAGAGTAGTCTATCTCTTTACTCTTTGACTCCTTAGCATAATTATTTTGAATGACGTATAGATGTCGTGAAAAAAGTTTCCGACCTAAATATCAATAGATGTTTTGGAAGTTCGATTTTTTTGAACTATCTTTGCAGCGCACTTTTTAAGTAATCTTTCTCTTGGAGATTGGGACTGGAAGTGTGTGGAAATAGTAACAAACAATTAAAAAATTGGTCGACAAAGGTCATTTTGGTGACCGAAACAGCAAAAAAAGTGTCAAGAATGTCATTTTTCGCTCATTTTTGATTGGTTTTCCAAAATAAAGTCTTATATTTGTGGCGTAAACATTGAAATCTAATCATGATCATTGATACACTACACATTTCCTTTTCACCATTGCTGAGCCTCGAAGAGGTTCCCCTTTTTCGTGGTGCCGTTCTGAAGGCGCTATCAGGCGACAGCGATGTTCTACTTCATAATCATATCGATAGTAATTTCAGATATGATTATCCTCTTATACAGTACCAGAGCATTGGCACCAAGGCTTCAATCATGTGCGTTGGTGCAGGAGTTGATTTGCTAAGCAAAATAATGCCTGTATGCAATACGGAAAACCTCATTGGAAGACGTCGAGCCACCCTTAAAGTCGAGAAGGTTACTCCTAGGCAAACTGACATCTCTTTGTCCGAACCTCAATTCTATCGCATCAGTCATTGGTTGCCTTTGAATGAAGAGAATGACTATCGCTTTATGAGGATGCATAATGATTCAGAACGAATCGAACTGCTGGAACGCATATTGGTGGGGAATATCCTGTCGATGGCAAAAGGTCTGAATATCCGATTCGAAGAAAAGGTGGAGTGCGAGATACAGCATCTTGACAATTTCCATCTGGTGAAAGTCAAGGAAACGCCAATGAAGACTTTTGATGTGGACTTCATCTGCAATGTCAATCTCCCTGACTTGATTGGCATTGGGAAACACGCAAGCATCGGATTTGGGACAATCAAGAGTCTATCGAAAAACGAGAATTAGTTTAACAAAATAATAAATGTAATAACAAATCTAACGCTTATGGAAAAATATCTCTATGGAGCGGCAGTGCAAGGCATTCAGCAGTTTATCTTCCAGAGTACCAAATTAAGGGAGATAGCTCAAGCCAGTGCACTCGTTGAAGGGGTCTGCAAAGATATGTTTGCGGAATGCCTCTATGGAAAGCCTCATTCTGATGGAATGTCTATCTACGAGAAGATGCAACAAGAGTACAAGGACAGCATCATTATCAATGCGGCAGGAAATGTCAAGTTCCTGTTCAAGGACAAGAAGCTATGTGAAAATGTGGTGCGCATCTTTCCTAAGATGGTAACTGAATTTGTGCCTGGAATCACGATAAGCCAGGCTGTGGTTACCTTGACAGACGATGCTCAATTGGGAGCGAAGATCGATGAACTAGAGAACAAATTGCGTGAGCAGCGCAATCGCATACCACGCAGCAATGATCTAGGGATGATGGGACTGCTCCGCTGCCGTAAAACAGGCAAACCTGCTGTTGAATGGAAAAATGAAGAGGCCATTGACAAGGCAACCCTGAGCAAACAAGAAAATAATTTACGCGATTTATGTGAGACGGCTTTTGGGACAAAGCGATTCAAGACGAAGCAACTTCCTTTCGAAATCGAAGATATCGAAGGTCGTCAAAAGTGGATAGCCATCATCCATGCTGACGGCAATGGCCTGGGGCAGGTTGTGCGGAAGGTCGGTCACGATTCCAAGCAGTTCAAGGATTTTTCGAAGAATCTTGATGTAGCCACACATAATGCAGTTCGTAAGAGTTTTGACAAACTGTGTGAAGAAAAGAAGATCATTCTTGAAGACAGTGAGGGTCAACTTTTGACACTGCCAATTCGACCAGTTGTCCTTGGTGGAGATGATGTAACAGTGATATGCCGTGCTGACCTTGCTTTAGATTTCGTTCAGCTACTTAGTGAGTACTTTGAGGCTGAAACTAAAACACTATTAAGCAAGATACTCAAAGACAATAAGGTTTTTGAAGACGGAAAGGACTATCTCACTCTCTGCAGCGGCATTGCCTTCGTCAAATCAAATTATCCATTCCATTTCGGTTATGATTTGGCAGAGGAGTTGTGTTCTGTCGCCAAGAAAGATGCCCGCAAGCAACTCAAGAAAGCAAAGGACATCACTGACATAAACGGCCTTCTGGTTCCTTCTTGTGCCGCATTCCACAAGGTGCAGGATAGCCTGATAGGAAGTTATGCAGACATCCGCTCGAGGTCCTTGCTCATCGAAGATCGATTCTCGTTCGAATGGGGCCCTTATTACCTTGAGCCTGCCGAAGGACGTTGGACCATCAAAGAACTCCTTGATAAGGTATATAGTCTTAACAAGGAAGACAAACTTGCTCGCAATGCAATGCGTCAATGGTTGGCTGACATGTCGGTTGGCAATGACACGCAGGCCGTTCAACGCCTTAATCGAATGCTTACCATCAAGGAGCGCAGTTCCAAATTGATTACAGAACTAACACAAGGCAAGAATCGTGATGACCGAAAGGCATTCTCTGCGTTTGATGTCATGTCTCTTACCTCAATTTACAAACAAGAATAATAAACAAAAAGATGAATATCCAGTACCAAATTGAATTACATACTTGGTGGCATTGCGGCTCTGGTCAGTCAGCAGGTGCTGATGTAGATGCTCTGGTCATCAAAGACAAGAACGGGATGCCTTTCATCCCTGGCAAGACAATCAAAGGCCTCCTTCGCGATGCAGCAGAAGAACTGATTGGATGGTCTGCCGAAAACAAAGGAAAGGCAGATGTCGAAGAAGAGAGCCCCTTTGTGAAACTCTTTGGCCACTTTGATAATGATAAGGATGCCATGTGCATCGCTGATGCTTTTTTTACCGATGCTACTCTTGCAGAGGAAGAATATGACACAATCGTCGCCAAGAAATGGCAATGCTATCTCTTCAATTCCATTGCATCAACGGCAATCGATGAAAATGGCATAGCCAAGAATGCTTCTCTTCGTAAGATCCAGGTATGTGTGCCCTGTAAACTCGTTGGCCAGGTCTTAAATGTCCCGAAAGAGCAGGAACAAACCTTGCGAGATGCCATGGCTTATGTCAAGTGCTTGGGTTCCAGCCGTAATCGCGGCTTAGGGCGCTGCACTTTCAGTGTATTATCAAGCGAAGAATCCAAGCCAAGTGCAACGGAACTAAAGGGAACTCTTCAGTTCAAGGCCACCTTGTTGTCGGATGTGGTCTTGCAGCAGAGTTCGGCTACTTTGGGAGCCAACAGTACGCTTGACTATATACCAGGCGCTTGTTTTATGGGCATTGTGGCTTCAAAAGCCTACAAAGAGTATGGCGAATGTCCTTTGACCTATAAGCTGTTCCATAGTGGCAAGGTTCACTTCGGTGATGCGAATCCAGCCCATGGCAGTCATCGTGCCAGCCGAATACCGCTAGCAATGTATCGTCCCAAATTTAGTCTCGAAACCGAAAATTGCTTCATCCATCATACTATCAAGGATTTCGAGAAACTGGCTGATGAGCAACTCAAACAGTGCCGACGTGGATATTACGACTTTGTAGATACTCGACATGCAGAAGGTGTCCCGGTAGAGAAGGAAATTGCCCTTAAGTCAGCCCGTGACAAGAATTTCCGCAGTAGCGCTGAAGGACAGATGTTCTGTTATGAATCCTTGAATCAGGGCCAGGAATTCCTCTTTGAAGTAGAGACGGATGACCTAGAGATCAAGGAAATGGTCTCCAAAGCCTTAGTCGGCATTCATCGAGTCGGACGTTCCCGTTCAGCCCAATTTGGTCTGGTTAAAATAGAAGAGACATCATTCGAGAACCCGAAGTGCCTGGCCAACCAACTTGATGAGGATGTTGTGGTTTATGCCGATTCCCGTTTAATCTTCTTTGATGAGTTTGGATTGCCGACATGCCAGCCCAAAGCATCAGACTTAGGAATAAAATCTCCAGATGCGAAGATTGATTGGACGCGTTCGCAAGTGCGGCAGTTCTCATATTGCCCATGGAATTTCAAACGTCAATGTTTCGATGCTGAATTATGCGGTATCGAAAAGGGCAGTGTCCTGGTCATTACCGGGGCAAAGGCATCCTACGAAGGAAAGGCAAATGTCGGGGAACACCAGACCGAAGGATTCGGACAAATCTACTACAATCCGGAATTCCTTGTCTCAATGCCGGGCTCCAATGGGCGTGCAGAAGCTAAACTCATGAAGGCTACAAATTCCCCCAAGAAGGAAGCTGCCAACGTTTCGACATTCCTGCTTGACTGGCTCAAAGGCAAAAGCGACGAAGACATTTTGGAATATGATGTTTATTCTGAAATCAACAAATGGGTTGCCGATAACAAAGGCATCTTCAGTGCCGAGTTGTTCAACTCGCAATGGGGGCAGATCCGTGCTCTGGCCATGGAGGGAGGAACCCATGAAGAAATCGTAAATCGTATCGGTGATTATTTGAACCATGGTGTAGCGAAGAAACGTTGGGACAAATTCGAACGTCGCAAGAAACTTATGGATTTCATCCGCGATTCATTCAACGATGACAATATCCAGATGGCAGTGATTAATCTTGCCTCTGAAATGGCTAAAACCAAATAGAAAGGAGTACCGTCATGATACAAATCAAATCAAGTCATTATCCCTACAGATATGAGGCCAGACTGATAGTCGAGGCCAACACCCCCCTGGCCATAGGTAGTGGTGAGGGGAATATGATGACCGACAGGCTGGTCATCCGAGATGTCAATGGTCTACCCTTTCTTCCTGGCTCCACCATTTCCGGTGTACTGCGCCATGCGATGGAAGCTGTTAGCCCAAGCCAGACCAACCTGTATTTTGGCGAGCAAAAGAAGCGTCAGAGTTTCGGATCCCGTTTGCTAATATCCGAAGGTCGAGTCGTTGGTGCTGATGGCAGCGTGCTTGATGGGATGCAGATGATCGATACACATAACGAGTATTATAATTTCATCTGTGAGACTCTCATACGTCAGCATGTTCGCATTGATGCCTATGGTGTGGCAGAAAAGCATGGCAAGTTTGACGAGGAGATTGTTCCGAAGGGCGTACGTTTCTGTTTTGAAATCGAGATGCTGGCAGAAAAGACCGATGACTTGGACTTCTTTGAACAAGTGCTGATTCAAGTCAATACCCAAGGCTTCCGTTTAGGCGGTGGTACTCGCAACGGATTGGGAGAAATCAAGGTGATTTCAGTGCAAAAGGCAGTCCTTGACCTTCGCATCGAGGAACAACGCAAAAGCTACCTCAGCAAGCCATCAGACCTTGCAAAATCGGCAGAGTGGCCAGCATGGCAGTCTTTTGAGTCAACATCCATTGAATCATCGTACGATGAGTATGTGTTAAGTCTACAGCCAAAGAACTTCTACATATTTGGCAGTGGCTTAGGAGACGATGAGACAGATGATGCCCCTCTAAAAGAGAGATTTCTGAAATGGGACGAAATGGGAGCACACATTGTAGAGGCAAGCAAAGTTGTCCCTGCTTCCTCGTTGAAGGGAATCATTTCTCATCGCGTAGCTTATTATTTTAATAAGAATAACAAGTTATTTGCCATAGAGGCTAAAACCGACGAAGCACAGGGAACCGAACCAAAGACGGGATGCGACAATAAGGCCGTGGCTGCTCTTTTCGGCTCCCAGGGCGACAGTGATGGCAATGGCAGGAGCCGTGGCAAGGTGATCTTTTCAGACCTTATAGAAGAGATGGCTTGCGATACCAAGATGTTCAACCATGTTGCCATCAGTCAATTTACTGGAGGTGCTATGGCTGGAAAGCTTTATGACGAGAAAGTCATTTATACACCAGAGTCTACGTTTGTCTTGAGAGTTCTTGTGCCAAAGGCTGGTTTAGAAGATGAGGTGGTCAGGTCACTCAAGCAAGCTTTATTAGACATCCGTAAAGGAATGCTTCCATTAGGAGGTATGACCAATCGAGGGCATGGAGTTTTTACAGGTAGTTTAACGTGTAATGGAAAGGAAGTATCGCTATGAATGAAGAGAAAACAACAATAGCTGTTAGCAGCATACCATCTGGCAACTACGATGGGTACGTATGGTACAGTAATGCAACTGAACCCAAAGTGCTTTTGGCCAATGTGCGATTTGATGGCCTGAAACTCAACGCTGGAGAAAACCCATTTGTTATCGAAGCGCAACTATATGCCCCATCAGAGCACAAATCCTATAGCATCAAGTTTGCCGACGGCAAATACATTGCCTTGTGTTATGATCTGGATGCATTACAGGACCTGAAGGACGTTGAAGTCACTGCCCACAGATATCTTCCGAATCGCATGAAGGAGGTTGAGTATCTTCATTTCAAGGAATATTGGCATCCCGTAGCAGATCCGAATTGTGAAGGTATGGATGTATTGCAGCCGAGAGAGTTTGTATTCACAGGTTTCACCCTTAAACATTAATGATTATGCCACAAATAAAGTCACCATATAATTTTGTGCCTCTTAATCGCGAGGTTTATATTCCCGAATGGGGTGAGTTCACAAGTATGGACATCCCGTTTAAGGATGGCGAAGATGGCATCATCGAGGTCGAAATCAAGAACATCAGTCCTCTTTTCGTTCGTGATGGGCATGCTAACAATCCCGACAATGATGAGTTGAGAAGCAATCCAAACAGTGATGATAAATTCTCCTCACATGTTTTAGTGGATGGCCATAGGCATTATTTTATCCCTGGCTCCACCATCAAGGGTGCGGTCCGAAATGTGATGGAGGTACTTAGTTTTGCCAAGATGGATCGGTACGACAATGATTCGTTTGGTTTCCGATCGTTCGACACCAAGAAAAGCGAGAACAAGGCCTTCAGCAAAGTCATGGAATCTGTCAAGGTTGGATGGATGGTGAAAGTCGGCGAGTCTTACCGTATTCTCCCTTGCAAGGGGGATGTCCAGAAAATCTCTCACGATCAGATTCGCCCCCTTTTTGAGAACTTCGACAAGGGAAAGGATCATCAAACAGCAGAGATAAAGCAGCGTAGTGTCCGACAGGATGATGAATTTTATCCTATCGTTTCTAACGAAGATGGGTCACTCCTGGGCATCGATCCTGGCGAGTATCGACTGGTATGCACAGGATATATGAAAGGCAAAATCCATGAATACTTATTCCCCTTAGCTCTTGGTGAACCTATTCCCGTTCCTGAAGACAAGTTCGAACAGTTTGATTCAATTCATCGCCATACAGAGTATTATGGAGGTCGAAATGGTGATGGTGGCTTCCTTAAGAACAGGCTGGAGAACGGCCAGCGAATCCCTGTATTTTATCACGTTGAGAGTGATGGCGCAATAAAGAGTATAGGTATTACCCGAGTTTATCGCTATCCTTTTAAGAATAGCGTGGATGATGTACGACAGCATGCACAGGGTAATTTCGAAGGGAAGGATCTTCCAACCGTTATTTTCGGATATGCCGAGAAGGAGAAGTCCTTGAAGGGTCGTGTCCATTTCGGACATGCTTTCTGTGATAACAAGGCTATTGACGATTCTCTTTGCCCCATCGTTAACGGAGTCCTGGCAGAACCCCGTCCTTCCTATTACCCTCTGTATCTCAATCAGAATACGCCAGGGGCCTATGTCAATTACGGCACGGAAGATGTCAAGATTGCAGGTCGCAAGCGCTACCGAATCCATAAGGGCGGCACATTGACACCTTTGAATCGAAACGAGAACAATGAGAGCGTGAATACCATATTCCGTCCTATCCCATCCGATAATGTATTTAGACTGAGTATTGCGGCTCATAATCTTAAGGCGATTGAGGTAGGTGCTCTTCTTTCTGCCCTGACGTTCAATGAAACACCCGATACATACCATAACATTGGTATGGCCAAAGCTTTCGGCTACGGAAAGTGCAGCTTCGAGATAACCTCAATGATTGGGTTCAGCAAATCCAAGGATGACTATCTCAAGGCTTTTGAGACCGAGATGTTCCGTTTCTGCAAGGAACACCTTCACATCCAATTGTCTCAAGAAGAGAGCATACGCAGGCTTCTTGCCATAGCTTCTCCGAACCATGAAGACGCGGATCTCTTGCAGATGGGATTTGATGACTGTGAGGACTTCAAGAAGAATACCAATTATTCTACCCTTGTTGAACCCCTCAAGGAACTTACTCTTCATATTGATGAGGATAGCATAATTCTTCAGATAAGGGTCGATGCCTACAAGACTAATATCGATGAAATTAGAACTCTAAGTCAAACTGACAGGGTTGGTGCTATACAGAAATTAGGCAAGTTGAGAAACCAGTTTGTGTTATCTGATCTGCCAACAGACGTGCTCGATCAATTGGAAAAGGAAATCCAAAATCCAACAATAGTCGAAACGAAAGTAGTTCAGGACAAGTCTCTTCAGGATGATATCATCTTCCCAAGGGTGAAGGACTTCACTCAATTGAAGGGTCGTTGCAAAGCCCATAAGGATGCCATCAAAGCAGGAAATGGCATTGAAGTCCTGCATCAATGGCTAACAGACTTCTTCAAAGACCAGCCGAAAGCAAAGAAGCAATTGAAGAGATTCAACAAGTGGCAGGAAACTTTTGGAGGCTTCATTGAAGAAGATGTCATCAAACGTTGGTTTGACGAGTTCATCCAATGATCCCTTTCACGAAGCTGAAGATGAACTTTTTGTCCTAAAAACAGAAATCACCGGCAAATGTGTGGAATGAAATAGTTCAACACATTTGCCGGAGCTTGAAATAGTTGGACATCTTTTATTCATAGTGTCTTTTTAAACTGTTATAGCACTATTCAAGTATGACCAAACTCCACATAGCACTGGTAGGTGGCGAACCTACTCCGGTTTATCAGGGCATCGTCTATGCCAATCCTGATCGGGTTATCTTGATTTGTTCTGAGAAGACGAAGAACGTCGCAGAGAATATCTGTGGCCAACTTTCTGCGCTTCAGGACGTGATAGAAATAAGAATATTCTCCGACACGGATTTGCACAGCATGGAGACTTCTACTGCACAGCTAGCTTCGGAAATTACTGCTGATACGGAGTTGAGTGTCAATCTATCCAGTGGGCTTAAGGTGTGGACTTTGGTCTTCTATAACATACTGCATCCTCAGTTACCTAATGCCAAGATCTTCTGTTTGGGTCAGGATGGCACAGTCTTCGATATCACCGCTGATCGGAGTGACGAAAGGGTGGATTTCGACATGGAAGCCCAGTTCCGATTGCTGGGGAACGAGATTGCAAGTTATACTTCGTACGCTGATTATACCGCCGAGGACAGATTGATGCTGAATGTCGTGAAAAGCTGGAGCATAAGCCCACGCTACCATGATGCTTTGAAAGTACTGACCAAGGCATTCGTGGATATAGCCAAAGGCTGTGACACCAAGCCAATAGTGGTGGAAAACGATGAATCGAAGCTGGAATGGAATCCAGAGACGCGTTCATTCTCAGGTAATTTGAAAGGCAGGAACATTGATTTCAACTGTCCCCATGCTTGGCATATCTTGCTTAATACCGGTTGGTTTGAAGTGTATGTCGCCAGTCTTCTTGCCCAATTCTATCCTCCAAAAGATATCCGTCTGAACTGTGTCTTCAAGACAAGGACCGATGCAATCAAGAATGAGGTGGATATCATCGTAAATGCCGGCAAGAAACTGATCTTCGTGGAGTGCAAGACACAGGTGTTCAAATCAATCGATGTGGATAAGTTCGCCTCTGTGGTGCGCACCTACGGCGGTTTGGGCAGCAAGGCCCTGTTCGTCACGAATACACCGATGAAAGCGGAGGCACAAGAGAAGTGTAACGACAAGGGTATTACCACCTATTATACCTTACATGAGGAGTTGCCTACCAAGAAAGAGCAGAATATATTGTTGAAGCAGATGCTCGACACCCTCGTCAATTCCTGGAATGCAAAGTAGAGTGATTTATCATTAATAAAAATTGAATATGGCACGCAAAGTTTTTATTTCGTTTTTGGGTAAAGGAAATTATGTAGATTGTCGTTATAGTTTTGATGATGGACATATTTCTTATCCAGTTTGTTTTGTTCAAGAAGCCCTAATTGAACATATTTGTCGAGATTGGTCTGAAAAAGATATGATTTATATTTTTTACACTTCTAAAGAAACGACAGGAGTGGAGGGTTCAATGGAAAAAAATTGGATTGACGCTGTGCTTAATTCAGAAAAGGCAGATGTAAAAGTTGGACTCAAACATAGGCTAAATGATCTAACAAAAAATGGTACTGTAAAAGCTCATATTGAAGATTATTCTATACCATCGGGTTTTTCAGAGCAAGATATTTGGGGTATTTTTAATGCCGTTTATGAAAAACTTGGCTCATTCGATCAGATTTATTTTGACGTAACACATGCTTTTCGTTCTATCCCTATGTTTTCTTTGGTCCTTTTCAACCATTCCAAATTTATGAAGGATACTCGTCTTAATGCAGTTTATTATGGTGCTTTCGACACGTTAACTGAAAAATATGGGAATTTGAAAGGAGTGCTAGAATGTCCGATTGAAGAGCGTATAGCTCCAGTTATCGATCTTACTAATATTGCATTACTACAGGAATACAATCAAATTGCAAGTGAAATGAAATATTTCGGCAAAGTTAATTCGTTGAGTAATGCTATTTCTGTTACAAACGCAGGACCTCTAGAAAGGACAATGCAGAGTCTTTCCAGGTCTATTTCCCAACTATATGAATATATTACAACTATTGATCTTCAAAGAATAAAAAAAGGAGCATACATTACTGAATTTTGCAATAGTTATAAGCATCTTAAGAATAAAAATGTTTTGCCTCTACCGATTAAAAATATTCTTGACGGACTCAGTAATCTTATTTCTGAGTTTGAGAATAAAGATAGTTTCAAGAATATTGAAGCGGCCATTAATTGGACAATTAGGTATGAGATGTTAATGCAAACCTATCCATTGGCAGCTGAATATATTATCATGCGTGTTGCAGATAATTTCAAATCTTATAAACCAAAAGAACTAAAAAGCAAGGATTATCGCGAATTTATTGGCAATATCCTTGGCACGCCAGAAGAAGATTTTGTAAAAAAGCAATGGAAAGACAAAGTTGCCTTGTATCCAGAAATTGCCAATTTAATTGCTGAAGAATCATTAATTATAAAATTAAGACCATTTTACGACAAAATAAGAAGATATCGCAACTCCCTTGCTCATGGAAATGGCTCTGTCGACTATAATGAGTTGAAGAACAATGTTGTCATTATCAAAGACTGTATTGATATTGTTGAAGGACGACCTTTCGTGAATGGTAAGGAAAATGGGCTTTATTTCATTAACCTATCCAACCACCCCTCTACAAACTGGAGTGATGAGCAGCTGTCTGCAGCTCAAGTATACGGAGAAATCCAAAACCTTCCTTTCCCTGTTATAGATGAAAACGCTGATGCGGATGCCATCGATGCTCTGACCGACGACTATCTTGAGAAGATCAAGGAGTTGTCGGGGAATGAGCCCTGCACCGTACATATCATGGGTGAGATGACGTTCACTTACGCCTTGGTGAACAAACTCAAGGCGGAAGGCTATACATGTGTAGCCTCTACCTCTTGGCGTGATGTGGAAATCATGCCCGATGGAAGCAAGCAAGTAAAGTTCCATTTCTGTAGATTCCGTAAATATTAATCATCATGAGACAATACGATTATTTAGACCTCGACCAGCTGCTTCTCAATGAGCCAGAAAAATACTGGACTTATGAGGATATATTAGTCACGATTCCCAGTGCCGAATTCAAGAGGGGCGATAAAATCAAGACCAACGAGTTTTTTACTAAAGTTGAAGGGGCTAAACGAAAGATTGAAAGTATCCTTCGGAAGAGTGGGCTTCATTTTGACTACAAAAATGGGAAAGATGCAAAGCAAGGATTCAGATATCCCCAAGGGGTGAATGATCCTATTCACTATGCGAAGGAGGAAATCCATAAGCTACGCACCAAGCAGTTGCAGCGATTGCTCAGTGCTTCCATTAATCTTTTCCCTCAGACATGGTTGGCTGATATTGTCGAAGGAGCTCAGTTTCTTGCAGCTGATGATAAAAAGCTCATTAGTTTCGATCAGAATATGCATGTGGAACATCTTCAGTGGGTGCCTACCATATTTGATGCCATCGAAAAGAAGAAAGTTCTCTCCTTCCAGTATAGACCTCGCTATGAGGAGAAGGTAAAGGAGGTTCTGCTGCATCCCTATTTTCTAAAGGAATTCAATAGCCGGTGGTTTGTTTTTGGTCATGCCACATATAGGGATGGCAAAGTACTGGAACAGTTCAATTGTGCATTGGATCGCATTGATGGTGAGATTACTATTGCTGATGACATAGAGTACATTGGCCCTAAGGATGACTTATATGCTGAAGATTACTTCAAGGATATCGTGGGTGTAACCAGGCATAGCAAGCCTCGTCAGACCATCAAGATAGAAACACGCGATGCCTATACGCACTGGCGTATCATGACCAAGAAGTTACATCGTTCACAGCGAAAGTTGAGAGATTTCTCGGAATCACAAACAGGTTTGTTCTCCATAGATGTCATCCCGAACAACGAGCTTGACACATTGCTGCTCGGTTTCGGTGCACACATCAAGATATTAGAGCCACAGTCATACCTCGATTCCTTCCAGGAAATGGTAAAAAAGCTTGCAGACCTCTATCCACCCAAAACAAAATCGGACGGAAAGGAGGACGCGAAGTCGTAAAAAAACTCTCCGACCTCAAACACACAAGATTATTTTTTTAGTTCAAATATTTGTCCTATCTTTGCGGCGTCAAAATCGAGAAGATCATCTGATTTTTCGATTTGACGCCGCTCTTCTTTTGCTTCGTGCAAGGGAGCGGTCGAGATTAGAACTGATGTCGAACACTCAAAAACAGCACCACTTTCAATGCTAACAAGACATTGATGCAGGTCGGCTACAAGGTGGCTGACGCTGCGAACAAGAGAGCAAGAAACGGCCGCCATAAGGTTGCCAAGTATGATAACCCAGTAGCCAACAGCAAGTACTGCACTGACGCTGGAAGAATGAAGCTCTGCTTCGACAGTCGCAAGGCGGCTGAGCGCTTCATCGCCTTCAACGGCGAGGTGATACTTCGACAGCACGGCTATGCCCCAGTGCGCAGCTACCATTGCCCGGTGTGCGGATGCTGGCATGTGACCAGCAGGCCGATCGTTGAGACGGGCAAGAAGGGCTCGAAGCACGGCAAGAAGGCTCAGGATGCCAAGCCGTTGTCGCCAGAGCTCCGACGCGATGTTCAGCGCCAGCTCCATCGAATGGAGCACTGCGTTGAGGCTGCCTTCAAGGCGCTTGCGTTGTGCGACATGTCGCGCGTGAAGTCTCTCTGTGACGAGGCTCGCCACTACTATCAGACGACGCTGATGGTTCCCGGTTTCGAGGGCCGTAAGCAGAAGCTGAAGGACCGTCTGACCTATTGTGTCAAGACGTGGGCGGCTACACGCCGTGAGTGGATGCTCCGACTCTGCCGCGTGGACTATCGTCCGGTGACAGTACTCTACCACCAGTGGTATATGTAAGAGCCCCAAACGGGCTCTTACAGAGAACATGAACAAAAAAACTTTCGACATCAGAACGTTGCTGATTCAGAATCTGGCATCGTCTGCGGCCCGCAAGGGAGTCCTCTCCGAAAACGAGGCAGAGAATTGGGCAGAGGCTTTGGTGGATAAGATCCTCCAATCGGAAGACTTCGAGTTTGACGACATCGAGCAACTGATTGCCGATCCTTCGGCCATCGACCTTTACCTGAAAAATATTATTAACACTTAAAGTATAGGAGGTAAAATCAAGACACCAACGGTTACAACTCAGAACAACGCACTGGCGAAGATCGTCGATACTGTGCTCCCTGCGATGTCAGGCAGTAGTGTTTCCTACAATGAGAAGCACAACATCTACTTGTCGAACGGGTACACCAGCGCAGCTGGCAACACCTACTTCCAGGGCATTCGCCTTTCGGATCGTCTGATTGTCA
>JAEEGL014883322.1_pt1 | contig 16820 bp, 15 predicted proteins | sample 9134231 | NCBI WGS metagenome assembly JAEEGL01 (sample SAMN16246548, study PRJNA631951) | gut metagenome | biome: gut microbiome; feature: rumen; material: fiber-attached | host: Bos | place: Iran: Karaj | collected 2018-10
ACTCCATCTTCAGCTCGAAGGCAATGACGAGCGTGATCATCGACCGACTCCTGCATCACGGACATGTTGTCAAAATCCGAGGCAAGAGTTATCATTTGAAAGACAAGATCTTGCAGGACCCTGTCCCGCATGGCGAATCAGGTGGCAAAAATTAAGTTGACCAATCAACTGGCAAAAAATCACCTGACTGCATTGGAAAAAAATCATTTGGCTCTAACATCATATCTTCTCGAAAAACATCAGATAATGAAACGTGTATTGCAGTAGAACAAATGCTTGAGATGCAGCAAAAGTTGATAGCTGTTCAAAGAGAAATCTATGAAATACTAGATGAAAATCATGAACTCTCCAAGCAGATTCAGAATTTAAAAACGGAACTAGAAGAGCAAAAAAGAATAGTGCGTCATAAGCAGAACTATATTACTCTCAAAGATGATCCACAAGAAATAAAGTATTGCTCTGTTTGTTATGGAAAGGAAAAGAACTACATCCAGCTAGATGACAATGAGAAAGAGGATGGTACAGTTTATTGCCCAAGTTGCGAGACGCAATTTACTGTAGATAAGGATAGATTCAGGTTGTATTGTGGGGAATTAAATAGAAAGAATTCATATGATTCTTTTGATTATTCCCTTTGAAGACTTGCAGATAATAAAGAGACTTAACCAAGATGTTTTAATTTTCTAGTTTTAAGGCTGTGCTCAGCGGTATCGGTCTTGTTTGGTGTTGACAATGGCATCGGTTTTAACGATGTGTTGTGTTTGTCGGATGATTGTCTGGTGCCGGTTGATGGCGATGTGATGGGTTTCTGCTCCTTGGTGGCTGAAGAGGGATGTTTGGTATCGGGTCAAAGAAGCAAAGGGGACGATTCAGTCCGCTGCTGACAGTGCATCATACTATTTGTACGAATGAAGGTGTAAGAATTTGTACACGCTACGATTTGATGCTTACTATAAAAGAGGGATTACATGAAGATTCTTTTTTTACATTTAAGTGATATGCATTTTGATTGTTCAGAAAACTATGATGAGAATAAAATCAAGGCAATTACTTCAACGATTCAACCATATTCAAATGAAATTGGGGATTGTTTCATCATTATATCTGGAGATTTATCATTTAGTGGGAAAAAGAATCAGTTCATTTCAATACGGAAATTCATAAGTGCGTTAAGGCGTAGTATTTCTCAAAAATACACTAACTTGACTGACGTAAATGTACTAATTGTTCCAGGAAACCATGATGTTGATTATGACAAAGGAGAATGGAAATCGGATGACTTGGCACAGATTGAAGAAAAAAATACATATGAATCACTTGTGCTAAAAGAATTAGAAAAACAGGAAAACTATATTGCGACTGCAAAAATGTTTAATTGTTTTGAAGATAATAAGTTAGTATGTGTGCGCAAGTTTAGCTATGAGGGTCATTCCATTAGGTTCAATTTAATCAATACTGCTTGTTTTTCATCTAGAGTTGAAGATCAAGGATTCCATTTTATTACTAATGGAGATATTGAGAGTCTTGGGGTAACTGATGATTGTGATATTGTAATCACAGTAATGCATCATCCTCACCATTGGTTTACTGAAAGAATTAGAAAGCAAGTAGAGAATAGTCTTTATGAAGAAAGTGATTTGATATACTTGGGCCATGAACATTATGAGAACTCTATGAGCATTGAAAACAGGAAGGCAAAAACACACTTGCTTTCTGGTGGTAAACTGTCAAATCAGGGAAATTGGGTAGATAGTGAAATACATCTTTCGATTATAGATTTAGACACGCGTGAACTAAGAACACACAAATACCGATTGGATTCATCTCAATGTGTTTATACCGAAAAAGATAGCGAAGTGCTTGTTTTGCAAAAAAATAGAAAAAATAGTCTTGGAATAAGCCTAAATAGGGACTACATTATGAAATTGTCTGGAACAGTTTCAGACTATGATATTTTTGTTTTCCCATTATTGACAGAGAATGGCAAATATGAAGGAGAAGGTCGTCTTCCAAAAGAATTGAATTCGATTGACGAGTTATTGAATTATATTATTGTTCACAAGCACATTATTATTGAAGGGAAAAGTGATTCTGGGAAATCACTGTTGGCCCTCCACGTTTTTGAGGCGTTGTCTAGTAGAAAACTAACGCTCCTAATCAATGGAAATGATTTATCTGGTAATTTTGAAAGTACTATCAGAGATGCATTTGAAAAAGAATACTCTCAAGATTTTGCGCAATACCAGAAACTAAAGCAGAGTTCTCCAGACGATTTGGCGATTGTGATTGATGACTTTGACTGCATTGATGAACGCAAAGTAGTTTTATTCAGGACGTATGTTGAGCAACATTTTAATACAATAATTGAATTTAGAAAGGATGAAATTGATATTGAGATTGAGAAACGCCTAAAAAAGCGACAGGATTCTGAAGAAATACAGGTTTTCCATATTGAACCCTTCTTTTCAGATAGAAGAGAGGCACTAATAAGGAAAGTAGTAGACTCTTCGATTACTGATTCTCTCCAAGACAAAGAAAAAACGATATCGTTCCTTTGTGATTATTTATATAGACAAAGGAATGTATACAACAAGAATCCTCGTTTTATTGTTCAATTGACAAAGTACTATTGTAATAATATTGGAGAACCGATTTATAACAATGGTAGTATTTTCAGTAAAGTATTTGAATCCAATATTGTTTCAATGATTAAGCATCAATCAGGAAAGCTTTCAGTTGATAAAATTTTTATTTTGTTAGATAAGATTGCATACGGGATCTTTATCAATCAAGAGTATCCAATTTCATTAATATCAATAACTAAGATAATAAATGCCTATAATGAAGAGTATGACTCGAAAGTTGATACTGTTGATTTATTACATCTTCTTGAAGAATCAAACATTTTTAAAAAAACTGATATTGACAAATATTGTTTTTCTGAAAGAAATTACCTTTCTTATTTTATAGCGAGAGAAATTAAACGTATCTGTATTGAAGAAGATGATTATTCTGTTTTTATGGAGATTATGAATCATGCCTATTCTGGATTCTATGCGGATATTCTATTGTTTATCACATATATGGTTGATAATTTAAAAATAATCAGAATGCTAATTGATTATGCAAAGAGCTCGGTTGATGAATGGAGTGAGTATTATATAGGTGATCAAGAAATATCATTTATGCGAGGATCTTTTTCTGAAGCAATTAGACCTTATTCGGAAGAAGACAAAAAGAAAGAAGCTGAAAGACGTGAACAGCAGGAAAGAAGGGAAAACCAATCAATTGTATCTCAAAATGATTCTTCGATTTTTACATTAAACAAGAAAGAATTAACTCTTTTAGATAAAATATCTCGTAGCATATCAATGATGGTAATAATGTCAAGAACTCTACCGGCATTTGAACATTTGATGAAAAAAGACGAAAAAGAGCAATGTGTTGATTTAATCTACAAAATGCCACTTAAAATTTTCAAATGTTGGGCGAAAATTGTTAATGAGATGAGCGCATCATTAATTGACGATATAAAAAAATACTACGAAATTGAGTATGGAAACCAAAAACAAAACTTCAAACCGTTAACTGATGATAAAGCTCTTAAGATATTGAGGTGGGACGCTTCTTCACTTCTTCTTGATTTGATGAATGCTTCTATTATCAATGCAACAAAGGACAATACATGGATTTATCTTGATAAAAACCAATATAAAGCAAATAATCTGAATTCCATCGAACATCTTATGGGAGTTGGTTGTTTGGATCGAGTTGAGGCATTCATTAAAGATGCGGAGAATACTTTTACGAGTAATGATGATTTTCTTGTGAAAGAGATGACTCAAAGAGTCGCAAAACATTATATGGTAACCTCAAAGAACATTAAACGAGAAAGTATTCAAAGACTGAACAAGAAGCTTTTCAATAATTCGTTGAAGACTGCTAGAATTACTATGGAACAAAGGAGAAACGCTTCAAGATAAGTTATTAAATTTGTTCTTATTGGTTTTTTTCCCTGGGGTTGTAGTTTTTGAGTAAAAGCAGACGACATGCATCATGCGCTACAGGGTTCCGGGACTGAAGAGGCTGTGCAAGTTCGTAGTCGCAACAGTAGATGATAATGACCTTGTATTGAACATGTTTGAGAAACCGCAGGTTCCTGAGAGAGAGTGGGCGGTTCCGCCTTTCCATATTTACAAGAGGACATATTCTCATTAGAGATTGGCTGCACTCAGAGGTATCTTTCTTGTTTGGCGTGGTCAAGGGCATCGGTTTTCAATGATGCGTTGTGTTTGTCGGATTATTGTCTGGTGCCGGTTGTTGGCGATGAGATGGGTTTCTGCTCCTGTTTGTTTGTAGAGTGATTTGAGGAGAAGAGGGGTGTGGAGAGGAGAGGATTAAGAATTACTGATTCATTTATCTTCTTTTCTTGTGATAATAGTTCATTTGGTTTCATTTGTAGTGGTTTTTTCGGAGATAATTAAGTGCAGATAACAGATTCGTTGATTGAGTTTCTCAATGATGAGTATACAGACGAAAAGACTAAGCGATCATTGTACGTTAATTCTTCAATGGAGAAGATAAATGAACTTAATTCGTCTTGTATTAATGAGGCCAATCTTTTCTATAATTTAATGAGTTTGTGCTATCTGGATAAAACAGGAAAATACGAACCGCAAATGATACTATCTGACGGCAGAAGGACTTTTGCTGTATCTGATCTTTGCGATGATGATTGGTCGTTCCTTAGTCAAATAGTAGAAAAAGGCATTCCCATTGTTCTACGAACAAGAATTGCTGATCTCTTTTGGGTCGCTAAAGGGGACTACCAGTTTGCAAAAAGAGCCATCAACTATTATCTGGAACTGTATCAATTGACATTCGACATCTGTAGTTGGGTTATTTGTGAACATTATATAAAACGTGCGTTGCAAGTATCTTTATCGCTTGGGAAGACTTCAAACGAATTCAAATCAACATGTTCGTATGTCCGGGAAGAATTAAAAAGAATCGATGCTGAGGATCCTTTATTTCTTTCAATAGAGTTAATTAGCGACTTAGTTGATGTTCGTGCTCCGAGGATTGGATCCTTAATTCCTTTAATTGACAAGATTATTAGTCTTTCAGCATCAGATGTGGGAAAAGCTGAAATGTCATTTAAGCTAAAGATTTCTCTTGTAGAAGAAAGTAAAGAAAAATTAAGAAAAACACATAAAGAATTTGCTCTTTTCCTTGAGAACTATGCTTCTAAAATTCCGAATGATAATTATCAAGGGATAACTAGCAAGGTTTATTTTTTGAAGAAGGCCATAATTGAATACAAGTATTCAAGAGACAAAGAAGACGAGAATCGCTTATTGCTTGAAATTGAAAAACTACAAGCATTAAGTATGGATTCAATGCCTACGATTTCTATTCCATTTGTAATAGAAAAAGCATATTTTGATGAATTATTTAAAGTAATAGAAACTAAGGATTTCAACCAGTCTGTGATGCTTTTAACTTCTTTGATTTCATTTAAAAATGCGAATTCAATAAAAGAAGGATTGAAAAAAAGAACGACTGGTTTTTTCAGTAGCTTGTTTGCGAGTTCTATACTTGATAGTAATGGGAAAAACTCTATAACCATACCACCAATTGATTTCTTAGACCCGGAGCAAGACAAAGAAACACTCGAATTGCATTTGATCAGAGAAGCTCATGTAATGGAGGATATTGAAGGTTCATTGATTATTCCTGTTCTTAAAAGGATAATAGAAAAGCACAATCCTACAGACGAACAAATAGAAGCACTGTTTAATGCAAAATACTTAATTCCAGAGGGGAGGCTTCCCATTTTTGTTTTTGCTTTCCGTCTTGTGTTTTCTGGTAATATCTATGCTGCTGTCCATATTCTTTCTGCTCAAATGGAGCACCTGTTCAGGATGATAGCAAAGAATTTGGGAGATGTGACATTTAGAATTGAAGAAAAGCTTTCAAGGGAAACTGAGATATCCCTTTCTGATATTTTCAATCTCCCTCATTTGTCTGAATGCTTGGATGAAAGACTGCTTTTTACTTTCAAAGGATTGATGAATGAAAGAGCGGGAGCAAATATCCGAAATAGAGTTGCCCACGGGATAATGAATCCAGATGAAGGAGAAGGTGGAGTAGCTATTTATTTCATAGTTGCAGTTCTTAAAATGTTAATGGGAAACTATTAATTGATGAAGATCTGATTCGTTATGAGTTATTTCCATTGTAAGATTTGATAAAACTATTGCCTTGAATAATAACAATAATCAATGAGCATTGAATCTTTAGTCGACACGAGAATAATCCAATTGGACCTATTAAAGCTAAGAGAATTAGCAATAAAGTCATATGGGCAGCATGATTGTTGGGAAATGCCCATGGCTAGAACTAAAGTTCATGGTAAGGATGCAGTATTCTTCCATTCCCTTGATAATGTTGATAAGCGAGTTTTCCACTATACAAGTTTAGTTAAGTTCATTGAAAAGATTTTGCCAAACGATTCACTCCTACTAAACAGGGCTGAAAGATCTGAAGATCCTTTTGAGAGTAAATGGTTGTTTGATGAATATGGAAAAGGCGATGAAATCAACAGAACAATGAGAAACAATGTTCGTTTTTGTTGTTTTTGTAAACCATATGTTCAAATAGAAGATGAAAAAATACCCGGATTTGCCCTTTCTCGTATGTGGAATCAGTATGGGCAGAATTTCAAAGGTGTCTGCTTGGGTTTCAACAGAGAAAGACTCTGTGAACTGGTAAATGAGCAATATCCATGTACCAATAGAGTAGATAACATTGAATATGTGTTTTCGTTGAATCCGGAAAAACGTACCCATATCCTTAAAGCAATTAGCCTTGGAGATCGAAGTGTTTTCTTTAATGAAGATGGGTCAGCAAAAAAATGGAATAGTGGGATGATTAAAGAACTATTTCTTACAGATTTGTTTGGTCTTATGTGTCGTAAAGCAAAAGATTTCAGAGATGAGAATGAGATCCGCATCTCAGTTTATAGTGAAATACATGAAGAGTGTTTCATCAAAGGAATAAGATCTGCACTTGAGATGGTTATTCTAGGAGAATTGACGGAAGAAAATGTTGCTCGGACTATTGATTTAAATACAGATGCAACTGTATACAAGTTCGGATACAAGTCACCGTATAAGTTTGTAGAGAACTGTGTAAATGTAAACCATACTGAATCATTTGGACGACTTCGCCGAATTACAACAAAAGAAAGCTTAAAGTATAAAACTTACAAAAAGATTGCAAAGATAAAAGATATGCAATTGACTGAGTATGAAAGGATAAGACTTCTTTCTTTGCCGTGAAGTATTGGTTTTTTGATCTTTACGGTTGTACTCAACGTCATCGTTCTTGTTTGGCGAGGTCAAGGGCATCGGTTTTCAATGATACTATTTAACTACAGGGTATGTGATAGAATCGCTGTTTTGGAAAGAATACTGTTTACTTCTGAAAAAGTAGAATCTTATATATTCTATGTGAGCTGATATGATTTTGGTAGCTATTGTGATATTAGGCATATTACTGTTTCTAGTTGTTGCCGTATTCTCCTATTATGAATCCAAGTACAGGAAAATCAGTCCCTCCTCAATCAAATATGATATGAGGTCACATAAGGCTGTCTATGATACCAAGTACTCACACACTAGGAATCCTGCTGATTTCGATCCAGTCCTGGACAAGGACAAGATAGGGGATCCTGCGTATCCGAACGCGGGGCATGATGCTGTGGCCAAGGACTGGGATGAGTACAGGAAGATGCGCAATGCCGCACTTGATCCGTTCGATGACGAGGACCGGGCAAAATGGCTCCATCCGGAAATATGAGACATAGTGGTCATTGTTTCGAGTCTGATAGGTTTTGTTATGGCAAATAGATTCAAAGACAACAAGTTCATAAGTTTTATTGTTACTTTTCTCGGAATGGCTGCAGCATTCATCGCCTTCTATGTGTTCTTTGACTGGTTCTACTGCATTGCGGTGAAGAAAGAGGCTTTTGAATTTGTCTTTCAGAGGCATGTTGTTATTCCTGCAGTGCTGGCGTTGGTGTATTCGGTTGTGATGCAGAGCAAGGTGTTTGGGAAGGATGACAAGTGATTATTAATGTAATCCATGCCCAAGGTATTTAAGAGCTTTTTTCGACATTTTGATCTTTGATTGTATTGTAATTGGCTGGATTGGATTAAATAGTTGCAATACTAGTAGGTTAATGAATATAAATGAATAATGTAACATGGATAAAATCCATGTTGCTTTTGTAAAGGTAGATAAAAGAGTTCTTGGAGGGAATGTCATAATGTCAAGATGGAGAAACGAGGCAGAGGCGAGAAAACAGATAAAAGATCTTGTCGCTGATTATTACCACGACTTCAAAGAGAAGAAGGAGCCGTTCAAGGAGGGTGACAGGATAAGCTATGCCTCCAGAGTTTTCGATGAGAAAGAGATGCAGGCTCTTACTGATGCAATGTTGGATTTCTGGCTTACAACTGGCAGATTCTCAGATGAGTTTGAGAAGAAGTTTGCTTCTTGGATTGGTGTTAGGTTCGCTCATCTAGTTAACTCTGGTTCTTCAGCCAATCTCATAGCCTTTATGGCTCTTACTGCCCCAGAACTCGGCGACCGGCAGATTCTTCCTGGTGATGAAGTCATCACAGTAGCTTGCGGTTTCCCCACAACAGTGACACCTATCATCAACTATGGTGCCATTCCTGTTTTCGTTGATGTCACAGTTCCACAATACAATATTGATGTTACTGATCTTGAATCTGCTTTGTCAGAAAAAACGAAAGCTGTGATGATTGCCCACACTTTGGGTAATCCATTTGACCTGAAGAGTGTAAAAAGTTTTTGTGTGCGCCACAATCTTTGGCTTGTTGAGGACAACTGTGATTCTCTTGGTTCAAAATATACTATTGATGGTGTAACAAAATACACAGGAACCTGGGGTGATATCGGAACTTCCAGTTTCTATCCTCCGCACCATATGACAATGGGAGAGGGAGGTTGTGTCTATACTGACAATCCTTTACTTCACAGACTCATTATGTCATTCAGGGACTGGGGCCGAGACTGCATCTGCCCGTCCGGAAGGGACAATTTTTGCGGGCACAGGTTTGATGGCCAATATGGTGAGCTTCCGCTTGGCTATGATCACAAGTATGTGTATAGTCATCTGGGCTATAATTTGAAGGTCACAGACATGCAGGCTGCAATCGGCTGTGAGCAGCTAAAGAAGTTTCCTTCGTTTATCGATAGGCGCCGTCATAACTGGGCAAGATTGCATAAGGCTCTTGAGTGTGTCTCTGACAAGCTGATTCTCCCAGAGCCAGCAGAGAATTCTGACCCGTCATGGTTTGGCTTCATGGTATCAGTCCGTCCAGAGAGTGGTCTGGCAAGGAATGCGGTGACACGTTTTATTGAGGAGCACAATATCCAGACAAGGCTTCTGTTCTCCGGCAACCTGATAAAGCATCCATGTTTCAATCAAATCAGGGGTACAGACAGATATCGTGTCATAGGTGATTTAGAGAATACTGATTTTATCATGAACAATTCGTTTTGGGTTGGTGTCTATCCAGGAATGACAGATGAGATGATAGACTGTATGGCCAAGGTCATAATCTCTGCTTTGGAGTAGCTTTGTTTATGAAGAAGATAAAAGTTGGAATCATAGGAACTGGCAATATAGGTACGGATCTTCTCATGAAGGTGATGAGATCCGATGTCCTTGAGTGCGGCATTTTTGCAGGACACAACCCTGATTCTAAGGGCATTGCAAGAGCAAGAGAACTCGGTGTTCCTGTTACATTTGATTCTATTCGTTATATTGAAAACAATCCTGATTGCTGCCAAATCTGCTTTGATGCAACTTCCGCCAAAGTTCATGAGCAAAACGCCCCAATACTCAAGAAATTGGGCATTTATGCCATTGATTTGACTCCTGCCCACATAGGTCCGTTCTGTGTTCCGCAGGTAAATCTTGAATCCGCCATGGATCAGATCAATGTTAACTGTGTCACATGTGGCGGACAGGCGACGGTACCGCTTGCAAAAGCAATCAGCAGTGTTTCGGATGTGAAGTATCTTGAGGTTGTTGCTACAATCGCATCCAAATCCGCTGGAATAGGTACAAGAAATAACATAGATGAATTTACGCAGACAACGAAAGAGGCCCTTTTGGAATTAGGTGGAATTAAGAAGGCCAAAGCCATAATTATTCTTAACCCTGCAGAACCTCCGATTACAATGCACAATACAATCTACGCACTGATTGACAACCCAGACATGGAAAGGATTTCAGAGGTTGTAAAGTTAACAGAAAAAGAGCTTCAGCAGTATGTGCCAGGATACAAGGTTGTCCTTGGTCCAATATTTGAGAATGGGCGTGTTACGACCAGCATAGAAGTGACTGGGTCGGCGGATTTCTTGCCTGCATATGCTGGAAATCTTGATATAATAACATGTGCTGCAGTTGAGATTGCAGAAAACTATGCCAAGAGGAAGTTGCTATGAGTAGGATACGTTTTTTTGATGCGACTTTACGAGATGGTTCTCATGCAATAAAACATCAACTCAATAAGGAAACCATTGCGAATTATTGTGAGGCAATGGATGATGCTGGAATGTATACAATTGTTGTTGGCCATGGAAATGGTCTTGGAGCATCTTCCCTGCAAGTTGGTTTATCAAAATTATCAGATGAAGAGATGCTATCAACGGCAAGAGCCCACCTTAAGCATACCCGACTTGGGGCCTATATGATTCCTGGGTTTGGAACAATTAAAGATGATGTTCTTCCTGCAATAGATAATGGTGTGGATTTGTTCAAGATCGGGTGTCACTGTACAGAGGCGGATACAACTAGACAGCATATTGAGTTCATTCGGAGTCAGGGAAAGGAAATCTACGGGGTCTTGATGAATTATCATATGACATCTATAGAACGCCTACTTGAAGAATCACAGAAGATGCAGTCATATGGAGCGCAGGGAATCATAATAATGGACAGTGCTGGAGCTTCCACGCCTGAAATGGTGAAGAAAACCATATCCACTCTTGTTGATCATCTGTATGTACTTGTGGGCTTCCATCCCCACAATAATATGGGACTTGCTGTTGCAAACGGGTACATTGCCATACAGGAAGGGGCTAGAATAATTGATGGAACTATTCGCGGCTTTGGTGCTGGTGCTGGAAATGTTCAGCTTGAGGCCCTTTCTGCTTTGCTCACAAAGGAAGGTTATGAACTAAATCAGGACTTGTATGCGATGATGGATGTGAGTGAGAGCATAGTAAGGAATGCCATGACAGAGGACCGGGCCTTAAGTGATGTCAGCATTGTCAGTGGCATGGCCGGAGTATTCTCATCATTCAAAACTCAAGTCCTAGCAGCAGCAAAGGAGTTTGCTGTAGATCCAAGGGATATCTTTATTGAACTAGGAAAAAGAAAGGTTGTTGGTGGACAGGAGGACATGGTGGTTGCCGTTGCAGAGGAATTGTCCCATCCTGTGAAGAAAGACACAGAATCATATATGCTGGCGTCATTGACATGATGGAGGAAAAAGAATGAACGTTTCTGAATTTATATTTGATTTCTTTAATAAGAAAGGTGTTGAAGCTGTTTTTATGGTAACTGGTGGGCAGGCCATGTATCTTGATGACGCAGTGGGAAAGAACAAAAACTATGGCATAATATGCCACCATCATGAGCAAGCATGCACTATGAGCGCTGAAGCATATGGCAGAATAAAAAATAAACCGGCAATCGCATTGGTGACAGCAGGTCCTGGCAGCGTTAACGCGATGAATGGAGTTGTTGGTGCTTACACTGACTCTTCTCCTATGGTTGTCATTTCCGGACAGGCAAATCTCTCTTTCGTACAGTATGAGGAGAAAACCCATATCAGACAGTTCGGAATTCAAGGAATAAACATCCGTTCCATGGTAGAGGGGCTAGTAAAGTATTTCAAGACCATCGATGATGTTACAAAGGTCTCATATTATCTTGAGGAGGCCTGGGAGGCCGCTACAGGAGGCAGACCGGGTCCTGTCTGGATTGATGTGCCTCTTGATATCCAACGTGCAGAGGTTCCAGTCAATCAGGTCAAAATCAGAAAGGCTCCTGCCATTGACGATTCATACCGTATTGAGAGCGCAGTCCGATCAATGGTTGACCACATGAAGAAGGCAAAGCGTCCCGTGTTCCTGGCGGGGCAGGGTGTGAGCCTTTCCGGATCTAGAAAATCATTCAGGGCTTTGGCCGAGAAGGCTGATATCCCTGTCATCACTGCAAGGCTTGGCATAGACCTCATTGAAAGTGATCATAGGCTCTATGTCGGCCGTCCTGGTAACTATGGTGAACGAGCTGCGAACTTTGCAATCCAGAACTCTGATCTTATTATCTCTCTTGGATGTAGGTTGGCATCCTCATTGGTTGGACATTCACCGGAGATGTTTGGTAAACATGCCTACAAGATTGTCGTTGACATCGATCAGGAGGAACTTGACAAACCGGGTGTCGTGATTGATGAAAAGGTCAGGCTTAACTGCAAGAGCATTATCGATGCGCTCAATGAGGCTCTCGATAATGAGACCCTGCCCAAATATGATGCTTGGGTCTCCCAGTGTAACACATGGAAGGAGAAGTATCCTGTTGTTCAGCCGGATTATGTGAACCAGAAACCTGTCAACTCCTACTACTTTATCGACAAACTATCCAAACTGGCACCAAGCAATGCCAACATCCTGGTTGATACTGGTTCATGTTTCCATGTGGCATGTCAGACATGGAAAATAAAAAAGGGACAACAGTTCTTAACGACAGGTGGGATCAGCTCAATGGGGTACTGGTGTGCCGGCATTGGTGCTTGCATCGCAAATGACAGACATGAGACCGTGGTGATAACAGGTGATGGCAGTCTCCAAATGAATATTCAGGAATTTGCTCCTATTCACCACAATAATCTTCCAATCAAGACTTTTGTCCTTAACAATAATGGCTATCTTCTGATTCGCTCTACACAAAGAAACTTTATGGATGATCGTTTTGTTGGTGAAGGACCTGAATCAGGAGTGTGGTGTCCTGAGTTGGCCAAGATAGCTAATGCCTACGAGATACCTTATTTTAGAATAGAGAAAGTCGAAGAAATAGAAGAAACAGTGAAAAAGGTATTCGGGACTGCTGGTCCTGTAATTTGTGAGGTCATGACACCAGAATGGCAAGCTCTTATCCCTAGGATCACTTCTGAAAAGATGCCTGATGGGAGGCTGGTTGCCCATGAGTACAGTGACATGTTCCCATTCCTGCCAAGGGAGGAATATAAACAGAACATGATATCTGAGGAGTGACAGATTGAGAAGGATAATAGTCACAGGGGCTACAAGCATGATTGGAACTGCATTGATAAACGTTGCAGTCCAAAATAATGTTGAAGTGTATGCTATTTTGCGGCCGAACACCAGTCGGAAGGATCGGCTGGCCTCTTCCGATTTAGTTCATCCAATCTACTGTTTCTTAGAAGATTTGAGTGGAATAGAGGAAATCCCATCTGACTGTGATGTTCTGTACCATTTTGCATGGGCCGGAACAAAGAAAAGCGAGAGAGATGATCCGATAATTCAGGAAAGGAACATTAAGAGTACATTAGATGCAGTTGAACTAGCAAGGAAGACAGGTTGCAAAAAGTTTATAGGTGCTGGTTCCCAAGCCGAATATGGTCCTCAATATAAGAGAATTGATGGTAATACTATATTCAATCCGACTCTCTCCTATGGGATTGCCAAGCATTCTGCTTTCCAATTGAGTCGAAAGCTTTGTGAAAAAAAAGGCATCACTCATATTTGGGGAAGGGTTTTTAGCATATATGGTCCTCATGATAATGAGGATACGTTGATTGATTATGCATTGAAATGCTGGAATGACAGAAAGGTTCCAGAATTCTCTTCTGGTTTGCAGAAATGGAATTACTTGTATGAGGATGATGCAGGTCGAATGTTTTTTGAAATGGGAAAGCCTGACATACCATCATGTGAGCTGATTGTCGCTAATACAGATTCTCGATTACTGAAGGAATACATTCTGGATATGATGAGGGTTTATGGGCAAAATGCAAAAGCAGTTTTCCATTCTGTAGAGCAAGAAGTTAGTCCTGGATTGGATGTCGATATGTCAAATACTTTTCGAGTATTAAACTATAGGCCCCTTGTTTCTTTCGGAGAGGGTATTGCAAAAGTAATAGCAGAGAGAAAATGAAAAAAATAAGTGTTTTGATTCCTTGTTATAACGAAGAAGAAAATGTTGTTCCTATGAGTGAGGCTCTTGTATCGCTGTTTGAGAAAGAATTAAATGGGTATGATTATGAAATCGTTTTCATTGATAATAATTCTTCAGATAATACAAGGCATTTGCTAAGGAATGTTTGTAAGAATAATGTGAAGATCAAAGCTATTTTTAATGCCAGGAATTTTGGGCAGTTTAATTCTCCTTATTACGGTTTAATGCAGACAACTGGAGATTGTGCCATTCAATTATGCTGTGATTTTCAGGATCCTCTTGAGTATATACCGGTTATGGTTCAGTCCTGGGAAGAGGGTAACAAAATCATTGTAATGCAAAAAACTACGAGTGAGGAAAATAAGTTTCTGTATTTCCTTCGGAGTTGTTATTATAAAATGATAAAGAAGTTTTCAGATGTAGAGCAAATAGAGCATTTTACTGGATTTGGTCTATATGACAGTTCTTTCATAGATGTATTGAGATCCCTAAATGATCCGATTCCATTTCTGAGGGGAATTGTTGCTGAATTGGGTTATAAAATCAAAATTATTCCCTATAAACAGAATAAACGAAGAGCAGGAAAAACACATAATAATTTCCATACTTTATATGATGCTGTGATGTTGAGTGTCACTTCATATACAAAAATAGGATTAAGAGCCGCAACATTTGTCGGATTCGGTATTGCTCTCATTAGTGTAATAATTGGAATAGTCTATTTAGTATTGAAATTGATTTATTGGAACCGATTCAATGCAGGAACAGCACCTTTGTTACTGGGTATTTTTTTCTTGGGTGCCACTCAACTTGTTTTTCTAGGAATAATAGGTGAATACATTTTGAGCATCAACAATAGAGTGAAAAACAGACCTTTAGTGATAGAGGAAGAGAGAATTAATTTTGAAGAAAAAAACTGATAAAAGAGATTCTGATAATAAAGTTTTAAACAATACAATCAGAAAAGTATTGTCTTTATTTGGTATTAAAATCGATGATGAGAAAACAAACAGTATTGCTGAGTTTATAAAGTTTTGTTTTGTCGGATTATCGAATACGGTCATAAGTTATTTATTGAATGTGGCTGTTTTGGCTTTGTTAGAGAAATATGAATACAAATGGGATTTTGTAGTTGCAAATATTGTGGCATTCCTCTTGAGTGTGCTTTGGTCATTCTTCTGGAATAACAAATATGTGTTTACAAAGAAAGAGAATGAGGACAGGAGTATATTGAAATCTCTTTTAAAGACATATGCGTCGTATTTTATTACCGGTATAGTATTAACGAATGTTTTGTCTTATGTCTGGATTGAGATTGTGGGCCTCTCAAAGTATATCGCTCCGATAATAAACTTGGTTATTACTATTCCTCTGAATTTTCTCTTGAATAAGAAGTGGGCATTTAAATGACAATATGTTTATTTGCTATTCTTTTCAGGTGATTTGATTTGTCGCGATTTCCTTTTTTTTCTTATGATTAATTTGTAGACAATTGCTCGTATCTTTGTAGGGATTATTGCTCCTATCATTCTAACAACTGTCGATTTTATATACTGGAGATAGGAAATATAGCCTATTTCCCTCATATAACGGAACAACTTTTTTTGGCTCAGAGCATATTTTAATCCTGATCTTCGTTTGTACATACCCGTTCCTGCTCGCATCCAAAGTAAAGGTTCCTTAATGTTATATCCTATTGCACCGTTATTAAGCATTCTAATCCATAGGTAGTAGTCTTCAAGAAGATAAAAGTCCTGATAGCCGCCAGCTGCTTCAACAGCGTTTTTCTTATACATCACACATGGATGGTTGAAAGGGTTTCTCTTTTTTGAGAAAGAAAGAATGTCTTCTTGATACTGGGGTAGAATTCGTAAAGCTTCCACATCTTTAGGATTTGAAACGAATTCCTCAATAGTTCCTGAGATAATTGAGATCTCAGGATTACCCTCAAATATCTTTAGCTGTCTTTCACATCTGTCTTTCCTGCTGATATCATCACTGTCCATTCGCGCGACAAATTCATTCTTACAGTGTTTTAATCCTTCATTTAGCGCAATCCCAAGTCCCTTATTCTCCGAGAGCCTGACAACTTTTAGGATTTCTTTGTGCTTGATTTCCATTTCATCTATTATTCTGTCTAGTTCCAAAGTAAGCGGACCATCACAAACAAGAACAAAATCATTAGTCTGCACTGTCTGATCCCAGATACTGTCCATGGATTGCTTCAAGTATTCTGGTTTTTCTTTTTGGTATACAGACATTAATACAGAATAATTCATTTTTAGCTCCGCTTGTTTGTTGTACTTATGATATCACACTTGTAGTTTTAATATTAACAATTATAATGGTTATACACAAACTGAATAACATGAAGTCGGGTATATCATTGTTGATCCTGTGCCTCAGGATGTAGTGCGGCGGTCTGATTATTTCTTTTATGTGGGGAATCTGGAGAATAGGAAAGGGACTGATATCCTTTTGACCGCATACCGTAAATACTTGGAGAGAGGCG
>JAEEGL016962430.1_pt1 | contig 16820 bp, 16 predicted proteins | sample 9134231 | NCBI WGS metagenome assembly JAEEGL01 (sample SAMN16246548, study PRJNA631951) | gut metagenome | biome: gut microbiome; feature: rumen; material: fiber-attached | host: Bos | place: Iran: Karaj | collected 2018-10
AGTCGAGTAATCATTCAATATAATAAAATCGTATTTTTGTTTGAGTATTTTGATAATATTAGGGCAGAAAAACTGATCTTGTGCAGTTCTAATTCCTTTCAAGTAATGTACCTTATAGTTACTACCTGCTGCTCTCCATCTCTTATTCCTATCATTAGCATATTTGCCCTCAAATGTGACAGTTAAGTCACACAGCTTCCCCAATTCGCTAAAAAAATTAACTCTGTAAGGTGATGGTATATTAGTTACAAACAACACTTTCAATAAATCATTTCCCTTCATTATCTATCTCTTATATCAATAGAATAATCATTATAACAGCCTATTGACTCAAAATATAAATCTTTAATTGTATTTAAAAAGTAATCCAACTCATTCCATAATGCCAATTCTTCAATTTCCCAACTATGCCCCCATATCATAACAAGACTATTCGATCTTTTACTTTCAATTTCAACTATTTTAGAAATTAGTTCAAAATACGCCATCTTTCTATTTTTAAGCAAGAAAGGCAACAAATGAATGCTTCTCTGCCTAATTGCGTTCCCTATTAAAGACCTCACTCCTCTTGGATAGAAATGAACTGATGGTTTTATTAGCTTCCCCTCATTGAAAAAACTCATTGTATCTGCAGTTCTAATAGTCTTATAATACTTGCTAACTATCTCTAAAATAGCCTCATTGTATTTTCCCCCCGGCAAACAAAAGTGATCAATACCATGTCCCAAAGTATTTTCCAAATATTCTTTATTCTTTCTTATTTCATCTTCAACTTTCTCAAGCGGTATCTCGGTCAGATATGTATGGTTATCAGTATGCCCTCCAAACTGAATATACTTCGATTCAGCATTTTTAATCAATTCGGGAGATAGAACTTCTCTCCCTTCTCTGTTTCTTGTTGGAACAAAAAACATTCCTGGGATTTCATATCTCTCATGCAGTTCAAATAGCTTCTGGTCCTCTAATGCTCCATCATCCCAACTAAATACCAATTTCATTTTTCTCAATTCCTTAAATCTTCTATAGCTTTGACTATTAATTCCAATTGCCCCGCAGGAACCACAACAGAATCTGCTCTTCTAATCGTCTCTTTGGCACCTCCTGCATCATATGTAATTACAGGTGTACCACATGCCTCTGCTTCCAAATTAACTGTGGGAAAGGTGTCTTCAAAAGTAAGATTTAAGAAGACGTCTGCCTCGGAATAGATTTCAACAAGTTCTTGCTGGTTTTTTGTTTTATCAAAACTCAATATAATAGATGATACACTTTTCCTCTGCTTCTTATTAATTCCAACTAAAACGATCTGGTAATTCTTTCTATCCAGTTTTCTCGCCAACTGATTAAAATCGTTCAATCCTTTTCTTTCATTCCATACATTAGCAACGCCAAGTATTATGGTCTTATTCTCCAAACCGTATCGTACTCTAAAGTCACTGGGGGTAGGTTTGAAAACATTCCTGTCTACTTCATTATGTATCACTTCTATGTTATACTCTTGTAAGAAGCTCTGTTGGACTTGTTTTTCAAGCCACTGGCTAGGCGTAATAATTGTCATGTTATTGACACCTGAAAAAGCTCCTTTTTTCCTCACATAATTATCCTTGCTATTATCAACAAAGACACTTGAAGGATACTCTTTTTTCTGCGGGCAACTAGAGCACTCAGTTTTCCATCGATTACATTTTATATAAGTATAGTGAGTACAATGCCCTGTAAATGCCCAACAATCATGCAACGTCCACTTAATTTCTTTCTCAGGATGCATCTTTATCCAATCAAACAATAATTCATAGTTGATATAGTATCCATGAATATTATGCAGCCAGATCATGTCCGGATTATATATATCTGCCCATTTTAAAAATGCCTTCGTGGCCCGCCTTGAACCTAGACCATGCTTGTCGGTTAATCTTGTATAAATTGCATGAGCATATACATCTAGCTTTGTTCCAATACGAATAGCAAATCTTTTATATTTTTCCGGTACATATCCATCTCTACCAAAAGCAATCTTTACTTCATGCCCTTCGCTCTCGTATTTTTCAGCCAATTCAACACAGATTTTTCCCGTACTTGTATATCCACATACTTCATTTATAAATAATATTCTCATTAAAGAAACTTATCCCGTCTATCTTACTTATATATTAATCCTTATGAAATTATCGCTTTCGCTATTTCAATCCCCACGCATTCAATCATATACAATCGACTGTATCCATTTGCTCTATAGCACATATATCGGTCCTTAATTCGTCCCATGCTCTTCTTAAAGCTTTTACTATTGCTTGTTCCTCCGGTCATAAAATTGGCTAGAACCACATTCTTTATTACTATCTTTTTTCCTGCCTTCTTAACTCTCAACAAAAACTCAAAATCATCATGTATTCCTGCGCATCTAAAGAGCCCAAGTTCATCGTATAGTGCTTTAGTAACAAAACTGGTTGGATGATTCCAGTGCCTGCTGGTTACGATTTTATCCGGTCTGGAATGCTTTATAATCACCGATCCATCACTTTTGATCAGGTTTATGTCTGCATAGAACATATCGAAAGGACTCTCACTATATGCTTTATCCACGGTCTTTAATGCAATAGGCTCATACCAGTCACCGGAGTTTATAATACCTACAATATCTCCTGTGGCTTTTCGAATCCCTTTGTTCATCGCATCATAAATCCCTTTATCGGGTTCAGAAGATATGATAAAAGAAATATCTTTTTTCTCAGCGAGCTCTCTATAGCTCTCTGCGATTTCTACTGTTCTATCTTTCGATGCACCATCGATGATCAGGTATTCAACTTCCCCAGAAAAATCTTGTGAAAGAACAGATTCGATTGTTTTGGCTATAAAAGACTCGCTATTATAGCAGATTGTTATGATTGAAAACTTCATCGCTCCGTCCTTTTTATACTTGTCACAAAATCAACTTTTCTATATTCGAAATCACACACGGATAGCTCGCGAGCATATGTCAGACTCCCAAATGCCTTGTTTGCCAATTGGCTTACTTTTCCTGGAATATGAGCAGCAATCCAAACAATCCAATTAAAAGCCTTGCTCACTACAATCTTATGTTCATTCACATTTGCGATGTTTTTTACTATATCACACGTCCTGCCGTACTCTGTATTTTGTGGCCAGAAAATTCCACCTTCTCCACGGATCATTACCTGACAGAGAAGCTCACACAAATTCTCTATATATAGCACAGAGCGTTCATTTTGAACGTCTGGAAAAACAGGTAATCTCTTTGCCATCTTTGCCAAAGTTGGATAGTTCCCTTTAGATCCTTTGCCATATATCATCGGAGGTCGGAGTACCGTTACTGTAAAGTTATCGTCTGCTAGCTCTCTGATACCTTTATCGGCCTGCCACTTGCTGTCTCCATAAAAATTCGATGGTTGAGGTTCTGTTTCTTTGGTTATCGTCTTTACTTTTCCATACGGAGCCGAATCCCCATAGATAATCGCAGAAGACATAAAAATAAACTGCTTTACGCCATCTTGTCTTGCCTTTTTAGCTGTTTCTATAGCCAAATCCCTATTAATAGCATAGTATTTGGCTTTAACCGCTTCTGCGGCCCTCCCAACGTTCACATGTGCTATTCCGGCTACATGATAGACTATATCATATTCAGAGAAATCTTTATCTCGCCAGTTGCCGTCTATCATATCTACAGTATCTATCTTGAAATCTTCCGAATAGCGCTCACCAGCATATTTCTCGAAGCTTGTCCCAATATATGAATTTGCACCCGTGATAAGAACACTTTTCACTTCTTCATCGCTCCCGTTCCTCCTTCAACCACTCCATCTCGACTAAGCACACGGAATATCGTTCCGAAAATGCATCTGCAATCGAACGCAAATGCACCAAATCCGCTCTTTCGAAGTTTTCCGATATATATACCATCCAATTTTGCTTTGACAGGTATCTCCAGCTCATCACGACCGTTTATCTGCGCCCATCCTGTAAGCCCGGGCTTTACACTGTTTGCGTCATATTTTTCCCTCTCAGTCACCAGATCCGCCTGATTCCACAACGCCGGTCGCGGAGATACCACATACATTTTTCCCCTAAAAATGTCCCAGACTTGACTTAATTCATCCAAGCTAGTCTTTCGAAGAAACTTTCCAACCCTTGTAATATATTCTTCCGGATTCTTTAGCATATGCGTAGGTACATCATGAGGCGCCGACCTTTTCATAGTTCTAAACTTATGGAGATAAAAGAAATATTCATCTTTACCCACGCGTTTCTGTTTGAAAAAGGCCGGCCCCGGGTCGTCTATATAAACGGCCAAACAAAGAACTGCGAATAAGGGGCTCAGGATTATCAGACAAAAAAATGATATTATTTGGGACAGTACCGGCTTAATTATCAGTTCATAAGCGTTCCGCTTAATATGCTTTGGCTCAGTATTAATATACGGATTGTCATCATTTATACTGCTTTTTTCTCGTGTAGCGAACGCTATTATGCGTAAAACAATATACAACATGAATAAGATAACTATTATCACTATCATAGGCATTTCTTTCTGAATAACGGTATTTTCCTACATTTTTTTTAATTTTATCACAATCCAAGGCTGAATGCACTTACATTTTATGTAAACGGTACATAATGAGTACCACATAAGAAATCACAGCCGCTACTTATGGCGGCTGTGGCTTTTTATTGGTTATTTTTTCTTCTTACATTCAGCGGGGAGCGATTCGGACCACGGAAGCAGTTTCTCACAGAAATCTGTGTTTTTTTTATCATCCATGTGGTTCGGGATCTCAGTGAGCAGGTGCTTTATGTATTCATATACATTCAGGTTATTCGCCTTAGCTGTCTCCACGAGGCTATAGATGATGGCGCTCGCATTTGCCCCGGATACCGTGTCTATCATGACAAAGTTTTTTTTGCCGATGCAGAAGCCCCGGATCGCACGCTCTGCACTGTTATTGTCAAGTGGCACTAACGGGTCGTCCAGAAATACCTTCAGGTATTTCTCCTGATTAAGTGAATACGCGATGCCGTTCCCGGTCTTGCTTTTGGACGATATCTGGTTCTCGTGTGCGTGGCACCATGCGAAATAAGCCTCCACAAGAGGCTTTACGGCTGTCTGCCGTTTTATCAGCCGTTCATCCGATGGAAGGTCATTCAAGGCCTTATCAGCGTTATATATGGCCTGTATCATGGCCAATGCCTTGTATGCAAGGCTTCCCTTCCGGGATCCGCCGGGCATCGCCTTCAATGCCTCGTCAAATCGGCGCCTTGCATGTGCATAGCATCCGGCGATCTTCAGGTCTTCGCGCTCCTTTTCGATCGTATGGTAGACCTGATAGCCGTCCGTTATGCAGACTCCGGAGAAGTCCTTCAGGAATTCCCTCGGATGGCTCGCGTTACGGGTACGCTGATACTCGTATAGGACTATGGGATGCTCATGGTACTGTCCGGTCCTGTACACCCACATATAGCTCTTTGAACCGGCAGGACGTCCGTCCTTGTTGACCAGGACAGGAGTCTCATCTGCATGGAGGATGTGATAATCGTACATCCTGCGGTGCAGATAGTCATAGATCAGCGAGAGATACCGCTCTGCCGTCTGTATCGTCCATCTGGCCATGTCCTGACGTGTTATGTCTATGTCGTTAGTCCCGAGCTGCTTCTCTATACGGTAAAAGGGAACCGCATTGACAAACTTTACATTTATGATACCTGCTTCGAGCGAAGGGGAGACCAGGCTGTTGCGCATAAGATATGCGGGGAAATCTGCATTGACCATACGCTCACTCTTTTTACCTGAATAGACACCAACATGTATTTCCTCGATACCGACCTTCGCCGGAACAAAGCAGTATCGTTTGATTATCTCGTCGGGAAGCCTCTTGTATCCTTCGTCCCCGAATTCCCTTGTCAGTTCATCATCGGAAAGATAGTATTCCTTTGTTTCAAGAACCCGGAGTTTGGAAAGATCTGCAGCCTTTTTGTCCTGAGGACGTTTTGACTTTACCGCAGGCGCAGGGGTCTGTTCCTGTTCTTCGTCGTATACAGCCTCAGCCGCATTGAACACGGAAAAAGTCCCGTCCATCTCATTAAAAGATATCTGTCCTTCCATCTCGAACGTTTCCGAAGAACGCCCGAAACGGCGCCTGTTCGCATCGGCCACTTCCTCCATGAACTTCTGAAAGGTATCGTCAAGCTTCCTGATCTGTTCCTGCTGGGACAGTATCAGCTTGATAAGCTCGGACTGATCGAGTTAATTCAGTTGTTCTTCGGATAGATTATTCATGTATTACTCCCGTGTTAACTGGATTGCTTCATTGGTTGTCCTCGGCCAGCTGAAAGCGCCCTGGTCGAGACGCTTATAAAGCAGAAGGAATCCGTCACCTTCCCAGAAAAGGCCTTTTATCCGGTCTGATCTTGAGCCGCAAAAGAGGAACAGGACATTCTTTTTATGAGGGTCGAGATTGTATTTGAACTTTACGATACTCGCCAGGCCCTCAATACCACGTCGGAGATCGGTGTACCCAACAGCCAGTATCACCTTGGAAAAGGAAGTACCGTCATTCGGCAGGAGCAACCACCTCCATGAGCGTTTGGATGAGTTCTTTGGGCGTTTTACTATTAACATTTATAGAAAACTTCCCTACAGAGATGACGGCATCTGTGAAAAAGTCCTTACCGGTGTACGAGGGAGCAGGTAATGCAAGCGCGTCATCCGGTTCTTTGAGTTCCACAAACTCCAATCCTGTAGAAGTTATAGCTGCTTTCCTGACTTTGCGGAGCCAGTAGTAATACGCCGTTTCAGAAAAACCGGAATGCTTGCAGTATTCTGACACCGTCATCCCAGACGTAGCACGATCTTGTATTATGCGAGTCCACTCTGAAACACGTACCTGTTGTGCAACAATCTGGTTTTGGTTCGTGGTGCACCTCCTAAGAAAACCACTGCTAAAAACTATCACAAAGTTTTTAGCAGAAAACTATAGTCATACACCATTATCAGCCAATGTAGTAGTCAAAAGAAGGTACTGGCTATGTACCGTTTACACCATTTACGAAGATTGTGACGCATCATTAAAATGTAAGTGCATTAGTTTTCCAACTGTGATAAAATAATAAAGAATAAACATTGATATAAATATTTTAGAAAGAAAGACATATATGATAGCAATAGTTATACTAGTGATTCTTGTGTTGTTATTTGTCATTTTACGTGCAATCGCCTATGTTACGCGAGAGGATAATAATATAGATGATGATAATCCGTATATTATAGATGCGTCTAATAAAAGAATTAAACGAAACAGTTATGAACTTATTTTCAAGCCATTATTGTCAGAGATATTATCGTTTCTATGTCTTGTGATTTTGAGCCCTTTATTTGTAGCACTGTGTTTTGCTATATACATTGATGATCCTGGACCGATATTCTTTAAACAGAAGCGAGTGGGGAAAGACAAACATTTTTTCTATCTTCACAAATTTAGGACTATGAAAATTTCAGCACCTCACGATGTACCAACGCATATGCTGGATAATCCTGATGCGTATATTACAAGGGTTGGTAAGTTTTTGAGAAAGACCAGTCTTGATGAACTGAGCCAAACATGGGACATTTTCAGAGGAAAGATGCATGTGATCTCCCCTAGACCAGCGCTATGGAATCAGGTCGATTTAGTGGAGAAGAGAGACAAATATGATGCGAATAGTGTAAAACCAGGACTTACAGGATGGGCGCAGATAAACGGTCGTGATGAGCTCGAAATACCTGTCAAGGCTAAACTGGACGGTATATATATCGAAAAACTCCGCGAAAGTGGGTGGAGAGCATTTTTATTCGATTGCAGATGCTTTCTTGGAACAATATTCAGCGTATTGCGTGGAGATGGAGTGGTCGAGGGCGGAACAGGAGCGATGAAGAAGTGAAAAGAATTCTTATTGCTGGGGCAAATTCGTATATTGGTGATTCGGTAGCGAAGCGACTGGTAAGAGAGCCCGATAATTATACTGTTTCAATAAAGGATACTATTGGGTGGAAACCGTCTACAACAGATTTTTTGGGTATTGATGTAGTTTTTTCTGTTGTTGGAATTGCCCATATTAAGGAGAATAAAAAAAACAAGCACCTTTTTTATGATATCAATCGTGATTTGGTTATTGCTATTGCTAAAGTTGCAAAGGAAGCGGGTGTAAAGCAATTTATATTATTGTCTTCAATGTCGGTATATGGAATAATCACGGGTCATATTACTAAAGAAACGCCGGCTCATCCTATAAGCGCATATGGCAAGTCAAAAAAAGAAGCAGACGAGGAAATAATAAAACTATCGGATGAGCACTTCAAATTTTGTTGTTTAAGACCCCCCATGATTTATGGAAAAGCGTGCAAAGGAAATTACCAGAGTTTGAGGAAGTTTGCATTGAGATTTCCTTTTTTTCCAAAATTCGATAACCAACGATCCATGCTGTACATCGGTAATCTATGTGAGTTTGTTAAAGAGTGCATAGATGAACAAAGGGAAGGATTATATTTCCCGCAGAATGCAGAATATGTGAATACTTCTGATATGGTTGCACGGATAGCGGAAATACATAATAAAAAAATATGGTTTACCAAGGCATTTAATTGGGCAGTAAAAATAGCGCCATTTGGTATAGTAAAAAAAGTATTTGGAAGTCTTACGTATGAAAAAAGAGATATAGTAAGTCATTACAATTTTGATCAATCGATAAAAGATGCTGAGGAATAAATAAAATGGAGAGAATTCGGATTCTTGCGACATGCCAGTATGGTTGGCCGGAACCGTATCCTTCGTTATATCCAATGGAAGAAATGGCGAAACGAGGGCATTATGTACATGCTATTACTGGAATGCCTAATTATCCCATGGGAGAAATCTTCAAAGGATACGAACACAATAGAAGAAAAGAAGAAAAACATAACGGTGTTCTTATTACGCATGTACCTACAATTCCTAGAAAGCATGATCCCTTCCATAGACTACTGAACTATCATAGCTATCCTTTTTTTGCAAAGCAAGAAATGATGCGCTTAAAAGATGAATATGATGTTGTATTCGCAAATCAGTCGTCGCCAGTGATGATGGTTGAGCCTGCGATTGAATATGCCAATAGGCATAATAAAAAAGTGGTCATGTACTGCATGGACCTTTGGCCTGCCAGTCTGTGTGTGGGCGGTGTAAAACGAGATTCAGCGATATATAAATACTATTGGAGGCGATCCCGAAAAGTCTATGAAGCTGTCGATGTAATTCTGGTAACATCGCGTATGTTTAAAGAATATCTAATAAATGAATTTAGTATTCCAGCTGAAAAGATAGATTATTTACCTCAATATGCATTATCGGAATTTGAAGAACTTCCTGATTCGGAAGAAAAAGACACAATGGATATTGTATTTGCTGGGAATGTAGGAAAAGCACAAAATCTGGAAGTGGTACTTCGGGCTGCAAAAAAAATTGATAACGAAAAGATAAGCGACCACGGAAAGAGGATTCTTTTTCATATAGTGGGCAGCGGGCAGGCATTAGAATCACTAGAGGATTATGCAGATAAAAATAATATTAGCAATGTTATTTTTCATGGGCGGAAGCCTTCAGAAGAAATGCCGAAGTATTATGCTATGGCGGATGCTATGCTAGTGACAATGCTACCTGATCCCTTTGTCTCGCTAACTCTTCCTGCAAAAGTACAAAGCTATATGGCGGCAGGAAAGCCTATTATTGCATGTGCTAATGGGGAAATTGCAAATGTAATTAATGAAGCAGGTTGTGGATTCTGCGCAAAGGCGGATGATGAAATAGATTTTGTTAATGTTCTTTGTAGATTTATAGCCGATCATAATAGAGAACAATACGGCTTCTACTCAAAACAATATTACAAAACTCACTTTTCTGTGGAAATAATAATGGATAAGTTAGAGCAGATATTATTGTCGACGCGCTAGACGCAGAATCAATTGAAGAAAGGGAATGAGATATAGGGTAAAGTATGAGGATATTATTAGTTTCGTCAATTCCACCTCCTGAAGGAGGGATTAGTACATGGACATTAAAGTATTTAAGTTGCGCGGGAAAATATGGACTCGATATAGATTTAGTTAACATTGCGCCAATTGGAAGACGAGGGAAGAAGATTAATGCGAAAATGAATGTTATTGATGAAATCAAAAGAACCTTTCGGATAATAACAGATATGAAGCGCGCAGTATTATCTAAAAAATATGATTTGGTCCACATTAATACATCTTGTTCTGTTTATGGAATACATAGAGATGCATGGTGCGTTAGGATAGCTAAAAAATACAATATTCCGATTGTCTTACATTGTAGATGCAATATCGAAGATCGCCTCAAGCACATAGGAGCTTCGATAAGGGCATTTAAGCAGATGGTTAATAACTCTCATTTGATAATTGTTTTAAACAAAAAGTCATACAGATATGTAGAATCATTTGGGAATTATAATCTTAAACTATTACCAAATTTTATTGAAGCAGAATATTGTTTCAATAAGAATACAATCAATAAGAGCATAAAGGATATTCTTTTTGTTGGTCATGTTGAAAGGGCAAAAGGTATTTTTGAACTGATAGAAGCGGCAAAAGCATTCCCGGATATAACTTTTACTGTGATAGGACCTGTGAATAATGAGGTTATGTCATCTGATATTCCACAAAATGTAAACTTGTTGGGTAATCTTAATCGAGATGAAATCAAACAGCACTATTTTAGTAGTGATTTGTTTTTGTTCCCTAGTTATAGTGAGGGCTTTTCAAATGCAGTGTTAGAGGCAATGTCAATGGGTTTACCTGTTATTGCAACAGATGTAGGGGCTAACAAGGATATGATAGAAGATTGTGGTGGAATAATAATTCAACCACAAAAAAGTGGTGAAATCATCGAGGCAATATCAATAATGTATGATAAAAAGCGAAGAGAGGAATCTTCAAAGTGGAACTACCAAAAAGTGTTAAGTACATATACTGTTGATAAAGTCATGGAGAAGTTATGCACTTATTATTTCGAAATTGAAAAAAGTTAGAGATGCTGGATAGTTAACTCCTGCTGAACAGTATACTATCTTTTACGGAGTAATTTGATATGAAACTATTAAAAATAATTGATTATGTTTGCAGAGGGTGGAATACTATTATAATTGCTCCAATTAAAAAAAGGGCGTTAGGAAAATGCGGTAAAAATGTTAAGCTAGGAAAGGGGATGCGCTTATTTGGTCCGGAAAACATCTACATAGGCAATAATGTTAGCATAAATATAAACGCGGTCTTCATGTGCACTCGTGCATCAATAAGGATTGGGGATCATGTTATGTTCGGACCCAATGTCACATGTATTACTGGTGGGCATAGAACGGATATGATTGGAAGATTAATGGATTCTGTAGGTAATGATGAAAAACTTCCCGAAAATGATATGGATATTATTTTTGAGGGAGATAATTGGGTCGGAGCAGGTGCGATTATTCTAAAGGGAGTAACTGTTGGGAGTGGATCAATAATTGCAGCAGGTGCGGTTGTAACAAAAGATGTTCCACCATATGCTGTTGTAGGTGGTGTCCCTGCAAGAATTATTAAGTATCGCTTTGATGAAACAGAAATACAAAAGCATATCTCGATGATTCAACAGACTAGGTAGGCATCTTATTCATTTTTTATATAATATCACAATAAGGAGTATTTTATAATGAACCTTTACGAGGATTTGGTTAAACATCAAGAGAAATTGTCTCTGGTAGGATTGGGATATGTTGGAATGCCAATCGCGATAGCATTTTCGAAAAAGATTAATGTGATTGGCTTTGATTTGAACACAGCAAAAATAGAGCTATATAAAAAAGGTATAGATCCGACACATGAAGTTGGGGATGATTCTATTAAGAACGCTACTGTTGATTTTACGGCAGACGAGACAAAGTTAAGAGAAGCTAAATTTCACATTGTTGCAGTTCCAACCCCAGTTAATGAAGATCATACTCCGGATCTGTCGCCTGTCAAGAATGCATGTCAGATACTTGGAAGAAATCTTGTGAGAGGTTCAGTGGTTGTATTTGAATCTACGGTTTATCCAGGCGTAACTGAGGATGTATGTGTGCCGATTCTGGAGTGCGAGTCTGGTTTAGAATGTGGGGTTGATTTTAAAATTGGCTATTCGCCTGAGCGAATTAACCCAGGCGATAAGGAGCACCGACTTAGCACAATTGTTAAAATCGTATCAGGCATGGATGCTGATACGCTTGATTGCATTGCAAAAGTATACGAGCTGGTCGTTGACGCAGGTGTTTATAGAGCTGAAAGCATTAAAGTTGCTGAGGCAGCGAAGGTTATAGAGAATAGTCAACGTGACATTAATATTGCTTTCATGAATGAGCTTTCGATTATTTTTAATAAAATGGGTATTGACACGCAATCGGTATTAAAAGCCGCTGGTACTAAATGGAATTTTTTGCATTTCTATCCCGGACTAGTTGGTGGTCACTGTATAGGCGTAGACCCATATTATTTGACCTATAAAGCAGAGAGTCTTGGGTACCACAGCCAAATTATCTTAGCGGGGCGCAGAATCAATGATGATATGGGAAAGTATTGTGCTGAAAACTGTGTTAAGAATTTGATTAGTGCGAACAAGGCTATAAAGGGGGCAAAGGTGGCAATTCTAGGTTTTTCTTTTAAGGAGAACTGCCCGGATACAAGAAATACAAAAATCATTGATATTGTGCATGAGCTTCAGGAATATGGAATTATTCCGGTGATTGCTGATCCGATAGCAGATGCACAAGAAGCCAAAAAACTATATGGAATTGAGTTTGTAGAAGTAGATAGCATAAATAATATGGATGCTATCATTCTCGCTGTTTCTCATGAAGTCTTTTGCAACTTTTCTATTGAGAGGATAAATAGGTTTTATGGAAACGGGACAAAAGTTCTTCTTGATATCAAGGGATTGTTCAACCGTAACGAGTATTTGGCTGCAGGGTATAGCTACTGGAGATTATGAGATTGTTGATGTATATGCTATTGTTCAAGAATTTGTTAATAAGAGGGATAGAGCCTGCGCTTAATGAAACAATGCTTATTTTTATACTCTATCGGTAGCTACAGTATAATAATATTTAAAGGAGAAAAGACATTAAGAGTAATTTATGAGTAAACTTATGGTTATTGTCCAACAGCTTTATGGAGGCGGTGCAGAGCGTGTCGCAGTGAATTTGAGTGAACATTTAGGTAAAAGTAATGATGTTCTGCTTGTTTCATTCAATCGAAGCAAAAAGGATGGAATGTTGTGTAATGCGCGTCATATATGTATTGATCAACAATCGGACGCTTGGTACAAAAAGCCTCTAATAATATTTAAAAGGATTAGGGCTATTAGAAACATTAAAGCTGAAAACCAAATTGAATGTGCAATTTCTTTTCTTGAAAATGCAAATTTAGTCAATGTCTTTAGCAAGGGACAAGAAAAAACAATTGTTTCTGTCCGAAATAATCTAAGTAAAACAACAAATGTGATCAGCAGAAAGATTGAAAGTATTATTTTTCGTAAAGCCGATAGAGTTGTTTCTTTGTCAGACGGTGTTAGAAATGACATAATCGAAAATTTTGACTTAGATGAGCAGAAAGTGACTACTATTTATAATATGTGCGATACGAGTACATTATTTCTTAACGATACAAGTGAAGTGAGTGCTCATACTGAGCAACTGATGTCAAAGAAAAAATGTATTATTTCTGCAGGATCTTTACGGTATCAGAAAGGGCAGTGGCATTTGATTAAGGCATTTAAAATTATAAATGCAGAAGAGCCTGAAACTCTTTTAGTTATATTTGGCGAAGGAACTTATAGGGAAAAATTAGAAAAATTAGTAAAAGCGCTTGGATTGGAAGGAAAAGTTTTACTATTAGGTTATATAGCTAACTATCATTATCTTATGAAAAAATACGGAGCTGTTTTTTGCTTTTCCTCCATATATGAGGGATTTGGGAATGTAATTCTAGAGGCAATGGCCGCTGGAATTCCGGTGGTTAGTACCAATTGTAATTATGGACCAGCAGAAATAATGTGTGTTGATGATGTGAAAAAGGAGGGGATGACACTATCTAAATATGGCGTTCTGGCACCACCGTTTCCGTTCGATTCAGCTGACTTTTCCAGCAGTATTAGCAATGAAGAAAGGGAATTCGCAGAATGCGTTAAATACTTATTAAAAAATGAAGATGCATGTAAAGATATAATAGAAAATGGATATAAACGATTAAAAGACTTTTCGCCGGAAAGAATCGTTAAAGAGTGGGAAAGAATACTTTAAATAAGTAATATAAGTGGAGAAACGTTTTAATTGCGGGGTATAGAATGAGTATTAATAGAATACTAAGATAGCAGGGAGAATGAAGTAAATGGGATATAATAATATTGTTTTTCCGAAGAATTCAGTTTTTTTGGTTACGGGTGGGGCTGGTTTTATTGGGTCTAATCTTTGCGAGGCAATTCTTAATCTTGGCTATAACGTTCGTTGCCTTGATGACATGAGTACAGGAAAAAAGGAAAATGTTGATTTTTTAATTAATCATCCACACTATGAGTTTATTAAAGGTGATATAAAAGACCTGGATACCTGCATAAAGGCTTGCGATGGAGTTGATTATGTTTTAAACCAAGCGGCATGGGGAAGTGTTCCAAGATCAATTGAAATGCCTTTATTCTATTGCATGAATAATATCGTTGGAACAGTTAACATGCTTGAAGCATCTAGGATAAAGGGGGTCAAAAAGTTTGTGTATGCATCGTCATCATCTGTTTATGGTGATGAGCCTATACTACCCAAAAAAGAAGGTAGGGAGGGAAAACTTCTATCGCCATATGCCGTAAGCAAACAGTCTGATGAAGAATGGGCTAAACAGTATACACTTCATTATGGGCTAGATACGTATGGACTTCGTTATTTCAATGTCTTTGGGAGGAGACAAGATCCCGATGGCGCGTATGCCGCAGTTATTCCAAGGTTTATTAAACAGTTAATTAGCGGAGAGCGACCTACGATTAATGGTGATGGAAAGCAGAGCCGCGATTTCACATATATCGAAAATGTTATAGAGGCTAATCTTAAGGCATGCTTAGCTAGCACTAGTGCTGCAGGTCAAGTATTTAACATAGCATATGGAGGAAGAGAATATTTAATTGATATATATAGGACTATTAAAGATGCACTGGGGGTTAATATCGAGCCTGTATTTGGACCGGCAAGAGCCGGGGATATTAGGCATAGCAATGCAGACATTAGTCAAGCAAAAGAACTGCTGAACTATAACCCTGATTGGTCATTTGAAAGGGGAATAAAAGCTGCAATTAACTGGTATGTTGATACCATGAGTTGTCGATAATAAAGAGCTTTATTGTTAGACGATTATGTCATAGGATGAGCATTTCTGAGGAAGCGATAAAAATAATGAAATGAATAGATTATTTGAATTTGGTAGATATTGGAATAGTGCGTCGTTCCTGTTTTATATATTTATTGGAGTATGTGTTTGTGTTTGCTGCCAAAAAGGAGCAAGATTAAATTCAAGATGCGGCCGAGAAAATGCATTAAATAAATTCTATTTTTTAGCATTTCTATCTATGTTTCTTCCTTTTGCTTTTAGAGATAAAACTGTTGGCACTGATACTGTAGAATATATAAAAATGTTTGATAACATGACTCATCTTTCTATTGATTGGAAAGAGATTATGATTCCGCATCAGGAGGAGCCTTTATTTCAACTTTTACTGTATCTTTTAAGAATAATAACCAATGATTACAGAATCTTATTTTTTGTCAGTGGTATTATTATTTGTTCTGCATATATTGTTTTTATTATTCACTTCTGGTCGGAGGAAGATATTTTCATTCCACTAATTGCTATTTGCGTTCCATATACATATTCGATGAGTGCGATGCGAAGTTCAATCGCAGTGGCATTTGTGCTATTATCATTATGTTGTTTAAAAACGGGGAAAAGAAAATGGGCGTTATTGCTATGTCTTGCGGCTTATTGGTTTCATTATACCACGATTGTTAATATTGCACTGGTTATATTATATAGATTAATTGTAGTTAGGGGAGTGGTTTCAAAACGTAAACTATATTTTCATGTTATATTGTTGGCAGTAGCTTTTTTCGCGTCAATCCGCGTATTGGTAATTTATCTGGCATCATCAAGGTATAGATATTATCTGGGGGCAGGAGGCTCGTTAATTGGAAATTGGGCTATCATTTTTGAATTGTTTTTAGCGATTGTTCTGCTGAAGAAAAGAAGTGTAACTGATTCGAAAGGAGGAATATGCATTGTATGTGCATTTTATACTTCATTATTGTTGATTCCGTCTTTACTAATGGGAGCATATAGGTTAACGTCATATTATGAAATGCCTATGCTCTATGTATGGAGTATGTATGCTAAATTGTTTTATCGTAAAAGCAGTGTAGAGAATAGATTTCTTAAATCCGGTATTATTTTACTTTTTGTATTATTTTACTGTCTTTTTGTAATGAGTAGGAGAAGCGCCTCCATCGGATTTCCTTATTCGCTCTTCAGAAGTTATTGATCTTATGAATGTGATAGTAAATGTTTTTGATTGGATGGTTTTAAAACTATGCTAAAAGAGTTATTTATGGATTTTAAGTACCGAAATAATTATGTTGAATATGCAAGAAAACTCGGGATACAAGTGGGGAAAAACTGTAGGATATTATCGAATCCTAGAAAATATTTCGGAACTGAACCATGGTTGATTAAAATAGGA
>JAEEGL011606811.1_pt1 | contig 16819 bp, 12 predicted proteins | sample 9134231 | NCBI WGS metagenome assembly JAEEGL01 (sample SAMN16246548, study PRJNA631951) | gut metagenome | biome: gut microbiome; feature: rumen; material: fiber-attached | host: Bos | place: Iran: Karaj | collected 2018-10
ACCTATATACGCTACAATAGCTCTTTTCGTAGCTGTTGGACAGTGGAACTCATGGTTCGATACAATGCTGTACAACCGTATGGCTGACCAGTACACAACACTTCAGTACGAGCTGATGAAGATGCTTTCAGCTGTTACCAGTCTTAAGGGTAATGCCGGAGCTGCTACAACAGGTACATCAGTAAATATCACTCCTATCTCGGTTAGAGCTGCCGCAACAATCATCACAATGGCACCTATCGTTATGCTCTATCCTTTCCTGCAGAGATACTTCGTTGCAGGTCTTACCATTGGTGGTGTTAAGGAGTAATACACAACAGTCATAACTATTTTTGCCTCAATAAATAATACAAAAGGCCCGGAGCTCCGGGCCTTTTGTTATATTATCTTTCTTTACTTCTTTATAAATTGTCTGGGAACTCTCTTGCTTATGTCGCATGTAAGTTCGTAATTGAATCTTCCGCTAAGACTGCCAAGGAATTCTGCAGTGATCTCCTCTCCTGTTGTCTCATCTCTTCCCATCAGGATGACTTCATCTCCCTCTTTTACGCCCTGAATATCTGTCACATCAACCATGAATTGATCCATGCATACTCTTCCAAGGATTGGAGCCTTCTGACCGTGAATCAGGACATATCCTTTATTAGATAGGCTTCTTGGATATCCATCTCCGTAGCCTACAGGAATGGTTGCTATCACAGTTTCTCTCTCTGTCACAAAGGTTCCACCGTAACTAACAGGAGTCCCCTCAGGAACCGTTTTAACCATTACTACGTGGCTTATAAGCTCCATTGCTGGCTTAAGGTCTATAATATCCCTTGGAACCTCTTCTGAAGGCCACATGCCATACATTGTAACTCCTGCCCTGACCATATCCATTGAGGACTCAGGAATTGATATAATGCTGGCACTGTTTGCACAGTGCTTGATGGGAATTCGGTATCCTGTCGCTTCTTCAAAATCTGCAAGGAAGCTTTTGAAAATTTCCTCGCTGTTTCTGGCATTCTGAAGATCTCTCTCATCAGCCCTTGCAAAGTGTGTAAAGATACCCTCTATATGGAGGTTGTCCATAAGTCTTATATCTATAGCCATGGCAACTCCATCTATATCGGCACTCAGTCCTATCCTGCTCATTCCGGTATCCACGGCCAGATGAATCGGTACAGGGCCGTCTATTTCCCCGTTATCCTTAAGCCTCCTGGCACATTCGCTTAGCTCTTTGGCCATATCCATCCTGAATACTGCAGGTCTGATATTTTCCTTGATCATCCTCTCATAGGCATAAGGAAAAGCATATCCCAGCACCAGAATAGGCTTCTTAATCCCATTCTCCCTGAGTTCAAAAGCCTCCTCCGGCGTCGCTGTAGCATAGCCCCAGATAAAGTCCATCTCTTCGAGATCCTGACCTATCCTTACTGCACCATGTCCATAGGCGTCTGTCTTAATAACCGCCATTATCCTTGTCCCCTCAGGGATGTTATTCTTCATGGCTATAAGGTTATCTTCTATAGCATTAAGATTAATCCTCGCTACTACTCTCGAATACATATCAGAAGCATTATTCATATCTATTATTCCTTCTTCATATTTATTGATTTATGCAAAGACTTCCGGCAACGCCTCCACGATATCCGTGGCTACCATGGAATATCTTCCCTGGGCGCTGGCAGCATAGTCTCCAGCCTTTCCGTGAATATATGCGCCGGCACAGGCTGTTTCAAAACCTGTCATATCAAGATGAAGCAGCGCTCCAAGTATGCCGGAGAGCACATCTCCTGATCCGGCTGTTGCCATGCCGTCGTTGCCGCTAGAATTAATATATACCTTTTTCTCATTGCTGTCAGCAACCACGCTTCTGGCATCCTTACAAATAACCGTGGCGTGCAATCTGTCAGCAGTTTCTTTCGTATAGGTAAAGACATTTTCCTTGCATTCTCTGATGCTCTTACCCGTAAGCCTCGAAAACTCTCCCATATGAGGAGTCAGAATCAACTTCTTACCACCTACGCCATAGTTCTGAGTCAAGGTCATGAGCTCCTGGTCTACAGCAATTATATTGAGAGCATCAGCATCCATTACAAGACTCTTTTTTCCGTATCTGAGCACCGCCGTCAACAGTTCTTTCCCCTTACCATCAGTGCCTATCCCTGGCCCAATAACCATCTGGGTGCACCAGTTCATTGCGATTTCAAGTTTCTCCAAAACTGGTTCAAAGTCCTCATATACGTCAAGAAGTGCTTCAGGTAAAAGAGCTTTTATCACTTCTGCGTTCTCTATTGCAGTGAACACTCTCACCATTCCGGCACCTGACCTAAGGCAGGATGAAGCTGCCAGTACAGCCGCACCACTTATGTTCCTGGATCCGGCAATAATCAGAACCTTTCCGTTGCTTCCCTTATTGGAATCAGGCTGTCTTGGAGGCAAAAGGTCTTTTGCATCGCCGTCGTAATAAACTGCTCCAGGCTCTCTTCCAAGGAAACTCTCATCTGTGATTCCCACATCCCTTATTATGAGTTTTCCAGTATACTCATATCCCGGATACATGATATGTCCCAGTTTCACATGATTAAAGGTAACGGTTTCATCGGCTTTTATTGCATCTCCCATGACCGCACCTGTATCGGCATTAATACCCGAAGCTATATCAACCGAGATTACAAAAAGATCTTGTTTTCTTTCCTGCTTGCATTCATTTACGAACCTTACTGCATCCAGATAATCTCCAGTTAATGGTCTGGACAGGCCTATTCCAAAAAGACCATCCACAATAATATCAAACTCATAGGATCTCTCTATGCTGCAAGTCCCAGGGAAAGTACTGCGCACAATGCCATATTTCTCAGCGATGGATAACTGCTTAAGAAGCAGATCGCTACATTTTGTCACATCACCTACAATACAAATGGACACCACAAAGCCCCTCTGTGCCAGGAGTCTTCCAACACAGACTGCATCGCCTCCGTTGTTACCAACCCCGGACAGAATCAAGACCCTGTATCTCCTGTCAACGCCCCTTTCGACTGTCCACTTCTGTACTTCGTCTGCAACTGCCATAGACGCCCTCTCCATCAGCACAGCTGTATCCACTCCAAAGTGCTCTGAGGTATTCCTGTCATATATCTTCATTTCCTGACTGGTAACCGCATATTTCATACTTTATCCTCCCCTCATAATATATAAGGCTGCCTTGCGGCAGCCTTAAACTCATTCTACATACTCACTTTCATCGCCATCTAAAGGTCTTCTGATGGGGTGCCTGCGATCAGGATCATACTTCAGGTCAAAGATTTCGATAACTTCAGGTCCGAATATCTGATGCATATAGGAGTATAAATTGTAGTTCTCCATCTCAGCTTCCTGAAGCCGTATCACATTCTTTTTAAGCTCTATCCTCACCCTGGAGATCCACTCATCAAGTCCCTTGATGTAATCTGTGTTCTCGTGAAGTCTCTCGTAGCAGACATTCATGGTCTCAACCATAAGCTTGTAATCAACATCATATATCTGTCTGGACAGGTCGAGAAGCTCATCATCACTTCCTGCAAGCTTCTCATTACACTCATTGATAAGCCTTGTTCTCTCTGAGATCTCTCTCTCGATGGCAGGGGCATTGCCCATCTTGTTGGCCTTGTCCCTCAGAGGCACAATCTCTGAAAGAAGCGTCTTCTTGAGCTTCTTGATCTTCTTGGTCTCAAGACGGATTTTGCCATCTCTCTCAACCAGTGCATTAAGTTCATCCGCCAGACTTTCTATCTCAGGCGTCATCTCCGTCTGCGTAAACAGCTGGTGCCACTTGTCATCAAGTGTCAGTATGGGAATGCTCTTCCCTTCCAGCGCAGACATATACACTTGCGTATCTTTAGCCATCAGATTCTCTCTTTAAGATTAGTCTTTTAGTGTGCTCTCATACCTGTCTATATTATACGACAGTTTCATCAAACTGTCAGATAAATGTACATTTTCTACCTGAATATTGTCAGGAACATCCAGGTCAACATGGGCAAAATTCCATATTGCCTTGATGCCGGAGCCAATAAGCTTCTGGCTCATGGGAACAGCCTGCTCCTTAGGGATGGTGAGAACTGCTATCTCGATGTTGTTCTCTCTTATAAAATCCACCACCTCATCGACAGGTCTTACCTCGACGTCGCGGATCTTGGTCCCGAACAGGGCCGGATTCTTGTCAAAAGCCCCCTTAAAGACAAATCCTCTTCTGGTAAAATTGGTGTAGCCTGCAATAGCCTGACCAAGGTGCCCTGCACCGATGATGACCAGGCTGTGGGTCTTGTCCAGTCCCAATATCTTGCCTATCTCGTCGTAGAGGTAACCTACATTGTAACCATATCCCTGCTGGCCGAATCCACCGAAGTTATTGAGATCCTGCCTTATCTGTGATGCTGTGACCTTCATGATATCACTGAGCTCCTGGGAGGAAACCCTCTCCACTCCACGCTCTTTCAGGTCTCCAAGATATCTGAAGTATCTGGGAAGTCTCCCGATGACCGCCTGAGAAATCTCTTTATCTGCCATAATAATCTCCGCACAATTTAATGTGAATATATTTTTGTTAGACCTTATATTCTTATATCATTGAGATACATTTTCATCCCTACATCTTCATATTATACCCTGTGCGTTAAATAAATGTCAATGATTCCCCAACCTTTAAAAAGGCCCCTAACCATGCGGGTTTCACGGTCAGGGGCACACTCATTTCAAGGTATATCAAGGCTTGAAATAACTGATCGCATCCTGCATATTTGTAGCCAGTTCCTGGAGCTTGTCTGCCGACTCGGTGATCATTGCAAATGTTGCATTCAGCTCCTGCATAGAAGCGTTGGTCTCCTCTGTTGATGCAGCATTTTCCTGAGATATAGCAGATAGATCTGAGATAATCTCTACCAGCTGATCCTTGGCTGCATTGAGCTGTCCGATATGACTGGCGATACTCTCTGTGCTGTTGGATACATTGACAACATTATCAGCCATGTTCTGCATGTTGCTCTTGGTATCATCAAGCTGCTCACCCTGCTGTTCGAAATTGGCGTTGAGTTTCTGCATTACCTCTACTGAAGCCTCGGAATCTGCCACCAGTTTTTCAACGATCTTCTTGATTTCCTCTGCAGAATTACTACTCTGTACTGCCAGCTGTCCAATCTCAGTTGCAACAACCGCAAAGCCTTTTCCTGCATCTCCTGCTCTGGCTGCCTCGATACTCGCATTGAGTGAAAGGAGGTTTGTCTGTGATGCGATCTCTGTGATAGCCTGTGAGAATTTCGAAATCTCTTTTGCCGACTCATTAGTTGAATCTATGGTCTGTCCAATTTCACGGACAGATACCTGAACCTCGCTGCTCTGCTCAATAAGTCTGTTAAGGGCTTCCATTGCTGATTCGCAGGAAGTCTTCATCTCATTAGCAAAGGCGTTGAGTTCTTCTACATTATCTGATACATCCTCGATGTCTCTTCCGATCATCTGAGTGTTACCTGCAGCATTTTCTACGCTCTCAGCCTGGGTAACAGCACCTTTTGATATCTCATCAACCGCTTCGCTGACCTGACTGGATGCATTGGATGCCTGATTTGCCGACTCAGAGAGCTCTGATCCGGATCTTTTGAGCTCATTGGACATATCCATTGTAGTCCTGATAACTTCACCAAGCTTGTCGCTGAGCTTCTGTGCGCCGTCAGCCAGAAGGCCGATCTCATCATTTCTAGCGACTGATGTCTGATCAATGTTGAGCTTGAGCTCTCCCTGAGATAACAGTCCCAGCTCGTCTGCAATCGCTCTCATCTTTACAGATGTCTTGCCTGCAACTACCAATCCCACAGTAGATAGAGCTATTGCCAGGATTAGTGAAAGAACAACCATTGAAATAATTATGCTGCGGATCTTGCTCTCTACATCATCAACGCCTCTTCCGGCAAATACCATTCCTGCCGGTGAGCCATCGCTCTGAAGCATGGGTGCATAATAAGCAAAATACTTGGTGTCAGATCCTGCAACAGTTGTCTTCGGTGCGTAGTATTCCTGCTTGCCATTTATTACCTGAGAAACTCTGTCGGCACTTGCTTTAAAGCCGGTAAGTTTCTTGCCGTTTTCACTCATTGTGGTGATGACACGCTCATCCATATAAAACAGGGCGTATTCAATACCTGTGTTTGCGCTGAGTTCGTCCATGATTTCCTCATACTCTTCCATGACGTTCTCTTCGCCCTTGTACAACTGACCTCCCTCAAAGGACCAGTCACCATCCCATACTGAATTCATCTCGCTCTGGAGATGCTCTGCACCAATTTTCAGTTCTTCTTCCACCATCTCATTATAGACATTGCTGATGTTTATTGAGCTGATTACTGTCAGAAGAACAGCTATTCCCAGAATAGCCGCAATTGCGACAAAAATAAGTTTTTGTATCAGTTTACCGTTTTTTGCTTTAGGTTCCATGCAAAGCTCCTCCTTATGAGTATTGTATGAGAAATAAGGCTTTTTCTGCACAATATTACAACACTATTATAACTAGTATTTCGACATAATAATGTTATTTCTTTATAAACTTTTGATAAAAGAAAACGTGAAATAGTTATATATTTAGCAATATAATGTCAAAAAAATGAGACAGGATTTACTTTTGCTTATAAATGGATTATTATTGGTTAGCTTGCCTTTTTACATAATTTACGGACTTGGGAGAAAAAATGGACTCACCGCTGATGTTTTTGATAGAGAATGTAGGAATTATCGCCTTTGCCATTTCCGGCGCGGTTGTTGCCGGCAGGAAAGATATGGACATCTTTGGGATAAATATTCTGGCACTTGTAACTGCAACAGGCGGTGGCCTCATCAGAGATGTCCTCATCAACAAGGTACCTCCGGCAATGTTTGTGAATCCTATATACACAATTGTCGCTTTGATCACGGCTAATATTGCATTTGTAGTCATGTATCTGAAAAAGCCGATGCCAAAAAAGGTAACACCTTTTTATGATTCACTTTTATTCTGGCTTGATACTCTGGGCCTGGCATCCTTTACTGTTGACGGTGCATTTGCAGGGATTCACTCCCAGTATGGAGACAATCTCTTTCTCGTTGCTTTTCTTGGAATCATCACCGGAGTCGGCGGTGGAATGATAAGAGATGTTCTTGCAAATAAAATACCTGCGATACTTATCAAGCACGTCTATGCTGTCGCTTGTATCGCAGGCGCAATTGTTATTGTTAACTTATGGAAATATACGCAAAATGAGCTTCTCAGCTCCGTGGCCGGCTTCTTCACTATTGTAATCATCAGATTCCTGGCCATGCACTTTAAGTGGAATCTGCCCACAGTTCATCTGCAGGAAAAGTAAGCTATTGCCTCGTCCTTGTATGGCGGTATTGCCATTGAGATTTAGAGGTAATTCCATTAAGCAAACTGATTATTTAGTAGCACTTCAACTTATAATATCTTTATAACATTCAGGCCGTCTGTCACGGAATAACCCCCAGGACAGGCGGTTTTCTCTTATCTGTGCAAAATCGTACTCCGCACAGATAATCTCCTCTTTGTCGTCAGAAGCTCTGGCAATGATATCTCCGGTCTCATCTGTCAGGAAGCTGTTTCCGTAAAATCTCAGCTCAGACTGCTGTCCGCCGTTTTCTTTGGAATATACAACCTTTTCTGTTCCAATGCGGTTCGCCGCTGCCACAGGAATTATATTAGCTGCTGAATGTCCCTGCATTGTCCTCATCCAGTGACCTGAGCTGTCCACATTTAATATCGGCTCCGAACCAATTGCTGTAGGATAAAGTATGATATCAGCGCCGCCCAAAGCCAGACACCTTGCAGTCTCAGGGAACCATTGATCCCAGCAGATGCCTACCCCAACATTACCATAACGGGTCTTGAACACCTTAAATCCTGTATTTCCGGGAGCAAAATAGAATTTCTCCTGATAATAATGATCGTCAGGAATATGTGTCTTCCTATAGGTTCCAAGTATCTCGCCATCCGCATCTATCATGACTACCGAATTATATAGGACATTCCCATCCCTCTCAAAGATGCTTATAGGCATTACTATTTGCAATTCGTTACACAGTCTCTGGAAATGTCTGACTGCCGGATTCTCTTTTGCCGGAAGAGCCAGATCATAGTAGTCGTATCTCCTCTCCTGACAAAAATACTTTCTCTCAAAGAGCTCAGACAATAGCACTATCTTGGCACCTTTGAAATCTGCGTCTCTTGTAAGGCTATCCGCCTTTTCTATATTCCTCTGAACCTGCTCTGCATCTGATTCTGCGCTCTCCCCACAGGCAAACTGTATGCAGGCCACCTTTATCAAATCACTCATTTTCATACCTCTAAATTAGATTGTTTTAACTTGCTAATGAATTTCTGACCGAACATTAAGCCATCACGTATAAAAGTATCAAAATCCACTGTTTTATACGTCATTTTTGCCTGATTTTAATCATAAGAAGCGTATAAAATCAATAATCCTGAATATTTTATACGTGTTTCTCTGCCAAAAAATCGGACTAAATGACGTATAATTCGTCCTATTTTATTAAATTTATACGACTTTCCGCTTCATTCACCTAATGACTTCTGCCAAGCTGGAATCTGCTGCGTCAGGCAGTGAATATTACCACCGCCAAGAAGGATTGCCCTGGCATCGATACCAATTACATCCCTGTCAGGCAAAAGTCCCTGAAGTATTTCCAGTGCCCTCTTGTCGCTAGCCTCATTGTCTCCTCCGAACTGTGGAACAAGTGCTGCGCCGTTTACAAAATAGAAATTCACATAGCTGGCTGCAAGTCGCTCTCCAGCCTCTCTGGTGTCTTCGCCCTCTTCAAATTCGAAGTTCTCAAGATCTTCTTCGGCAATCAGTACCGGGTGCTCCGGCACAGGCAATTTGTGAACTACGATTTTCCTGCCCTTAGCGTCAGTCTCACTCTCCAGATAATCCAGATCAGCATAAGACATTTCATACTGTGGATCGCTCTTGTCATCACTCCAAGCAAGAACTACTTCTCCAGGTTTTACAAAAGCACACACATTGTCTACGTGCTCATTGGTCTCGTCGTTGTATATTCCATAGGGAAGCCACAAAACTTTCTGCGCTCCCAGATATCTGCATAATGTGTCTTCGATTTCCTGCTTAGACATATCCGGATTTCTACCCTTGCTAAGAAGACAGCTCTCTGTTACCAGAAGAGTTCCCTCTCCATCGCTGTGGATTGAGCCACCTTCCAAAACAAAAGGTACAGCGTCATAAAAATCAAAGCCTGTCTTCTCACAGAACTCTGCAGCCACCGCATCGTCTTTGTCCCAGTTGGCATATAGTCCGTCCACCTCGCCGCCCCAGGCGTTGAAGCTCCAGTTGACACCTCTCACATCGCCTTTAATATCGGTCACAAAAGTAGGTCCTACATCTCTGGCCCAGGCATCATCCGACTCAATCTTAATCATCTGAAGTCTGTCCCTGGCTGTCTGCCTGTCAATCACACATTCAGACATACTACCAAGTATCTCATCAGTAAACGCCCGCGCCTCCTGCATATAATCAGCCGACACCAGAAGATACAGTTTTTCTCTCTTTAGTATCTCCTTATAAACGGCTCCGATAGCCTTTAAGGCCTCTGACCTGTCTTTTCCCCAGCTGCCGGGTCTCGTGGGATAGATCATAATTGTGCCTTCATGAGTTTCAAACTCTCCCGGCATTTTAAAACCATCTTCATTTGGTAATGTATCTAGTATTTTACTCATAATTTACAAACGTGACTTGAAGTCCTCGTATCCAAATCTCTTTACAACCTCAACATTGCCGTCTGGATGCATGATGTCGATGTCGGGGAGCTGCATTCCGTTGAAGGTGTTGTTCTTGACCATGCTGTAGATGGCCATATCTTCGAAGTAGAGCCTGTCCCCAACCTTCTTCTCAGTGGCAAAACTATAGTCCCCTATGACATCTCCTGCCAGGCAGGTTCTGGAGGATAAACGGTATGTAAAGTTCATCTCTCCGGGCTCGTCAGAATCCTTGAGCGGCGGCCTGTAGGGCATCTCGATTACATCAGGCATGTGGCAGGAAGCTGAGGTATCCAGCACCAGGACAGGCATACGATCTGTCTCAACCACGTCCATTACTGAAGCCACAAGATATCCTGCATCCAGAGCAATTGCCTCTCCGGGCTCAAGATAAACATCTATGGCATACTTATCTCTTATATAGCAAATGAGCTTGATCAGCGCCTCTCTGTCGTAGTCCTCACGGGTAATGTGATGTCCACCGCCGAGATTGATCCAGCTGATACGGCCATTGCTGCCGTTAAGTCCAAGCTCTGCATCAAGATCCTCTGTTTCTGCAGGCATGTTGTCCAATGCCACATTTTCATCGTGGTCTTCATTCTCGGGGTCCTCAAAACCGAATCCTCTGAACACATAGCTGTCGTAATCGTCTGTTATCCTCGGTTTTGGGAAAAATCTGTGGAAGTCCTTCTCCACCTTGAGGAAGGTCTCCTCCAGTGGCTCAAATCCCTGTTCACAGAGATTGTGGAAATGGATTCCCTCAACACCCTCCGGAAGCTCGTCAGGCATGTTCTCGTTTCTTATTCCAAGCCTTGATCCGGGAGCACAGGGATCATATATCTCATGGGCATCCTCAGTGCTGAAATCCGGATTGACCCTGATTCCAACGGAAACGTTGCCCTCTGATACATGTTTTTGCCAAACCGGCCTGTGATGCTCCAGCTGAGTTAATGAGTTAAAGACGATGTGGTCACAGATACTGCACAGTTCCTCCATCTCATTGTCCTTAAAAGCAGGCTCAAATACATGGTTCTCCCTGCAGACGCCATCATCCCTGAATTCCTCATATGCAAGCCTAGCTTCATATATTCCTGACGCTGTAGCCCCGCTTAAATATTTAGCGATAAGAGGATATGTCTGGTATGTAGAATAGGCCTTCTGGGCCAGCAAAATCTTGCCGCCTGACCTGTCCTCAATCTCCTTGAGTATCTCCAGGTTCTCTATCAGCTTTTTTTCGTCTATGACATACGCCGGTGTTGGTATCTCATTTAAATTCATGAGTTAATTCTCCCGATTTTAATATTTTCTCACTCAACCTCAACAGGGTTCTCATCCACTACCCATGGAAGTCCGTATTCATTCAGCATATCCATGTATGGATCCGGATCGAATTCATCAGTAGTATAAACTCCCGGTCTCTTCCAGTCTCCCTTAAGGACGAGAGCTGTTCCGATCATTGCGGGAACGCCTGTGGTGTAGCTGATGGCCTGGCTGCCAAGCTCCTTGTAGCACTCCTGATGGTCGCATACGTTGTAGATATAGATGACTTTTTCTTTTCCATCCTTAACGCCGCGGAAGATACAGCCGATATTGGTCTTGCCGACTGTCCTCGGTCCAAGGCTTGCGGGATCAGGTAAAAGAGCCTTAAGGAACTGGATAGGCACGATGTCTTTTCCCTCAAATTTGATGGGAGTTGTTGAGAGCATTCCAACATCCTCCAGGCATCTCATGTGGTCAAGGTAGCTCTGTCCAAAGGTCATGAAGAATCTGATTCTCTTTACCTCAGGGAAGTTCCTTCCAAGGGCCTCGATTTCCTCGTGGTGAAGCAGGTACATATCTTTTTTACCAACTTCGGGGAAGTCGTACTCTCTCTTTATTTCCATGGGCTTTGTCTCAACCCAGTGGCCATCCTCCCAATAGCTGCCGTTGGCGCTGACTTCGCGGAGGTTGATCTCAGGATTGAAATTGGTGGCAAAGGCGTATCCGTGATCGCCGCCGTTGCAGTCCAGGATGTCGATCGTGTCGATCCTGTCAAAGTAGTGTTTCTTGGCATAAGCAGTAAATACGCTTGTTACGCCGGGGTCGAATCCGGTGCCAAGAAGTCCTGTTATGCCTGCCTCTTTGAACTTATCCATGTAAGCCCACTGGTAGCTGTAGTCGAAGTATGCGGTAAAGCCCTTCTCCTTGCATCTCTTCTCGTATGCTGCGCGCCAAACAGGCTCATCGGTATCCTCAGGCTCGTAATTGGCTGTGTCAATATAGTCCACCTTGCACTCAAGGCAGGCGTCCATGATGGCCAGGTCCTGATATGGAAGCGCCACATTCAGAACGGCATCCGGCTTGTACTCCCTGATAACTCTTACGACATCCTGAGCGTCATCAGCGTTGACGGTTGCAGTAGTGATCTCAACGGGGTAGCCGGCCTTCTCAATCTTCTCCTTAAGGGCGTCGCATTTGCTGACAGTCCTGCTGGCCAGGCACATATGCGTAAATACTTCTTTATTCTGAGCGCACTTCTGAATAGCAACCTGTGCAACTCCTCCACATCCAATTACCAGTAATCTCATTTCTTTTCCTCCAATTCGCTAATGTAAATTCATGTATATGAAGACGCGCTTCAACGCGACATGTCCTCTTCTTCCTGCAAAAGATCTTCAACATACTTGGGCAGCATGAACGCACCCTTGTGCAGGTGTGTCGTGTAATACCAGGTCTTGATCCCTCTCTCATCCCATCTGTCGGGATTGAAATCTTTGAGTGGATGATACTTTTTGCTGGCAAAGCCAAAGAGCCAGTAGCCCGCGGGACAGGTCGGTATGTGTGCCTGATAGACCCTGTTTACAGGGAAAACTCTGTAGGCCTTTCTGTGCATGGCCCTGCAGCTCTCCTCGTCCTCGTCGTAGAAGGGACTGCCATGCTGATACACCATTATTCCGTCGTCGTGAAGGGCCTTGTAGCAGCTGCCGTAAAACTCTTTTGTGAAAAGACCTGCTTCATGCCCCAGGGGCTCTGTTGCGTCATTTATGATCAGGTCGTACATATCCTCGCACTTCCTTAAGTACTTGAGTCCGTCCTGGTAAAAGATATGCACCCTGTCGTCCTCAAGACCTATGGCATTATCCGGGAAGTACTGCTTGCAGACATCCACAAACATGGAGTCCGGCTCCACCACGTCAATGACCTTGATCTCCTCATAATGAGTCAGCTCTCTTGCCACTCCGCCGTCGCCGCCGCCCAGGACCAGTACTCGCTGGACCTTGGGATGGACTGCCATGGGAACGTGGACGATCATTTCGTCGTAGGTAAATTCGTCCTTCTCGGAGAATATTATGTTGCCGTCGGAGGTAAGGAATTTGCCGAACTCCGGCGAGTCAAATACGTCGATCCTCTGAAATTCACTTGTACCGGAAAAGAGCTGTCTGCTGAGCCTTATACTGATCTTCACATTTCCGGTATGCATATCGCTGAACCAATAATCCATCTCTGCCATTTTTTGGTTACGTTCCTCCTTTTATGGGGTCCGGTGACGGGCAGAACAATATAATGCCCAGACCTCCGATGATTTTTGCGCGGAAGTTTTTTAATGTTACAGACTTTGGAGCGCAAAACTCAAATCGGTCTGGTTCATTATATTGTTCTGTCCGTCACCTCACTCATTCATTTATAAGTAGTAGAATGTACAGAAATCAGCTATATCGATTATATTTAGATTGCACAGATACAACCAGTACAGCTATTGAAGGGCTAATTGAAAAATATAAATTCAAATGTATACCATGCCCTGTTTTAATACTATCTACAATAGCATGATTTATATGATGCTTATATTTAGATTGATATCTAACAATTCGATCCTTAATTTTCAGTTACTTCAGGACGAAGAGTTCTGAGATGTCCTCGCTCTCGGGGCCCTGCATGGAACAGCCTTTTTCCATGGCTGTTTTGATGTACTCCAGGATTTCCCCGGTTATCATCTCGCCGGGGGACAGGATCGGGATGCCAGGCGGGTAGCACATGACGGACTCGGCGCTGATGCGGCCGATGGTGTCATCAAGGGGGACTGACTCTTTTTCCGCGTAGAAGGCTTCCTGAGGCGTTGCCTTGACAATGGGGGTCACATACTCTGCCGAGAAAAAGCTCTGTTCAGGCTTGGAATAGAGCCTTCTGATATCGGCAAGTGCCCCTGCAAGGCGCTCAATGTCCTGAAGTCTGTCGCCGATGGATATGTAAGCCATAACGTTTGAAAGATCGCCAAACTCCATCTGTATGTCGTATTCGTCACGAAGAAGGTCGTAGACCTCGATTCCGGTAAGGCCGATGCTCCTGGTGTTCACCACCAGTTTGGTCTCGTCGAAGTCAAAGATGCTGCCGCCGTTCTTCAGCTCTTTTCCATAGGCATAATAGCCGCCGATGTCGTTGATCTCCTCTCTGGCGTACTGAGCCATTCCCGTCACCTTCTCAAAGCTGGCAGCTCCGTTGAGAGCCAGATTCCTCCTGGAGATATCAAGGCTTCCAAGGAGCAGATAACTGGCCGACGTGGTCTGGGTGAGATTCACGATCCTGCTGATGTATCCTGTGTTGGCTCCGGGGCCGCACAGAAGAATGGAGCTCTGGGTGAGACTTCCGCCTGACTTGTGCATGCTTATGGCCGACATGTCAGCTCCCGCAGCCATACCGTTCAAAGGAAGGCCTGGACCAAAATAAAGATGCGTGCCGTGGGCCTCGTCAACCAGGGCCTTCATGCCCTTCGAATGAGCCAGGTCAACTATGCTCTTAAGATCCGAACATATACCGTAATATGAGGGATTGTTGATCAGGATTGCCTTGGCGTCAGGGTTCTGCTCCACTGCCTTTCTGACATCGGAAAGCTCCATGCCCAGCGGGATGCCCAGCTTGGTATCCACCTTGGGATCGATGTACACAGGAATGGCGCCGCACAGGATCAGCGCATTGATGGCGCTCTTGTGGACGTTCCTTGGCATTATGATCTTCTCCCCCATCTTGACACTGGATAGGACCATGGCCTGAACCGCGCTGGTGGTACCGCCTACCATCAAAAATGCGTGGGATGCGCCAAATGCGTCTGCCATCAGTTCCTCCGCCTCTTTGATGACTGAGACCGGGTGACAGAGATTGTCCAGCGGCTTCATGGAATTGACATCTATCCCAACGCATCTCTCACCGAGAAAGCTCACCAGCTCCGGGTTTCCGCGTCCCCTCTTGTGGCCCGGTACATCAAAGGGCACCACTCTCTGCTTTCTAAACCTCTCCAAAGCCTCATAAACAGGGGCTCTCTTCTGCTTTTCAATATCCAACCAGGTTTCCTCCAACAATTAAAGTGCTAAAACATACGAAAAGAGGCGGCATGCCGGGAAGACATGCTACCCCTTGAAATATCAACTTTTTCACAATTTTAATGATACTATATTATCTGCCTAACTTAAAGAGATTTTGCATAATTTCTGATATAATGAATGTATATGGTGTATCTGTGAATTGTTCCGCGCTTTGCACTACCAAAGGAGGTTCCCATGGCATTCCAGAAAAAAATCTACCGTTCCGATATGCAGCGCTGTGCTCTGTGCTACAACGCCCCCTGCGACAGGGCTTGTCCCATGATGATCCCCTCTGATTTTTTAAGAAGTATATGGTTTGACAACGAGGCCGCTGCAGCGAAAATGCTGCCTGATAAAAACGTTTGTCTCACCTGCAATGCTCCCTGTGAAGATTACTGTGTAAGGCCGCATCAGGTTCACATAAAAAAACTTCTTACCAGGCTCCATGACGAAGTCAGGCCTTTCCACGATGTGCCCTTTTCTGAGGACTTCTCCAATCTAAGGACCGATCTTTGCGGCATTGAGCTGGAGAATCCTTTTCTTCTGTCATCTTCAGTGGTCGCTTCCACCTACGACATGTGCGCCAGAGCCTTCGAGGCCGGCTGGGCGGGAGCAGCCTTCAAGACCATATGCAACTTTGAGATCCATGAGGCCTCACCAAGGTTCTCCGTCATCAAGGGCGACGGCCAGACCTTCACGGGCTTTAAGAACATTGAGCAGCTCTCCGATCACAGCGTTCCCGAGAACATGGAGATCTTCAGGAAACTCAAGGAGCACTATCCCGGCAAATTCATCCTCGCCTCCATCATGGGCCGTGACAGTGAGGAATGGGCATATCTGGCAAAAGAATGTGAGAAAAACGGAGCAGATGCTCTGGAGCTGAACTTCTCCTGCCCTAACCTGCGAGACAGCGGTCTTGGCTCAGACATCGGACAGATCCCCGAGCTTGTTGAGGAATATACAAGAGCCGTAAAAGAGGCTGTTTCCATACCGGTACTTGCCAAGCTGACCCCCAACGTTGCCAACATGTCTCCCGCTGCCGAGGCGGCACTTCGGGGCGGCGCCGACGGGATCTCCGCCATCAACACCATCAAGAGCGTCATGGACATCAATCCACACACCTATGTATCCGAGCCCTCCGTTCGCGGCAAATCCGCTGTGGGCGGCTACAGCGGCAATGCAGTCAAGCCCATCGCTCTGAGGTTCATTACAGAATTATCGCTTAATGAGAAGCTGAAGGGCATGCACATAAGCGGCATGGGAGGTATCGAGACGGTATCCGACGCCCTCGACTTTCTGCTGCTTGGCTCCGACACCCTTCAGGTAACCACTGCAGTCATGCAGTACGGGTACAGGATCATTGATGACCTGCGATCCGGCCTTAGCTATTATCTAAGGGAAAAAGGCTTTAACAGCGTAAAAGACATAAAGGGCCTCGCTATAGATTCCATCAGCATGTCGACTGAAACCCTTGAGAGGGACAGCATCGTATATCCCAAATTTCATCCAAATAAGTGCATCGGCTGCGGCAGATGCATGATCTCCTGCGACGACGGCGGCCACCAGGCCATATACCTCGGTGAAAACAGAAAGCCAAGGCTCGACCCGAAGAGCTGCGTCGGATGCCACCTCTGCATCATGGTCTGTCCCGAAAGGGCCATCACCAGCAGCGGCAGGCGCATAACCAAAAAAA
>JAEEGL012940484.1_pt1 | contig 16819 bp, 2 predicted proteins | sample 9134231 | NCBI WGS metagenome assembly JAEEGL01 (sample SAMN16246548, study PRJNA631951) | gut metagenome | biome: gut microbiome; feature: rumen; material: fiber-attached | host: Bos | place: Iran: Karaj | collected 2018-10
ATTCAATTTTTATATAATAAATTTCTTTTGTTAGCTTTTTTAATTAATTATTTTGATGGATTTTTATTTGTTTATAATTATAAATAATTCTTACTTTTGGTATTTTATAAGGTTTTTCCCAAACAACTGCTTCTGAATTTAGATTTTGAAGCATCCAGTTTTACAAAATAATTTATTAATAAATATGTACTTGATTTCAAGTTTGTACAGATGCACCATCCTACTCAAATTAAATCTGATTATTATATTTTTATTTTATTAATTTAATATCTTCATTATAAAAATGTAAAACTTAACCTTAAGAAAAATTATTCAATGTCCATCTAAAATCATTAATTAGCTTAGTCTATAATAACATATTCCTCATGCAAACATTAATAATTTTTCGAATTTTTTTTGGGGGACTTTTTATCAGATTATAAGATTCTGCCTCTCATTTTTTTAATTACTCCTTTGATTCCTTACTTAACTTAATTGTATCATTTTTAAATGAGCCTAAATCAATTTTAATTTCATCAGTGAACATTACTTTCTCATATCCAATATTTTTATTTAAATTTTTTTACAAATTTCAGGCCTTTTCTTAATTTGTTCATGTGATGATAAAAAAGTTATCCTTATTATTATTGGAATATCTATTTCTTTATTTAGATATCTTCAAATAGTCCTATAAAAAATTTTAAAAAATTTTTCCTTTTAAATTAAGGGTTTTAATTCACATAGTTTTTATATTATTTCAACAAATTTTCTCCTTCTATTATGAATTGTCCCTATTTTTTTGTTAGCCCACCAACTAATTTTTTATTTTTAATTGACTACATTTTACTTATTTGTTTTTGACGATATCCTCTATTTAACAAAGATTTTATTTCCACTTCTTCTTCATTAAAGTTTTTCACCATTTTTATTTTAAATAATTAATTTTTTGTCGGAAAATAAATATCATTGCCTATATTTATTTTTTCTAAAAATTTTTATTAAAGTCATTTTTGAATTTTAATATTAAAGGAATTGAATTGGTACTTTTAAATTTTCTTGTATTGTTTTACTCTGAGTTTTAAAAATATTTGCAAAAGCTTTTCCTTCTTTTAATTTATAAACAGTTTTAATTTTAAAATTAAATTATTTTAATTTCTTGGAAAATTGCAGCCATATGTCTAACATCTGGTGCTTTTTTATTTCTTTATAAAAAATAAATTTCAATAATTCGAAGTATTTTTTATCAATGTCTGTCAATGATTTATTTAATGCAGAAATTAAATTTTTAAATTCTCATACTTATAATAATATTTATTTTAATCTAATAATCAACAAAAATTCCTTGCCAAACTAAGCCTCATTTGTAAAGCGAGTATAAACTGATGAATAAAGAAAATTTTAAAAGAATCTAAAAAATTAAAAAATATCAAATTTATGGAAAGAAAAAAGACAAAAAACTTCTTCTATTATATTTTGATGACATAATTAAAATAAATAATTAATAATATATATAATAAAATCAATAAATTAATTAATATAAATTAGTTCTTACCTTTTTTAAATTTTTTTTTCTTCAATATAATAATTATTTAAAAAATAATGATATACTTGGAAAATAAAATTATTTATTTACATGATTAAGGATAAGCCAAGCAAAGAATATTTTTTTCTTCTTGATTTAAAAATACCTAATTCTGAAAAAGTTAATGATAAAGTAGAATTCACCAGCATAAAAGAAAAGGAAAATATGCCTAAATGTATTCAAACAAAAGAAGAGAAAGATAAAATTGTTAAAATTTTTAAATTTACCAGCAAATTAGTTAAAGATAATAAAACTTCATTTGAGTTTTATTTTGATGGTGTAAAATACAAACTTAGTTTAGATAATATGAAGGAAAAAACATTTTTATTTGATGTTACTTTACAAACTTCAAATAAAAAAATTGATCAGACTAAAATTGGCTTACCCGAAAAAATGGATTACTTTGAAGAAGCTTTAAACACGCAAAAAGAGTACAAAAAATTGAACATTTTGTATTCTGATTCAATTAATTTATGCAATAAAAAACCAAGTTTCAATTTTTTAATTAATATTTTTGTGAAAGTATATAACACAGAATTATGCTCAAAACTTCTCGAAGTATTCAATAAAAAAATAACAGAACTTGTAAACAAAATAAACAAAGAAAATTTACAGAAATATAAATTTAATTTCGACCAAATCATCGAAAATAGAGAAGAAATAATTTCTAAATTTTCTTTGAATAAAATCGATTTTTATGGATTGATTTTATGTTATTTGTATAATTTTAATAATGTTAATATATATAAAGAAATGTTTGATAATCTTTCTAAAAATGATGAAAACAAAAAAACTTCTTTTGAGGTAATGTTAAAATATAAATTATTTTTTAAACAACTTGATATAAGTAAAGAACTATTGAATGAGATTATCAAATATACTACAACAACAAAAGATTTCAAAACATTTAAAGAAGATGCTTTATTTTATTTAAAAGATATTAATACATTTCTAGAAATAATGGAGAATAATAAAGAAGATATAATTAAAATAAAAGGATTTCAGTCAATTATAATTCCTGAAATAAAAGATGGTGAAGAAATTAAGTTCGAAATAATAAATCCAAAAATTAGTTCAATAACAAATTTTTCAAAAGAACAAAAAAAATTATTAATAATTTTAAACGCTAAATTTTGGGAAAGTTTGCCAAAAAAATTTTCAAGAATAAGTAAAGAGAATATTGAATTATGCTCAACTTTAAGAGTACTATTTAACAAATATACTACTTTAACTAAAGTTACACCTTCTATTGATGATAAAATTAAAAAAGAAATAACTTCAAGTTTTAGAAAAGGAATTTTTACCCAACAAATCCATAAGCTTACAGAGGAATACATAAAATATAATCAAAAGATTACTAATATAGAAATAATTGAACTTATAAATGATTATGATAAATATTATTCTGATGATAAATATATAAATAAAAGAGATCCTGAAATACTAGACAAAATTGATTTGGAAGAAGTAAATGAAATATTTGTTTCAAAATTTAAAGGAATGAAATTTGAAAAAAAATTCGGAAATAATTTGAATAATTATTTATTACTTTTTACTAATAAAATAAAAAAAATATCTGACTTTGATATTGTATTCAAATTAATAGATATAAAAGAATTAGGTAGTAAAAAAGACACTTATCTCAAACAAATAAAGAATAAATATCGTTTAGCAATTATAACTCAAGCAAGACAGCTGAATGAAAAAGATGAAAATTTAATAAAAAATATGGTTAATTTGACAACTTTCATATGCATAAATGAAGGTAAAATTGATTTTCTAAAAAAAGAAATAAGTGAATCAAAAATAATAAATCAAAGAATAAAACATAAAATTTATATAGAATTAATTAAATTTTGTAAAGAAAATAAAAATGAACAAATAAAAAATTTTATTATAAAGCATTATTCAGGCACATTAAAACAAGAAAATTTAAATGATTTTATTGATTTTATTATAAATCTAAGTGAGGATGATGCTAATAATTTTATTGAAGATATAGATGTAAAATATTATATAGTAGAGAAAGATTTTTATTCTTCAGATAAAAACTTAAGTGTTCAATTATTGAATGAACTTTTGTACAAACAAAAATTGGATTTGAAAGATGATAATAAATATAAAAAAAATAATATTGAAATAATAGATAAAATTGCTAAAGATATAGAAAATAAAGAAATAAAATTTGAATATCTAAAAAATTTCTCAAATCAAATAAATAAAGAAGTAATCATGGAAAAATTAAATCTTTTAACTTTGGCACAAGATATCGATTTGAATCCGGATGAAACTTATTTTAATATTGTCAATAAATACTATAAAGAAATGATGGAAGCTTTGGATAAATTATCAAATTATAAAAATACTTTGGAATTATATCATTCCCAAATTAAAAAAGATGAAATTTCAAAAATAAGTACAAATATAGAGACAATAAAAAAAGAAACATATTCTAATTTTAACAAAAGAAAAGCAGAAATCCAAGATTTATTTGATGAATCTTATGATATTGTAGGTAAAATTAATGAAATAAAAAATTCAAAAATTTTTACAATATTTTATCAAAAAGAAAATAAAAATCCATATATTAAAAATATTCAAAATGATAAATCAATCACTTCTTTTGATAAAGCATATGAAGAATTTCAAAAATTTAAAAAGTTATTAATTGAAAAGGGAGCAGATATAATTAAAAAAGATTCAAAATATTCACAAGATTATATTATTAAAAAAATTCAAGATCAATATAAAGAAGATAAAACTATACAAAATGAATTATCTTCTTTGATTAGTGGCGAACAGCAAAATGAAGATGAAATAATGATAATGTTAAATGGTAAAAATTATGAAAAAGATTTAAATTCAATTTTTGAATTTTTCAGTTACTTCAAAAATAATGATATTGTAAAAAAAGAATTGGAAGAATTGAAATTAAAATGTAAAGATTTATTAAATGCAGAAGATAATTTAAAAATGAAAGGTATTTTAGATGAATTAAAAAAAGAAGGAATATATGACTATAAAACAAATATTGAGACTAAAACTAATGATATTACTTTATTTAATCTTTTCTTTGAAAACCGAAAGGCTCTGGCGTTTTTAGATCAAAGTAATGTTGAAGATGTTAAACCTTTATATGATAAAGTAGATCCTAATGGAAGTGGTCTTAATATGAATGATATATCTATAACTATAAATTGCATAGGATTTTTCCAAGAGCTTAAAGAAATTGAAGGAGGGTTAAAAGAAATAATTATTCACATTAAATCGAAATTAAATGAAAACAATTCTAGTATATTAAAAGGATTTAAACATTATTTAGAAATTTATCAGGCAGTGATTGAACTTAATGAAAATTTTGATTTTTCACAATCTATTTATAAAGAAATAAATGAAATTATAAATGAATCAAAATTTTTTTTTAACAAAAACAACGATGTCTTAAATGTAATGACTTATGATCAAGAAATCAAATATAAAACTATATCATTGGATAAAATAAAAGAATTAAAAAATAAAATTCAATTAAAGCAAGAAGGAAAGAAAGATTCAATATCTAATATAAATTCAAATAATTATATAAAAAAATACGAAAAATTAAAATTTTTCAAAGATTTATCTTCTAATGTAGATGAAATTTATGAATTAATGAATATATTAAGAACAAAAGGAAGTACACTCCCTATATCAATTCGAATAGATATTTCATATCCAGAAGTAAATTATTATTTAGGTAAAGATGAAAAGAAAAAAGATTTTAAAGATATTCATGACTTTTTATTAAAAGCTAAATATAGTATAACAGATAAATTAGATTCAGTTTATAAACAAATGTCAACTGCGAGATTTTTATACGGAAAACAAATAAATACTATGATAAATCATTTTCGAGGAAGTACTAAGATAAATTCACTTCTGAGATATATAATAAATTTTACAGATTCCAAAGAAATAAAAGAAGGAAAAAAAGCATTTAAAAGAAAAACTGATGATTATATAAATGAAACTAATAACTATAACAATGATTCTTTTAGTTTTATACATGATTACATAATTAGTCTTTTTAGTGAAAATAGATCATCAATTACAAATCATTATAAAAAAATTTCAATAAAGAAAGAACATGATCTTAAAGGTATATATACATATTTTTCAAAATCTGTTTCATTGGAAGAAGACATTTTAAAAATATTTTTAGAAAAGGTAGGAAAAATACCTATAGCACAAAATATATTAATAAACAGCAAAGAAACTTCATATGAAGAAATGCAAGCATTTTTTCATAGAGCTATATTATGTGAAGATAATGCCTTATTTATAGTTGAGCTTAATGGTTCTTTCTCGCCTTATCAACAAAGATGTATGAATGTTTTCATTGATAATGTATTAACTTTTCAAAATAATGAATTTAAAAAAAAACACGATGATAATAAAGTAGATAAAAGTGATACTTCATCATATATGAAATCATGTTTAGTGTTTGTTTATAACCAAAAGGGAAAATCCTTTATCAATGAATTAAAAAAATTTAATCCAAAAGAACTTCAAATGCCTGATATTAATTTTTATTCTTTATTGAATAGTAAAGATTCTGAATCATCTAGTAGTACAATTTTTGCCCCCTTAAAAGAAGACTTATATAAAAAAACTCATATTATTCAATCTGAAATATGTGGATTAGGGAAATCAACTCAAATTAAAAATCAAATAAAAAAATCAAATAAAATATATATATATTTTCCTTTAGGTGGGAATATAACAAAGAATATTATTTATAATAAATTAAATAATATAATGGAAGATATTAATGCCAAAACAAAAAATAATTATGAAGATATAGCTATTCATTTGGATTTATTTGATAGTAAAGAAAATATTGTTTCAATTTTAAATGAATTTCTTTTTTCATTTTTAATAAGTAAATTTTATTCTAATAATGAAAATGTTATTTATATTCCAACAAATATAGAAATATATATTGAAATACCAAACTGTTTCAAAGATTTTATAAATAATTATGGAATATTAAAATTTTTCATGAGAAAAAATGATATCATTACAATAAAAAATCTTCCAGAGTTAAATTTGCCAGATGATAAAATTAATTTATTTAAAAATATGTTAGGTATAGATGATAATAAAGATATATATAAGTGGCTTAAAAAACATATTAAAATAGAAAGATATTCTTATCACCAAATACATATATTTATAAATCTTTTTATTTGCCAATATAATATCTTCAAAGGAGAAAAAATAATTTTTAAAAAAGGTAAAAATGATGTAACTGAAGAATGTATTAATTCTTTTGCTGAGGCCACTAAATATTTTACCTATGGTGGCTTTTCTAAAATATTATTAGAAAAAAATGATAAACTAGATACTAAAAAAGATGAAGTTGATATATTATCTAAAGAATATGATAATGATTTAATAAATGAAAAATTTGACAAAAAATTAATTTTTATTGTTAAAAATAAAAATGGAAAATTTGGTGAATGTCGTGGGATATATTATAATTTAAATATTTCTACTGAAGCATTGAAAAATGGAGAAGCTTTAGGAGAATTAAGTGAAGAAAAAAAAAAAAAAAGAGAAGAAAAAAAAAAATTATCACCAGAAAATTTCGAGAAATTACAATACTTAAAAATCTTAAAGACAATATTAGATTTAGAAAATCCGGTAAAGCCTGATAAAAAGAAGGATAACAATTTAAAATCATTATTAGAGATATTAGAAGAAAATGACTATGTAATAACCATAGATAATTTCAGAAAAATGATATTAATTTTATATAGAATTTTAGCAAATATACCAGTTATTTTAATGGGTGAAACTGGTTGTGGTAAAACTGCTTTAATTAAAAAATTAAATCAATTATTAAATAATGGAAAAGAAACATTAGAAACAATTAATATAGAGCCAAGTTATGATGATGAAAAATTAACAAAAAAAATGAATGAAATAAATAAAAAAGCAAAAAGTTTAAATGGTGAATTATGGGTATTTTTTGACGAATTAAATACATGTGATTCTCTTTCACTTATTACTGAGATATTCATTAATAGAACTTATGGTAGAAAAGAACTGGCGAAAAATATAAGACTCATAGGTGCATGTAATCCATATAGAAAAAAAAAAGAAAATAAAAATATATGTGGATTACCTTACCAAAATGTCGATGATAATGAAGTTCAATTAGTTTATTTGGTTAATATTTTACCTCAATCATTGATGTATTATGTATTTAATTTTGGTAAATTAGAAAAAAAAAATGAAGATCAATATATTTCTAGTATTATTTCTGATATTATTCCAGATCAAAAACTAAAAGAAGCTACTAAAAATGTTATTAGTAAATGTCATGACTATTTAAGAAATACATATGATCCCTCGGTTGTTTCATTGAGGGAAATGAAACGATTTAAAAAAATATATAATTTTTTAATTAAATATTTTGAAAATAAAGAAAAAGTGACTAAAGAAAGCAGAAGTGAAGAATCCACTAAATTAAAATCTATTATTATCTCAATATATTTATGTTATTATATTCGGTTAGTTGATGGAACAACGAGAAGTAATTTTGACACAGAAATACAAGAATCTTTTAAGCAATTAGTTAATTATAAATATGTTTCCCAAAATTCAGAAAATTCTAATCAAAAAGATGTAATATATGATGGTGAATTAAAAGAAGATTTAAAATTTAATTATAATATACCAGATTTTGAAGAATTTCATTTTAGTGAAATTCTTTCTAAGGAACAAGATTTTATATTAAATAATATAAGTTTAAGCAAAGGTATAGGAAAAAATAAATCTTTGAAAGAAAATATATTTTTATTATTTACAGCATTAGTTACAAACATACCTTTAATAATAATTGGAAAACCCGGAAGTAGTAAAAGCTTAAGTGCTCAATTAATAAATAAAGAAATGGTTGGGGAATATTCAAGAACAGAATTTTTCAAATTATATCCTTCAATAGTTCAAACTTATTTCCAAGGTTCAAATTCCACTACAGCAAAAGACGTTGAAGAAATATTCAAAAAAGCCGAAGGAAGATTGAATGGATTAAAAAAAAATAATAATAGTGATTTACCTATTTCAATGATTTTATTTGATGAATTAGGATTGGCAGAAAGATCCCCATATAATCCTTTAAAAGCTTTACATAGTCATTTAGAACTTGATGGAAATACAAAAGGGATAAGTTTTATAGGAATTAGTAATTGGACTTTGGATGCAGCTAAAATAAATCGTGCTTTAAATTTATCTGTTCCTGATTTAGATAGTAATTTAGATGATTTAAAAATAACTTCTGAAACTATTGCTGAAAGTATCAACGATAGCTTTGGCTCAAATAAAATATTCAATAAAATATTACCGAATGTTTATTACCAATTTAAGGAGAATTTAAAATTATTAAAGATATTGACGGTATATAAACAATATGAACTACAAGAATTTAATTCTTTAATAAAAAGTTATAAAGACAATGAAGATTTCAAAAAAATTTTTTCTGATATTGATGAATGCAAGGCCTTTTTTGATAAAAAGGAGCAAAAAGATAAAAATCAAAAAATAGATAAAACCCAAAATGAACCAGATAATTCAAAAATTGATGAATATAAGATATATAAAAAAGTAAAAAATAAATTAAAAAAATTTTCAGAAGAAAAAAATCCTAAAGAAAAAAATGAAGCTCTCCTAAGTAATAAAGATTTTAAATTATTATTTGAAAAAGACAAAACAATTAAGGAAGATCATCTTGGTAATAGAGATTTTTATTTTATAATAAAAGGAATAGCTAATGAAATGAATAATAATAATCTAGATTATAAAGTTCTTATTAAAAAATATATAGAAAGAAATTTTGGGGGATTCGAAATAATTATTGACTTCGAAAATGATTATGATTCTTTAAGAGAATTTGAAAAATATAAAGATGATATTTATAAAATCTTTTTTGATAAAATTTCGAAAAAAGAAAAATGGTCTTCTGTTCATCTTTTTGAAATTATTTATAATATATATTGTGAAAAAAATGAAGAACCTGATTCAATTATTGATGAGGCGAGCTTAGAAGATTTTAAATATATGCAGAATATTATTGATAATATAAAAGACGTAAAAAGTAGATATTTATTACTAGGAATAAGCCCTTCTTTAGCTTCATTAATTCATCAAAAAATTGAAAAAGAAATAAAAAAAAATATATATTTTTATGAGGGAAGTCCATTCCCTAATGATAATAATAATGAATATCAATTTAAAATCATTAATAAAATTCAAGAACATGGAGAAAATGGTGATATAATTATACTTCATAATTTAAATCAGATATATGCATTTTTATACGATTTATTTAATAAAAATTTTATTATCAAAGATGGAAAACAATATGCAAGAATTTGCTTTGGAAATTATTCTGAACAGCATACTCCTATTAGTAGATCATTTAGGGTTATTGTTATGGTTAATAAAAAATATTTAGATAAACTTGATCCACCTTTTTTGAATAGATTTGAAAAAATGCTCCTTTCTTTTTCTCAATTAATAGATGAAAATCAAAAAAATGTTGCTGATATAATAGCTTCTGAATTAGATATAAAAAAATATGAGAATAAATTAAAATATAAAATTAATTATAGGTTAAAAAATTTATTAATAGGATGCTATAAAAATCACTTATTAGGAATGATTTATTATGAATTAGATTCAAATGAAAAAACTATAAAAGATGAAAAAAAAATTAAAGAAATTAAAGATAAAATATTAAATAAAATATATAAATTATTACCTCAAGATATAATAGTTAATTTAGATGATAATAATGAATTAAAAAAATTATATTACAAAAAAAAGGAATATTATAATTTAGAACAATATTTAAACAAAAAACCAACATATAAAATATCTATTATATATACATTTAATAATATAATAAATGATACTGATGAACTATCAACCTCTAAAATGATTTCCCAAACTGAAAGTGAAAACCAATTACTTAGAAATATAAAAAATATGTTATCTGAAAAAGATAATAATAAAAAGAAAAATGATAATAAAAATAAAAATTTTATAATTATTCATTTTGACGAATCTAATATGGATAAAATTGGATTTCTTATTTCTTTTGTTTTTAATAATTACGATAAAAATGAGGAACTTAAATTTATTTTTATTGTTCACATAAAAAGAAATTTCAAAGTTGAACCTCAAAGTGAGAAAATATTTGCAGTTCCTGATATTAATTCTAATATTTATCAATTATTCATTGATAACTTAAATGGTCCAGATATAAAATTAGATGAAATTATATCAAATCCAATTCAAAAACTAAGAGATAAAGATTTAGTTAATACAGAAGATGAATTTAATAATGCTTTAGCTGAATTCACAAATGTTAATTTAAAATATTTTAAAGGAGAAAATGATATAATTAATAAAGAAAATTATTTAACAAAGCTTCAAGAATTTTTCAAAGATGAGAAATATAAAGATTTAAAGAAAATCATTATAGAAAAAATTGAATCATATATTGATAATCCTAAAGAAGATTCTATAGGTATCATTGAAAAAATATATAAAAGTGGAAAAATAAATAGAAATACGGTTGATTTAATATCACTTATTATAGAATATGTTAAAAAGGAAATAATTTATAAATATATAGATATGATTTTAAGTAAATTAGAAGACAATAATATTTTGACAACATTATTAGTATTATATAATAATAAAAAATTAAATAACGAAGAATTTCAAGAAACAGTAAAAAATATGATTATGAAATATATAGAAAAAATAAGCATTAAAGAAGATACATATAAACCTAAATTCATTTTAAGTTTTATAATTCCTTGTTTCATTGAATTTTATGATAAAATATCAGTTTTTATTATTCAAAATATTCAAAATGATTTTTTCAAAAATGAAAAAATGCTAAGAAATTTTTCAAGTAATAAAAAAAATGAAAATGAAACTAAAGAAAATTATATTAAAAAAGATGCATATTTGTTTTCTTTAATCCTAAAAAAGCTGGAAGAAGATGAATTCTATTATGAATTCATGAAGAAAATTCCAACTGATTTAATATTAAATGATTATATTACATATTTTTTAATAAAATATGGTTCTGAAGATGGAGATTTTGAAAACATAGCTAATTATTTCAATTTGTCCTATGATGATTGTAAACATAAATTAATAAATATATTATTAGATATTAGATTCAATATTAAGAAAGAAAATGATCCAATTAAATTATTATTAAAAAAAATTAATTGGATTTTGGGAAATAAAGATTATATAAAAAAAATTTTAAATATATATGATATTTTAAAAAATATATTCAAAGAAAATGAATACATAACAATTATTAATAGAACTTTAAAAGAAGAAAAATTTAGATATATTACACATGAAAAAAAAAATCCTAATATTACTACTGAAGTAAACGAATGTTTTTATAAAATTATAGCTTCCTTTTGTTATTCAATTATTCCTCCTTATACAGATTTAAAAAAAAAAATAAAAACAATTTATTATATCAATTCATTAACAAACGCTATGAAAATAATAAAAGGATTAAACGATGAATTAAAATTATTTTCGATAGAAGTTGATTTATTAGATGAATTAATTAAAGTATATGACATTTTATCTTTAAATGAAAAATTGGATGGAGATAATTTAACAGAAATATGTTTGATTCTGAAGAATAGTAATTTAATATTACAAATAAATGAAAAAATTCAATCTGAGGAGTTGGTAGAAGAATTTAAAAATTTAATTTCTGTATTAAATAAATCATTGATAGACATTGATAAAAAATACTTCGAATTATTGAAATTTATTTTTTATAAAGAAATAAAAAAAGTTCCAGATGTTAGATATAGGGCAGCAATTTTCCAAGAAATTATAAAAGATGCTGAAATAATAATTAATTCAAATGATATTTTACAAATATTATTATTCCCATTAGTAAAACCAAAAAAAGATATTTTTTCAAAAAGTATATCTGAAATATTAAAAGCAACAGATTATGATGTTGCCGTTATTATAGAAAATATTTTATCAGAAAATGAAAATAGAGATGAAAAAATATATAATGCTTTAAATGAAACTATACTATATTATTTTGAAAAAAATGCTTTAATGTATTTTCATGATATTTTTCTTGGAAAAGATAAAATGCTATTTGAAAATGATGAAGGAGATAAAAACACAAAAGAAGAAGATAAAAATACAAAAGAAGAGGATAAAAAAAAAGAGAAGAGAATAGGTCCTCTGAAATTATTTAGTAAATGCGTTAAATATTTGATCGATTATAATAAGGGCAATAGTAAACTTGAAGGAAAAAATAAAAATATTTGTAAATTGTTTTGTCTAGGTTATATAAGAGCTTATTGTTCTACATTTATTGATTTAATTGATTCAAGTAGTCCAAATTTAAAAGACGCAAAAAAAATAATTAATGAAATTAATAATTCTAAAAGTTTAAGTGAAATTATTTCTTTTTATGTTTGGAAAGCCATATATAACAAAAACAAAAAAAATATAGATATTTTTATAGATCTAGAATATATAACAAAATATCAATTAAAAGATTATAATTGTTTTAAAAATGTAGAAATAAATGAAAATCCTTTCATTTATGAATGTATAAATCCACAAGATAAAGAAATTTATGTTAAATTTAATCAAACTTTAGAAAATTATAAAGATAAAAATTTTGAAGATGTTAATTTAGAAGAATTTAAAATAAATAAAACCGATATTGATATATTTTATTTTTCAACTAGTATTTTCATTTTATCAAGATTAAAACAAAAGCAATTCATAAATGGACCAATTTATAAAAATTTCTTTGAAAATGTTTGTACACCTTTATTTAAAAATAACGATAAAATATTTAGTGCAATTAAACTTTTATATGAATCTAAAAACTATTCAAAATTACAAAAAGAATTAGATATAACTTCCAATAATTTAAATATTATTCTTCATTCCTACCGTTATTTTATAAATGAATTATATTCAAATTCTCAAAATAATGTTTATAGTGTTTTTTATGGTAGACGTTTGGATCAAACTAAAATAAATAATAGTTTATATCCAGGAAATGATATCAAAAATATTCCAATTTATTCATTATATTCAAAAATAACCGAACATTTTAATAATATTCCTAATCAAGGTTGCTTTGTTTGCCTTTGTAAAGAAGGAGGTTATTATCATAGTATTCAAGGGGGGATCCCTTCAGAAAAATATTTAGATCTAAAATGTAAAAGATGTGGCCAAAATATTGGTGCCAAAATGAATGATAGAGGGTACTATTCTCCTATAAAAAGGGAAGACTATTATAGAATATTAAAAACAGAAGAAGAAGCTGAATATGATGAAGAAAAAAATGGAGAAAAATATAATATTATGAGTTTAGAAGATTTTAGAACAAATTTTATTATCACAGAATTAAAAGAAGAAAAAGGTATTCAAAAGAGTGATGAAGATTTCTTTAGAAAAGATTCAAAGATTATAAGATCTTTGAGTCAAATTTCTTATAGAATATTAAATTTTATATTATATTCGCATCTTCTTTTTTCTAAAATTTATAATGATACTAAAAATTTGGATAAATATTTACCTGAAAAAATGAGTTGGAATCAAGTCATAAGTGAATGTTGGGAAATGATTAACAATGAATTAAATAAAGTAGGAATAAATTCAATAGATATATTTATGAATTATATTTTCTCAGATTTATTTTCTGCTTTGAATAAACATAAAAATATAACAGAATATTCTGATTTAGAAGAATTTGAAAAAAATTTAGACAAATTAATACAATCAAAAATATTGAGCTTTAAAGAGAATTATAAAAATTTAAATAAATCAATGAATGACAAATTTTCTTTTCAAGATTTGATTGAAGAAAGATATAGTGAGCTAAATAAAAATGAATATCCATTTTATAATTATTTCAATTATTCTGACTATATAAATGAGACTTATTTATTAGAAAAAATAAAATCAAAAAAAGATAAATATCCAGTGTTACTGAAAGTATTAGAAAATAATACTAATAAAAAGGAAAAAAAATATTCTCTTGATAATCTTGTTATTTTTAATGAAGTCTTGAATTTATTTAACGAAAAATATTTTTATTCAATTAAGAGAGATAAAGCCGAAACATTACAATTAAAAGATCTTAAGGATGAAGATATTTATAATCAAAATAGAAATGAAATTAAATCATTCATTAATTTCTATAATAATTTAAAATATAACAATACAAAAAATGAAAAATTGATATTATCAGAAGAAAGTAAACTCGCAGATTTTTTTGTAGATGATGGAAATGAATATGGTAAAAGTTATAAAAAAATATATGGCGAATTCATCAAAGAACAAAATGATGAAATTTCGGATTTATTAGATAATAAAATTGAAAATGAAATTTTTGAAAGAAATTGCAAAGATAAAATTAATATTCAATCTGCTAATGCAAATGAAGTATTTATTACAACTTTATCAGATAAATTCTCTTTTGTAGAAGTAATTTTCAATAGTTCATATAGAAAAATTGCCCTGGATAAAAATTATAATTCATATAATCAATTTCAAGTATATATAGATCTTATAGAAGAAGAAATGACCGAACTTTTATTAAGGAATAAAAAATTATTCAATGATTCTATAATTAATTTTGTTTATTCGAATGAAAAATTAGAATTCGAAAACAAAAATATAATCACTGAATTTAATAGACTATATAAAATTGAAAAAATTAATTTAAGAGATAAAATGATATTGTACCAGTTTTATCAAGATAATAAAGAAAAAAATGTTGATTTTTTCTTAATCATTTTAGACGATTTTAATAGATTAATATTATTTTTGAATAGTAATAAAAAATTACTAGATGAAGAAAAGGATAATGCCTTGATAATAAAAGAAGATAATAGAATTATTGAATCATTAGAAAAATTTACTAATGTATCAGATGATTTCAAAAACTTATTTAAAGAAAGGGATTCATTAATAATAAGTAAAATAACCCGTTTATTTGAGTATTATAGAGATTTAATTTTTGCTAAAATTAAATATGAATTAAAAGGTTTCCAAATAGATTTAGAAAATGAACAAAAAGATCATATTAAAAATTGTTTTGAAAGTCAAACAATAATAAATGAAAAAATATTTAAAGCTGCTATAAGGTCATTTATTGTTCTTTTTTTAATTAAAGAAAAAAATAAAGAAAATAATATTAAACAAAATGAAAATAATATAATAAACTATTTTGATATTCCTGATATATGGGATATAACTACTTATTCAATTTCTAATTTTAAAGAAGAATTAAATAATTTAATAAATCTAAATATTAAAATCAATCAAATAATATCTTTATATGATTGTCTTGGTGATGATATAGATTCAAAATATTTCGAAGAAGTTAAAAGAGAAGTCGAAAAAGAAAAAGAAATTAAAAAAATAATTGAAAAAAAGCCAGAACCTCCAAAAGAAGAACCTGAAAATCCTATTGTTGAAAGTGATGAAGATAATAGCGATTATAATGACGATAATAATGAAGATGAGTCTGAAGATGATGAGAGTAAATATATATAATAAAAATTATATAATATTATGATTAAATATTTTAAATATTTAATAAACATTATATTAAAATTATGGACTTTCAAGATGGTAAGAAAAATTGCAATAACAAAAATATTATATAAATATAGAAGATTACAAAGAAAAAAAGAATGAAATATTCAGACTTTTAAATAATTTTCGTAAAAACCCAAAAGAATTAGCTAAAAAACTGGAATTATTAAGAACGTATCTTGACACTGAAACAAATATATTAAGTGAACCAGATAAAATTCAAATTCAAATGGTCGAAGGTGATAATGTATTCAAAGAAGCAATTTCTTTTTTAAAAAGTTTACAACCTCTTCAACCATTAGAATGGGACCAAAATTTATATGAAAGTGCTAATGAACATGTAAATGATATAGGACCTAAAGGTCTTTTATTATATCAAAGCAGTGATGGAACTGAACCAGAAGATAGAATTAATAAATATTGTAATTATGAGACTTTAGGAGAAAATATTGATTTTGGTCCTAATGATGCTATGGGAGTCATTATTTCATTAACTTTGGATGATGGTGAAGAGCAGAGACCCCATAGAGAAAATTTATTTAAAGAAGATTTTAATAAGGTCGGAATAGCTTGTGG
>JAEEGL013715469.1_pt1 | contig 16819 bp, 13 predicted proteins | sample 9134231 | NCBI WGS metagenome assembly JAEEGL01 (sample SAMN16246548, study PRJNA631951) | gut metagenome | biome: gut microbiome; feature: rumen; material: fiber-attached | host: Bos | place: Iran: Karaj | collected 2018-10
ACCTGCAACGAGTTTTACATTCGGATATACCTTGGTGAAATAAATCTTGGCCTTTGAAATATCGATCTTCTTGTTATCAAGGAAAACATAATCAACAAGAAGAAGTATCTCTTTATAAGGCTCAAAATCGGTAACCTGAAGTTTTCTGATAGCCAGCTTATATCCTGATGCCTTAAGTTCCTTAAGGCGGTTAACATACATCTCGGTCGGCTTAATGCTCTTATCCGTAAGGAGAACAAGTCTCTCGTGAGGCGCGCCCTTGCTCTGTTCATCGATATCTGAAAACAGCGAGATATTATTAACTGATATAAAGATCTCCTTGTCCCTGGAGATCGTATCGATACCCATACTGTCTATAACCTCAAATCCCGAGATCGTTCCGGCCCCGTCATTGGCTCCGGTTCCCAGAAGCGCAGGATTAAGGAGCATATTGGTTTTCTGTGAGAAAAGCGAATATGCTTTAACAGTCATTTTTTCATCAAATAACGGAATAAGTGTAGCCAGCATTTAAATACCTTCCTTAAATGAATTGTTTTAAATATTTTATCACAACAAATAAATCAAGTAAAGTTGTCTGAAAATTTATATTTATTACTAAAAATTGTTCTTATCTATTATAAGCTTGAGCCGCATCCTCTCCAGTGCATAGGATACATAAGAGAAAAATACGCCGTTCTGGACAAAATCCAGCATCCCGTCAGAATACTGCATTATCGCATAACCGAAAATGATGTCATTGAAATACAATGGCGAGAACATAAATATATTTCTGTCAAAATAGTTTTTAAGCTGTTTGGGGATCAAGCCTTCGTCAAGTGTAAAACTGCCTATCCCATCTCTTGACATTACCTTAAGGCGCCTCCCGAATCCCTCATCAGGATCTATCTTTTTACCTTCAAGAAGCTTTTCATTGATACAAAGTGCATAAAGTGGCATCTTAAGGGAATTATCCGTAAATGTAAACTTTTTCAGCATATCTTCGGCATTTTCCGCGCCGGAGATATTCTGGAACATGTATTTAAGGTTAACATCGATCTGTCTTTTGCGGCGGTTTCTGTTTAATTTGGCCAACGCTACCATCCTGCTGTCCTCATGCTCATTGACACAGCCGCAGCTTTTGTTCTGAAGCAGCCTTCCGGGCGAATGATTATCTGTTTCAACTGTCTGACCGTCCATAAGTTTTATCAGAATATCGGCACCAAGGAATCCCATGCTCTCCCAGTCCGGGTTAACCGTAGTGATCGACGGCTCGTATTCCCTTGCCTCGGTAATCCCGTCAAATCCTGTGATCGCAAAGTCCTTAGGCGCATAATAACCATCTGCACCTGCAGCATCACAATATCCCAGTGCTGTATTATCATTAGCGCAGATTATCGCATCAGCAAGGTGAAGACCTCTTCTTTTGAATATTTCGTAAGCTTCGATACCGTCCTCATACAGATAATTAAGCTGAAGGATCCTGTCTTTATCAACCTCAATACCGTTATCTTCAAGACAGTCCATAAAGCCCTTAAGTCTCATCTTGCTGCCAAGCGTAGTCTTAGTCCCGCCTATATAATTGATCCTGCGGTATCCATGCTCTTTTATAAGGTGTTCCGTGAGCCCGTAGATGGATTTCTGATAATCTACATTTACAAAGGCATCTCCGTCAACCCGGCTTCCCAGGTTAACTGCCGGTATACCTGCAGCCCTGAAACGGTCCAGCGCTTTTCGTATTCCGTTCTTATTTCCGACTGTATTGCACGCGACTATGACCCCGTCATATCTGGAGTATTGCGAAAGGTCATATATCCTCTCCTCCATACTGTCCCTTGAGGCATCAGAAAAAAGATCATACGCATTGCAGATATGCAGCGAATGATCGATCTCCTCAAGTCTTTCCTCTATTCCGCTTACCGCATCCATGAGGAAACTGTTATCCCACATTGTCGAAAGAACCAATAATCTCATACACTTATATTATCATAAAAAAATACTATTTGGGTATAAAACGGATATTGATATCAGCGTTCCCTTTGACTCCCGGAACCCTGCCTTCATTTGTATATTGCCAGTATACGAATTCATAAGGCGTCTGCGGAAATTCTTCATAGTCCGCGTACCAGATCTCATAGCCACGATCATATATCTTATCCATTTCAAGCATAAATGCTTCCCACAGCATATTGCAGTAAAGTATGGGTTCATAGCCTTCAGATCGTACTGCATCAAGGAAAGCAATTGTATTTAAGGTAAACTGTTCAGCGGTCACATCATCCGTCCTTGCTTCATGATCAAGTATGGATTCCGGATCAAATACTATGCCCAGGATATTAACATCCCTGTCATCGTGTTTTTCCTTAAACTCATTCAGAGTTCTGAATACGAAATCAGCTTCTTCCAAAGCTTCATCTTCGTTTATTGCCTGGGAAAAGAAATAAACTCCGACATCAAGTCCGGCATCTGCCGCCTCTTCGATATTTCGGTCAAATTCTTTATCCTTTTGGATCGAACCGTTTTTCCCGTATCCGCGAAAGCCGATCCTGATAAACACAAAATCAAATCCGCTGTCCCGAACCTTATCAAAGTCGACCTCGCCCTGATATCTTGATACATCTATCCCTGCAGCTGATGTATAGGAATCATCCTCATATTGTCTGATCCCATCCACATAGATAAAGCCGGAGTCATCATATTGATGCATCGGGAGTGAAGGATCGATCAAAGTCTCGTATTCCTCCTTAAAAACATCTACAAATTTCAGGGTATAGGGTTCCGTGGCAGGTGTTTCGACTGATGTATCAGGAGTATTGGCAGCTGTGGGTTCCGGTGTGGACACATCCTCCGAAGCCGGCGTCGGTTCCGGTTTGGGTTCAGGAGTATCTGTGGCTGCAGGTTCATCAGTTATTAAAACATCAGCATCTGCCGGAGCGGTTTTTGCATGAGTGTCCGGTGTTGCCTGTCTTAAACAGTCAACTGCCAAAAGTGACATCAATGTCACAATAGATATTAAAATGATTATCTTTCTGATCTTCATATGGTCAAGCAAAAGGACCAGGCATCCGGATTCCGGTGCGTTGGTCCCTTATGATACAAATCCTTTATGAAAGCATTGCCTTGATCTCATCAATGGGCTTTGCGCCGACGGATTTTTTGTAAACCTGTCCGTCTTTAAAAACAGCGATCATGGGAATGCTCATTACATTGTATTTAGCGGCAAGCTCGGCTTCATCATCCACATTTAACTTGCCTACCTTGTAGCTGCCATCGCTTTCTTCGGCAATCTGCTCAATGACCGGGCCCATCATTCTGCAGGGTCCGCACCAGGGAGCCCAGAAATCCACCAGAACCGGTACATCAGAATTGATGACCTCCTGATCAAAGTTAGAAGCGGTCAACGTTATCTCTGCCATAAACTCCTCCTTTCACATAACATCATCCTTATATGAGTATAACATGAAAAGTTGATGATTACTTATCAAAATTCCTTCTTCTTGCAGATGACAGTCTCATCTTGTCTTTGAGACCTTCATCATCTTCATTTTTGATCATATCCTTTATCACATTTATCTCGTCTATGAACTGATCCAGACGTTTTAGCAAAGGTCCTTTGTTCATAAAGAACAGTTCAGGCCACATATTTTCGTTGATATTAGCGATCCTGGTAAGGTCCCTGAAAGAATCTCCGGTATATTCACTTAAATGTTCATTATCATCACATGTCATCAGCGATACAGCTATACAGTGTGTCAGCTGTGAAACAAAAGCGATCATGCTGTCATGTTCCTCGGGAGAAAGGACCGATACTCTCTTAAACCCAAGCAGTCTTCCGAGATCTTCGCACCATTTTATCGATGCGGGTGAATTCTTATCGGTCGGCACAACGATGAAATTCGCATCTCTGAATATCTTTTCATCACTGTTCTTTACTCCGTATACTTCTCTTCCAGCCATCGGGTGGGCAGCTATGAACTCGGCATCCGGTCTTAACACCTTCTGGATATCATAAACAACAGAAGTCTTGATTCCTGTAACATCGGTGATGATAACACCTTCTTTAAACTTATCCTGATTATCCGAGATCCATTTTACTATCTTTGACGGATAAAGAGCCATTATGATACAGTCAGCGCTTCCAAGTATATCCTCATCAGCATTTACGGAACCTCTGTCTATGATACCGTTTTTAACGGCGTAATCAATGGTCTCGCTGTCTATATCAACAGCCATGACATGGTATCCTATCCTTTTTAATGCCATTGCGTAGCTTCCGCCGATAAGTCCAAGTCCTACGATAAGGACAGTATGGTTATTTATCCATTCCATTTTCATATTGCTTCCTGCTTTCATTCCTTTGTAACATCTACTCCCAGAGATATTATATCATCAAAAAATCCCGGGTAACTCTTACTGACAGCTTCCGCACCTTTTATCGTCCCGCCTGTCGCAGACAACAGGACCGAAAAAGTCATAGCTATCCTGTGATCGTTATGCGAGTCTATCTCATCATCCGGAGCATGAATATCAGATTTGAACACGGTGATCCTGTCCTCTTCCATTTCCGTTCTGACTCCCATCTTTTTAAGTTCCCCGCACATCACGCTTCCACGGTCGCTTTCTTTTATCTTAAGCCTTCGCGTCCCTGTAAATACAGCTCCGTTTTTAAGAGCAGCTATCCCCATAAGAACAGGTCCAAGATCAGGGCAATCCGAAATGTCTATGCTCGCATCCGTACCTTTAAGTTTATCAAAGAGCTCTTTATAGACCCTGTCTCCCTGAAGGGAATCGGATCTTAATCCATCAACACGGACATCTCCGTTTAACAGATTAAACGCATCAAGAAATGCGGCATTTGACTGATCTCCTTCAGCAACAGCATCGGTGGCTGTATATCTTTGTCCTCCGGGTATCCTGTATTCATGATCACCATCGGAAATGATCTCTATTCCGTATTTTGAGAGAGCATCCAGCGTAAGGTCAATATACGATACACTTTCAACAGGAGGAAGTATCTTTAAGATACTCTCCTTATCAAGCATCGGGAGCGCAAACAAAAGCCCCGTAATAAACTGACTGCTTATATCACCCGGAACTTCAAAAACCCCGGGGCTTAGTTTTCCGCATATCCGTATGTGATCGGAATGTCTTTCAAAAAGTATTCCCCGAGCCTTGCATATGTCCTCATAGATACCCATCGGTCTGTTTAACAGAGTATCCGAACCGTAGAATTTTGAATCGCATCCGAGGCCCATGGCAATGCCCATGAAAAACCTCATTGTACTTCCGCTCTCATTGCATTCAAAACATACGGGATCAGCGATCTGTTTTCTGTTTATTCCTGATACGGATATCTTTTTACCTTCCGTTTCTATCTTTGCTCCAAGCGCCTGCGCACATTTTATCGAAGCCTCTATATCCTTGGAAAGATCAACATTACCTATGGCACTCGTCCCTTCAGATAAAGAAGCACATATTATGTATCTGTGGAGTATGCTTTTCGAAGGCGGAGCAGTTATACTGCCTTTAGCAACAGATCTTTTTATGGTTACTTTCATTCATTCCCCTTGTAAAAAGGCCTTCCGTATGAAGGCCTTTTTAAGATTTTATACTGATATTACAAAGATACCTGATCACTCAACTGTCACACTCTTTGCAAGATTTCTCGGTTTATCAACATCAAGTCCCTTGGCAACGCTTATATAATATCCGAGAAGCTGCAGAGGGATTATTGCAAGACTTCCGATAAAGTGCTCATCAACCTTAGGAACATATACCGAGAAGTTAACGCTGTCCTCAACATCATATTTTCCGTATGCGGTAACGCCCATAAGGTACGCGCCCCTGCTCTTGCACTCCATCATATTGCTCAGAGTCTTTTCATACAGATCGCTCTGGGTAAGAGCTCCAATGACAAGAGTCCCGTCTTCAATAAGTGAGATCGTTCCATGCTTAAGTTCTCCTGCCGCATAGCTTTCGGAGTGAATGTAGCTGATCTCCTTCATCTTGAGTGAGCCCTCAAGGCAGATAGCATAATCGATCCCTCTTCCGATAAAGAAAATGTCGTGAGCATTCGCATATTTTGAAGCAAACCACTGGATCCTTTCCTTATCCTCAAGAGTCTTTGACATCTTATCGGGTATACCCATCAGTTCATCAAGATAATGGCCGTAATCCTTATCAGCCTTCCTGATCCTTGCAAATTCAGCGGCAAGCATGAACGTACACAACAGCTGGCAGCTGTATGCCTTTGTAGTCGCTACGGATATCTCGGGACCGGCTACCGTATACATTACATAGTCGGCTTCCCTGGCTATCGAGCTTCCGACAACATTGACTATTGCCAGAGTCTTAAGCCCTGTTTCCTTTGCCATTCTGAGTGCGGCAAGTGAATCTGCGGTTTCTCCCGACTGCGAGATGATCACCACCAGACCGTCCTTATTTAAATGAGCCTTGCTGTATCTGAACTCGGAAGCCAGATCGGCTGAAACTGGCAGATCACACAGATCTTCAAAAACATATTTGGCCTGCATTCCGACATGCCAGGCAGAACCGCATGCAACATAATATATCTGAGAGATCTTTTTAATGGTTTCTTCGTCAAGTCCGGTACTTGAAAGATCGATCTTCCTGGTTCCGTCCTCTCCCTCTACGATATATTTATGGAGAGTATCCTCGGCTGCTTTGGGCTGTTCATGGATCTCTTTCATCATGAAATGCTCGAATCCGCCCTTTTCGGCTGCTTCGGCATCCCAGTCTATCTTGGTCAGATCCTTCTTTATCTCGTCACCGTCAAGGTTGTAGAATGTTGCTCCTCCGGCATCGAGTTCAGCCATCTCAAGATTTCCGATATAATATACGTTCCTGGTATAATTAAGTATTGCCGGAACATCGGAAGCCAGGAATGATTCATTCTTGTTGACACCTATGATCATCGGAGAATCCTTACGCGCAACAAATATTTTGTTCGGAAAATCCTTGAACATAACTGCCAGTGCATAAGAACCGCGCACACGAACGATGGTCTTGGCCAGAGCATCGATAGGACCTACTTTATACTTCTTATAGTAGTAATCCACGAGCTTTATCAAAACTTCTGTATCTGTCTGTGAATAGAACTGATAGCCATGACGTTCCATCTTGGCTTTAAGTTCCTGGAAATTCTCAACTATTCCGTTATGAACTCCTACAACCTCTGATTCAACAGGTCCGGAACCCGAACCGGTGCAGTTACCGGAAACATGGGGATGGGCATTAGACTGGCTGGGCGCTCCGTGAGTTGCCCACCTGGTATGTCCTATTCCGCATGTTCCTTTAAGAGTTTTACCGTTATCGGTCTTTTCGATAAGGTTCTTTATCTTTCCGATTGTCTTTACGACCTCAGCCGGGTGCTCACCGTCCCTTACCGCTATACCTGCCGAATCATATCCTCTGTATTCAAGTTTTGACAGGCCTTCGAGCAAGACAGGTGATGCCTGCTTGGGGCCTACATATCCCACAATTCCACACATGGAGTTTTCCCTCCGTTAATGATACTTATTTCTTTTTATCTATTGCTGATACAAATCCCTTGATATCCTTGCTGCTTGCAGTGCCTCTTGTCAACTCAAAAGTCGAACCGTCCTCTATGATCTCATCGTCAACTCCCGAGTCGTAGATATACAGATATGCCGTATCACTATAGAAACTTATCGAGCCTATACTCTCTCCGGTATCAGGATTACTGAAATCAACATACCCTGAACGCATCCCGGCGTTCGGATCAACATACTCTACCGAATTTTTTCCGTTTGCAACCTTAAGATACAGACCGCATGTGTTGTCTCCGTTATCGACCATATATAACTGAGTGCCGTCATCGGAACTATAGTAGCCCGTTCCATCGCTTTCAAGGAACTTATCTTCATCGTTAACGACCAGGGTTTCCACAAACATGGCGATTCCTGTGGTGTTGGCTACCTGTTCACCGTCAACATAGATATATACTTCTCCGGTGCTTGATTTTCCGGGATCAAGTACTATAAGCGGATATCCGTATCCGTATCCGAGCACATTGCCTGAAGAATCAAGAGCGAAACAATAGATGTCGCCTGCTTCATATGATACGTCGAGATTGTTGTGAAGTTCATATGTGAGCTCCAGACTGTATGAATCTTTGCTTGCAGAGTAGTCGGAGGTCCATGTTCCCTCTTCCTTTTCAGCCTTACATGCAGAAAGATCGATCTCAAATGCTCCGGAAGGTTCTCCGTCACATATTATTATTCCGATCTCCTGAGATCCGGGTGAGATAGCGCTGTTATTAAAATATCCGTCGCCGACTGAATTCTTGCTCTCGCTTAATGCAGATACTGTTCCGTAAATATCGAGAGTAGTATCGGGCAGGGTATTCGTTATACAGAATGCATACCCGTTTTCATAATCATCTATATACTGGAATTCAGCTATCGAAAGCACAAGGCCGGAACCTGCTATGGAATACTCTGTAGTCCAGTTGATCGTTCCATAGTCAGACTGAACGCCTGAAAGAACCGCTCTCTGCTCATCGGTAACAGGTGCGAGAGTATCGAAGCTCTCATATGTTCCTTCAACATATACGGGTGTCAAGGGTTCATCGATCGCACCGGGACCATCTATATCTTCATCGTCCTTCTTTTTCTTCTTCTTTTTGGTTTCCTTTTCATCGTCATCGTCGTCGTCATCTTCATCATCGACGTCTTTTTTCTTCTTCTTTTTCTTGCTGCTCTTTTCATCATCATCTTCATCATCAGATGATTCCTCGGTATCAGCCTTGTTTTTCTTGGAAGAAGAATCATCATCCTTCTTAAAGAATACAAAGACGCAAAGAAGTACTATAGCAGCAACAAGCGCTACGACTCCGGCTATTATTCCTATCAGAAGTCCGATCTTTTTCTTAGGTGTCTCATCTGCGGGAACACCTGTCGGGATATCCTGCTCATAACTTGCTGCAGCGGGTGCCTGCTCATAACTTGCTGCAGCGGGTGCCTGCTCATAGCTTGCTGCAGCGGGTGCCTGCTCATAGCTTGCTGCAGAAGGTGCCTGCTCGTAGCTTGATGCAGCGGGTGCCTGCTCATAACTTTCAACAGGGGTATCCTGCGTAACCTGAGCTGCTTCACTTACTGCCTCAGTCTTTACTTCAGGAGCTGCATTCTGTGCGGCTTCAAGTTTTGCTCCGCAGTTCGTACAGAACAATGTACCGTCTTCAACCTGAGCTCCACAATTTGTACAGAACATAATTACAATTTCCTTTCATAAAATCAAAAAAACCACATAAACACAACGGTTATTATATCATCACAACTGCATTATTGCACCTACAAAGTTAAAAAAATCTCCAAGTGTATGCAGAGTTGGTTTTTTCTTCTGTTTACGGTATAATATTATGGTATTTTTAGCTTTTCGTGAGGGAATTAAATGTATACAAAGATCCTTTTTGTCATTATAGATATCCTTGCTATAATCGACCTCTTTTTCATACTTAAGGCAACTCTTAAAATACGGGAAAACTACGGAAAGTGGTTAAAGCATACTTTTATTTCTGCTATCATTGCGATCCTTGCAAATATATGCATAGCCTTATCATTCAACGTTCTCTTTGCTGAAATCTCATATTGTATCTATTTTGCTTCAATAGACTGGATCCTGTATTTCCTGACCGGATTCTGCATTTCCTATACAGATCATGACCGTGCGCTTAAGCATCTTGCTCCCCTTGCCTGCATCGTCATGATGCTTGATTCAGCTTTTATAATTTCCAATCTGTTCTTTAAAATGCACTTCTTTATTTATGAAAAAGCCGACTACACCGGAAGTATCTTTTATCAGACCGGTTTTAATTCAATGTATTATGTCCATCTTGCGGTGGATTATATCGCAATATTTATCGCATTTTTCTTTATCATCTTCCGCCTTGCAAGAAGCTACAGCCTGTATCGCATAAAATACGTGATCATGTTTTCGGTCCTCATTCTGGTAGTTATACTTAATGTGATCTACATGGCATTTGGCATGCTCCTTGATGCTTCGGTTGTCTTCTACGCCGTAGCTGCTACTCTCATATATCTTTCCATCACGATCTTTGTCCCGAAGAGCCTTCTTGTAAGTTCTATAGGTCATGCGGTAGATGATATGAACGAAGGGCTGATACTCTTTGACATTACCGATAACTGTATTTATGCAAATGCCTTCGCCAAAAAAAGGTTCGGCATCGATCAGAATGATTTCAACATGCAGAGCGAACCCATATCCACTGTGACACAAAGACTCAGGGAACGTGAGCTTAAGTTCGGGGAAGTTGATTATGAGATAAACAGAAATACAGACGGGAAAGATTCTTCCGAACACTATAAGATCAAGTATAATAATCTGTCTGACAAAAAAGGACGTACCATCGGTTCTTTCTTCCTCATTGAAGACACTACTGAAGCGATGTTCTATCTCAAGGAGATCAACGAAGCAAGAGAAAATGCCGACAAAGCCAATCAGGCCAAGAGTTCATTTCTGGCTAATATGTCTCATGAGATACGTACTCCTTTAAATTCCGTCCTCGGAATGAATGAAATGATCGCCCGATCCACCAACGATCCGCAGCTTCGCGAATATACACAGAACATCAAGGATTCAGGTGATGTTCTTCTGGGTCTTATAAATGATATCCTTGATTTTTCAAAGATTGAGGCAAACAAAATGGACATCGTTCCTACGGAATACAATGTCCATAAACTTCTGACCGACTGCTACTATTACTTCGAACAGAGTGCGGCTGTCAAAGACCTATATATCAACATCACCTGTGATGAGAATATACCTTCTGTTCTCTTCGGCGATTTCATCCATTTAAAACAGATCATCTCAAATATTATTTCAAACGCCATCAAATATACTAATGACGGCGGTGTCATCATAGCTGTTTCCAAGGAGCAGACGTCCGATGACAACATAATGCTGAATTTCAATATTTCCGATACCGGTATCGGCATAGCTTCTGAAGATATCAATGACCTGTTCGATGCATTCAAGCGTGTCAACGAAAAGCAGAATGCAACGATACAGGGCACAGGACTCGGTCTGGCGATCACCAAGGAACTGGTAGATCTGATGCACGGAAGCATATCCGTTCAGAGTACTCTCGGCAAAGGTACACGCTTTACCATCTGTATCCCTCAGACGGTGATCGATTCCAAACCCATAGGTCCGTATGTAAGAACACGCCTGGTTGATAATTCCGAATATCATGAGAGTTTCAGAGCCCCCGAAGCCGAAGTACTGCTCGTCGATGACGTTGCATTAAACTTAAAGGTTGCAGAAGCTCTTCTTAAAAAGACTCTCGTAAATGTTGACAAAGCTTCAGGCGGTAATGAAGCCATTGAAATGTGCCGCCGGAAAAAATATGATGTTATCCTTCTTGATCACAGAATGCCCGATCCCGACGGAGTTCAGGTATTTAAGATCATATCTGTCGTCGGCATGAACACTGAAACACCTGTCATCATGCTTACAGCAAATGTTCTTGACGGAGCTGCCGAAGAATACCGCCAGCTCGGATTCGCAGATTATCTGTCAAAACCTATCAAAGGCAGCGAGCTTGAATCTGTTCTTGCAAAGCATCTTCCGAAAGAAAAGGTTATACGATAACCTTTTCAAAGTCTGCCTTGGGATGCTTGCAAAGAGGACAGATGAAATCATCAGGAAGCTCTTCGCCTTCGTATTCATACCCGCATATCGTACATCTCCATATCGTCTTTCCGGCAGGTGTCGTTCCGACATTCTGCGGTTTCGGCTTGATATTACCCTGATAATACTCATATGTACATGATGAAGCATCTGACAGCACAGTCATGAATTCGGGTTCGCAGATAAACAGAGTGTGTGAGCCCAGATCTGTTGTCTGCTTTACTTTAAGTGAAAAATAAGCATTTGTTCCCTTTGTGATATAAGGTATTCCGTTATCGGCAACAGCGTAATCAGATGCAGGATAGTCATCACCGAACTTGTTTACATCCCTGCCCGACTGGAATCCGAAATGCTTGAAAAGATCAAAGTCTGCCTCCTGGCTGATAACTGAAATGTTACATTTACCGGTTTCAACTATCATGTCATGTGTGTAGTTGGCCTTGTTGACAGCAATTGAAATCGTGTTGGGCTCAGATGCAATCTGTACTGCGGTGTTTATGATACATCCGTTCTTCTTGTCCCCCTTAACTGCCGTACATACAAATAACCCATAAGAAAGTTTGTACATAGCCTTTGTGTTTGATTCTGCCATAATGATTCCTCCTCCTTTTACTTCATTGTGACAAGTTCATAATCACGTGATCCTATGCCGATCTTTTCGGCGTGTTCAAGTGTCTCTGCCCATGATACGTTTGGATTACTGTTATGCCATACATCACCGTGATCATGGAAATGTTCGCTAGCCATATTGTCACCTAGCTGGCTGTTCCTTATCGGCTCGGCTTTCTGACAAAGATCTACGCATGCCTGATCAAGCGCGACCGGATCAAATGATGCGAGCATTCCTAAATCGGGAAGTATAGGTGCATCGTTCTCACCATGACAGTCACAGTTAGGCGATACATCGGTGATGAGACTTATGTGGAAATTCGGTCTTCCGCTTATTACTGCAGCTGTATACTCAGCCATCTTTCGTCCAAGCATCTGCGGAGCATCCGAGTTGTTGTTCTCTATTGCGTCAAATGCACATGCTCCGATACAGCGTCCGCATCCCTTACATTTTTCGGGATCTATCCGGGCTTTGTTGTCTTCATAAACTATCGCATCTGATCCGCATTCCTTTGCACATCTTCTGCAGCCTTTACATTTGTCGGTTATCACATGCGGCTGGCCGCTGTTATGCTGCTGCATCTTGCCTGCACGGCTTCCGCATCCCATTCCGATATTCTTTATTGCTCCGCCGAATCCGGCCTGCTCATGCCCTTTGAAATGATTCAAAGAAATGAAGATATCTGCGTCCATTACGGCCCGTCCTATATAGGCTTCCTTACAGTATTCACCATTAGGGACAGGTACGATGATATCATCGGTTCCACGAAGTCCGTCAGCTATTATTATCTGACAGCCGGTAGTTATAGTATTGAATCCGTTGATATTCGCACAGTCCAAATGCTCCAGTGCATGCTTACGGCTTCCGGGATAAAGCGTATTACAGTCGGTAAGGAACGGAAGTCCTCCTCCCTCCTTTACGACATCGGCAACAGCTTTGGCATAATTCGGACGTAAATAAGCAAGATTTCCGAGTTCCCCGAAATGCATCTTGATCGCCACGAACTTGCCGTCCATATCGATCGTTCCGATCCCGGCCATTCTGATAAGTTTCTGAAGTTTTGCTGTCAGCGGAACGCCTAAGCCGGTTCTGAAATCAGTGAAATATACTTTAGGTCTCTCCATTTGTAACCCCCTGTAAATCTAAATTTTGTCCCTGTCCATATAAGTATCCCTGGGCACTCTACTTTATCCTCCAAAGGGCAAAGCAGCTTATCCTCCCAAAAGAAAACAATACCCAAGTACTTCTTCTTATGGATATCTATAAAAGATATAAACTCTCTTGGTTCTATAAACCCATCAACGCCTTATACTACAAGGATTAATAAACAAAAGAACAGACCTTGGAAAGACAGTTTAGTGATCTTTTCAAGGTCTGTTACTTATGTTTTATTTAATTCTTTCAGGATAAGACAGTTTACCTCTTCAAGGATAATCTGCTTTGCCCTTGGACATAGTAATAAACCTTGTAGTATATGGCATGGATTATACACGAATCAAAATGTCTTTTCTATAGATTTGGGGACTATAATAATAATTCTGTGCATCTTGTGTACGCTGTGCATATTTTTATAAAACTATCAAAAAACATTCTGACCCTTACACAATTTGAATGATATCAGCATTTATTCTTTCGAGCATTCTTAAAAAAATTTATCTGCATGAACAGGATGCAATTTCCCACGAAGAGTATTATTTGCATAATTCATATTATAGAACAATAAAAGTCCAGGACTTTCTCTATGCCATAATAAAGACTATCATTTCAAAATATATTTTAATTCATTCTCATCAATATCGTAATCCAATATCTCTTTGTATAATATCAAATAAGAGCAGTACTTGAATGTTTTCACAATGCTATACAGCCATAAATAATCCATATCTTTATAATATAAAAATTCACGTTTTCTGCCCTTTACCTCAAACCTATTATCTTGGAAATAATACCCCTCATGTACAAAATGATTTCTCAAACTGTTCAATTCATTTTTGAATGTATCTATATCTGTAAAATCTTCTCCTTCTTTAAAGTACGAAATGTACTTATCTACAAATTCACTTAGTCTTGCGTAGTTACTATTGTTTTTATTCTCTTCCCTTAATTTTTTTCCCATATATAGATCAATAAATCTAAAATAGAATGTATACTGATCTTCCAGAGACGTTGGTCTCTTAAAGTCAAGCAAAATGAATTCGTTTCTACTATTAGTATTTCTATAATTTATTTTTTTATATACATCTTCAATGTATTTTTCAAATTCTACTTTTAAGGGTTTGTGATTTGGACGCTTTATCCTTTTATCTTCTGATAAATGTCTATGAATCAGTTTAAACTCTACCCCATCAACAACCTTAACGTATGTCTCATATGAATGTATTTGCACAAACGTATATGAACCTATCATAACATCTAGTTCATTTATATAGGCGATTAGTTCTTGATAATTTACAGGCTCAACTAAATAAAGTCTTGCATAATTTTCAGTATCAATATTAACAGAATAGTAATCGTTTTTATGAGTCCAAGTTGCGCTTGTATTAATCTCAATCTTTTCTAAATTGTTAATACCTAGAGGAATTATCTTTGCTTCGGGTTTTCTATTAATCTTATAATTCATCTCATCTTCTTTGAAAGATATTTCAAGTGCTGCATTTTTAAAACAATGGCACAAAGCTGCATTATAAGCCTTAATTTCAGTGAATCTCATATCACTGGAGAAATGTTCTATTGCTTCGTGATTGCTTGTCTCAAAAAAGAAATCTGTTTTGTATTTTTCAGATTGAACTAATCCATACAATAGACCACAATTATAGAAAAGATTCGAATACATATACCTCTTATTACTAAAATCAAGAATCATTATATTCCTATATGTAACATCCGAGCCAATTGTCATTGAATTAAGCCCCATGCCAATATAATTAAATATTTCTACTATTAAAATATTATCTTCTACTTCATATTGGCCTTCGTATTTATCTGAAGTTCCATCGACATATACTTCACATTTTGTCATTACTGTTTTTTCTCCTTTTCTTAAATCTTTGGATAATGTACACAATATGCACATCTTGCCCTAACTAGTTGTAATCATTTGTCGGATATATCTCCTCATCTTTAGGGCTTTTTTGATGAATCGTATACTGCACAATTATTAGTATTCTCTTATGAACGTTGTGCACGATGTGCATGGTTCGATAAAACCTCACAATAATATTATATCGTCATAAAAACAGCTGACCCTTACACATTTCCCCAAAGAGGTATGTATATTATTTTAAGAGCATGGCATGACACCAAGCATATTAAGACGAAAATACTTCTATAACCACTATAACAATAGGATAAGAGCCTTGCCCCAGATTGCACTTTTTTCATAATAATATGATTTTTTCATATTAGAACGTAGTACTCCCTCGGTGAAAATATATAGGGGCATATCCTATAAAGGACACGCCCCCATTTTCATTACATGCCTCTCTTATTAGCTTAAATGTGTACATTTTGATACCACTAAAAAAAGACCGATAAACGGTCTCTAAATCTATGGGCAAACCCTTTCGGGACGTCCCACTTGTTGTGCATACTTTTCGGTACCACCTCCTTTGGTTTTCGTATGCTCAATAACATAAATAAAAGTCCAGACAGTAGCTCTCACTACCATCTGGGCTCTTATGAATATTATTGATCAGTGATTAAACACTAATCTGTCCGTTCATTAGTATCGGCAACAAATAATCCCTTAATGACATTAACCATTGATTCTCAATATCATTTTTATACTTTCTATATAAAACATTTTCAATTTTCTCCGTGAACAGGTCAATTATGTGTTTGGGTGGAACAATTATTGCCATATCCTCCAAAGTACTTATCCTAATACCACTAAACACGCTTCCTGTAGAATTATGTTCTGCTTTTTTTATAAAATAATCGCTCATAAAAAACATATATAAATATTCTGTGGAAACAATTGACTGGTTAGGTCTTATACAAAAAACAGATTCATTAATATCCCAGTCTTTAACATTGAATCTCCTACAGATAAATACATACTAAAAGAAGAACTCCTACGCTGGTGCCAAGTAAGGGATTCCTACAAGGCGGGCGAACATACAAAAGAAGAATACGAAGAGTGGAAACTCTCTGACGGCGTGCTTGAAAATGTCTTCTCCGATTATGAGGGCTATCCGCTTTCTCTTGAAGAAGATATTGCCAATGAAACTGCTCGCAGAGAATGTGGCTTCTTTCCTTCTCCTGTTTATGATGAAAAAGGTAATCTCGTAATGCCAGTGCCAGATGATGCAAATGAATTACCTTCATACTTTGAAGAACTTCCCGTATCCGAAGCTTTAGATAAATTCTTCAAAGAGCGTGATGCTAAAAAACAAGCTGCTGAAAAAAAGCATAAGTCAAATAAATAATCATACAAAAAAGCCGTAGCAAATGTATTGAATACATTCACTACGGCTCATTTTATGAACTAATTTATAGTTTGATATTTACTCTAAAATAACACCATATTTTCAAAGTGTATTG
>JAEEGL015811974.1_pt1 | contig 16819 bp, 11 predicted proteins | sample 9134231 | NCBI WGS metagenome assembly JAEEGL01 (sample SAMN16246548, study PRJNA631951) | gut metagenome | biome: gut microbiome; feature: rumen; material: fiber-attached | host: Bos | place: Iran: Karaj | collected 2018-10
CCATGTCAATTCTTATCGCCCTGTTTGTCGCCTATTTTATAGGACGATCCATTTCAGACCGTATAGGAAACGTGATAAAGAAGATGGAGAGGACCCATCACACAAAGGTCCATAAGATCAAGGAAGAAGCCGGAAAAGATGAGATAGGTGATTTCGTCCTTACCTATAACCACATGGCGGATCAGATAAATGACCTTATTGAGAGACAGAAGGAAGCAGCGGAACAGATCAAGACCTCGGAATTCAATGCCCTTCAGGCCCAGATAAATCCTCATTTCCTGTATAACACTCTGGATATGATAAACTGGCTCGCTCTGAAGAACGAAAATGACAAGGTGACAGATGCTGTCCGTTCCCTTTCCAGATTCTATAAGCTCACGCTTTCAAAGAAGAACACCATCGACAGTATCGAGCATGAAATAGAGCATGTTTCACTCTATGTGAAGCTCCAGAATATGAGATTTGATGATAAGATCGACTTCATTGTGGATGTGCCTGATACTCTAACCCAGTACAGCATACCCAAGCTCACTTTCCAGCCTATAGTGGAAAACGCCATCCAGCACGGTATATTTGAAAAAGAGAGCAAGTCCGGAACTATTGTGCTCACTGCATGGAGCGAAGGAAAAGACATCATATTCCTGATCTCCGATGACGGAGTGGGAATGGATAAAGAAACCATGGAAAATATATTAAGCGAAAATGCTCCAAGAGATGTGTCAAATAAGGGAAGTAACGTGGGTATATATAATACCCATAAGCGTCTGACCCTGCTTTACGGTCCTGAATACGGGCTTAAATATGAAAGTACCCCGGGAGAGGGCACGGAGGTGACTGTGCGGATACCGATGAACTAAACACCTCATGTCATCCTGACGCACCGTTTTGTCATCCTGAGGGCGCAAGCCCGAAGGATCTCTTAGGGATTCTTCGCTACGCTCAGAATGACACTTGACGACGTTCATGCCAGATCCCTGTATCTCCCGAGGAAGCTCTGCATCCTCTCATTATCGGATCCGAACACTTCTTCCGGAGTTCCCTGCTCCACAATGACTCCGTGTTCCATAAAGATCACTGCATCACTAATATCCCTTGCAAAGGCCATTTCATGCGTAACTATCACCATGGCGATATGAAGATCCGCAAGGGATTTTATTACCTTAAGGACTTCCCCTGTAAGCTCGGGATCCAGAGCCGACGTAGGCTCATCAAAGAAAAGGATCCTGGGATTAAGGGCGAGAGCTCTTGCTATAGCCACTCTCTGGCTCTGTCCACCGGAAAGCTCAAAGGGATAGGCATTTTCCTTGCCTTCCAGTCCCATTTTCCGAAGCAGTCCTTCCGCTTCCTTTCTGACTTCTTCCTTATCCCTCTTCTGCACCCTGACCGGCGCATCCATTATATTTTCCATAACGGACATATGGGGGAAGAGATTGAAATTCTGGAAAACAAGGCCAAATAAAGATTTTATCTTCAGGACATCCTTTTTATCCGCATAGATCACTTTGCCGTCCTTTGTTTCTGCATAGGTCATACCGTCATAGATTATACTTCCGCCGTCTATTTCCTCGAGTCCGGTGGCACAGCGTAAGAATGTGGATTTGCCGGAACCGGAGGGGCCGATGACAGAAAGGATCTCTCCCTCATCCACCGAGATCGATATGTCCTTAAGAACTTCCGTGCCGTCAAAGGATTTTTTTATGTTTTCGCAAGACAGTAACATTATTTTATCCCTAATCTTCTATCTGTAATAGGAGAGCTTCTTTTCAAAGAATTCCATTGTGAATGCCACAACATAATTAAAGATATAATAGAAAAGCGCCGCCGCCACAAAGGGCATCATGCTGGTCTGTGAACTGGCCAGCGCCTTTGCGGTTGTGAACATTTCCGCAACACTTATGGTAAATGCAAGGGAAGTATCCTTGACAAGGGTTATGACCTCATTTGTAACAGCGGGGAGTATCCGCTTAATAACCTGCGGAAGTATTATCACAAAGAAAGTCTGGGTCTTTGAATAGCCCAGGACCTCTGCCGCCTCATACTGCCCCCGGTCTATGGACTGTATGCCGCCCCTGTAGATCTCCGCAAAATAAGCGGCATAATTAATGACAAAGCCGATCAAAGCCGCCACCATACGGTAACTGTTTGAAACATGGATACCGAAGATGTAATAAGGCCCGAAATAGACCACCATTAACTGCAGCATAAGGGGAGTTCCCCTCATTATGGAAATATAGACCTTTATGATCCCGCTTATTACGGGATTTTTACTCATGCGTCCAAAGGACACAATGAGCCCCAGGGGCAGGGAAAAGAGGAGCGTCACAACAAAGATGTAGATGCTTACCCCCATTCCTTCGCCCAGGAGCTGAATGATCTGAATGAATGACATAGCTTACTTTATTATCGTAACATCTACCCCGAACCACTTCTCGGAGATCTTCTTTAATGTCCCGTCCTTAGCCATCTCCTTAAGGGTGTTGTTAACCTCGTCCCTTAAAGCCTCATTTCCCTTCTTAAAGCCTACACCGTAGGTCTCTGATGCAAAGGGCTCATCAAGTACCTTTAATGCAAGTCCGCCGCTCTTTATCTTGTACTCGGCAACGGTGCTGTCCATGCCCACAGCGTCAACGGTTCCCATATCAAGGTCCATGATAGCCGTATCATAATCGGGAGTGGTCTGCAGTGTTCCGAAGGAAGCTGCGAGCGCCTCATTCTCACCCTCCTTAAGAGCTGCCTCTGCTGATGAATCAGCCTGTACCTCCACGATCTTTCCCGCAAGATCTGCAGCAGAATTAATTCCGGAATCATTCTTCACAACAAATACCTGGCTGTTCTCCATATAAGCATCAGACCAGGTGTAGGAATCCTCTCTTCCGCTTATGGTGAAGCCGTTCCAGATACAGTCTATCGTACCGGAATCCAGCTCGGCGTCCTTTGAATCCCAGGCAATGGGCTGGTACACAACCTCTTTACCCATACGCTTCGCAGCCTCAGCCGCAAGCTCCAGGTCAAAGCCGGTAAACTCGCCGTCGTCTCCCACAAATCCCATGGGAGGGAAGTCCTGGTCAAATCCCACGGTGAACTTGCCGCCCTCTGACGCACTCTTCTTTGCGCCGCCGCAGCCAGCCATCATCACAGCAGTCATTGACAGTACCAGTATTAAAGCAAATAACTTTTTCATAGTGTCCTCCATAAAAACTGATCAACAATTCAACGCTTTACTATGTTATCAGATAAAAGCGTCAGGTGCAAGAAAAAGGAAGAGGTTTCCTCGTTCCTATCTTTCTATGGCTTTACTCTGTTTTACTATCTTTTATTCTTTTTCCATCCATCACTGATTTCAACATATCTGCTTATAATAATTATTCATCTATTACTCCCGTGCTCTTACCATAGATAGTTTATCTTTATTTACAAGATATAGATCGGTAGCTTCCATATAGGCATATGTATAATCATCTGATATAGACGTTAAATCTATAATTAGGTAATAAGTATCAACACCGTCAAATAATATCATACCATTTGCTGCTTCCTGGTAAGGAAGTGCTGTACCGCCAAAATAAATACGGGCCTCTTCATTATTTTTAACTAACTTCTTGAATACATTCAATTCTGGATATACCGTATCCCAATGCCTGCAAACTTCATAAGGTGCCCATAAATAATCGTTAAGTTCGCTTCTGTCGACAGGGGTGTAATCCGCTTTAACATATGTAAAGCCTTCATTCTCGACATGCTCTTTAATTTCACCATCTTCATAACTGCTATCTAAATCTGCTAAATTCAGATAGGCCTTCAGTTGCTCATTTGCTTTATTAGATGACTCTGCCGCTGATGCCTTTTTGAAATAGATATTCAGATCCGCGTCTCCGTTTATACCTTCAACCTTTCCCTTATTGGTGTACTGCCACATACTAAAGGGATAAGGATACAGCGGAGCCTCGTTATTATCAAAGATCTGATAATCCGCAAACCAGATGTCAGTATCCGTAAGCCTGCGGATATCCAGGTCTTTTGTAAGCCACTGGGAGTTGGCGTAAAGCGCGGACTTATATCCTGCTTCCTCTATTGTTTTGCAGAAGGCAAGTATAGCATCAGTACGCTCTGTTCCGTTCATGGATTCTGTCCTTGATGTACCGAATTTTATTTTTTCAGAATCTACCACAACAGGATAAGTGATGGGTTCTGTGCTGCATCTCTTAAGTTCTGAAATGGTATATTCAGCTTCTTCAACAGCCTCATCCTCGTTAAGAGCCTGTGACAGGAAGTACACTCCCACATCAAGTCCCGCCTCCTGTGCTCCTTTAATGTTTTTCTCATAGTATTCATCCGTCACCAGCTTTCCATTCTGGTAGCCCCGGTATCCAAGCCTCATGATGACAAAGTCAAACCCCTGGTCTTTCACTTTCTTCCAGTCCACATCGCCCTGGAACTTGGAAACATCAACTCCAAGTACAGGATCATACTCAGGATCATCGTAGCTTAAAATCTGCCCGTCAAGTTTAAGCTTGCTCCAGTCGTACTCACACTGGGGAAGCTCCGGATAATATGGCACTTCCATATATCCTTCCTCTATATCATATATGGTGATGGTCTTATCGGTTGTAAGCGTGGTGTAATCCGTTATCCCATCTTCGCTCATATCGTCAGCCTTTTCCTCTGTGGACCCAGTCTCACCGGCTGCCTCTTCTGTTGAGATATTTATTGCTTCATCTTCTGTATTTTCTGCTTCTTCCATAACCTCAGAAGAGCGTCCGGTTTCCGCATCCTCTGTCTCCTCAGATGTTGAAGAAGTAATACTACCCGTATTTTCCTTCACATTCCCACACCCTGCAAAAAAACTTATGACTAATGCCGTTATCAAAATGCTTACTATCCCGATTCTATTATTCATCACAAATCTCCATCTTTTCTTTCCCATCCGGTAACGGATTACCGTTCATCCAATCCTTCTGTGCATAGTGACTAATTATGATATTCTTCATAAAGATCATTAAAGAAGTCATACGATGAAAACCAGATACCATATGGAAATTCCATATTAAGATTATTATTGATAAGTGACCACTGCTGGTCTTTTACTGTCTCAACCTTGTCAACAGGCACATCGATATCCTTATAATAATAAACCGTTACTTCTCCTCTGTCTGTTTTACGTTTTTCGACATTTCCATCTGTAAAATAATCATAGCTGTATACAAATTCATCCTCTGTGTCCATCCCATCTGATATCTTTCCACTCACTACATTTCCTCTTGAATCGTATGAATAATGCTCTGAAAGAGAGTATTCCGTGCTTAAGGCCTGCCATCCCCTGATAAGGCCAGTCTGCTCAAATATAAACTCTACAGATGTTTTATTTCCCATAAGGTCAGTAGTCTCCTTTTTCAGCACGGTTTCTCCATTTCCACTTACAGAAGTACTGTAACTGCTCTTAATTGTATCCGGTATGTCTAAAGACCAACCATCATTTATTAAATAATCCGAAAAGTCACCCTGTTTCTCATCAGAAGATAAAAGATGACCATCTTCATCATAGGAAAAGACTATACTCCCCTTATTAACATTACTGCTATCCTTATTTTTTACCTCTGTTTCCATGCTATTCACTAGACAATTATCATCATAGCTGAACTTATAACTTTGAGATACATATCTCGTTGGATCCTTCATTTCTGTGAATCTTTCAGACAGCATCCCATTATCATCATAGGAAAATGTATTACTCACATCATCAAAATTCTCACTATATGAATCTGTTTTATCCAAAACCCTTACTGAAACAAGATCATTCCCTTTCTGTTTTTCCGATGATCCTGTTTCGTCTTTCCCGAGGGCGTAAGCAATGACCATATTGGCCCATTTCCCATCGGAGTCACTTGAACTGCCGGTGTTCTCATGACATCCTTTCTCGTCATAAAGAACACTCCTGCAAAATCCGCCTTTTCTGTCAAAATATATCCTCTCCCCCAGCTGGCTGTGGGTAGGAAAAGACATAGGCCTGCTGCTATCCTCTCTGATAAACTCAAAATTCGGAAGACCGTTAAAATAATAATAATCAGAACGCTGCCTGTAGGACTCTGAATTCCCATTCTTATCCCAGTATTCCCTTATAACAGTTACCTTATTGACCTCACCTGTATCAGGATTTTCATAGATCTCATAGATACTGTTACCTGAAAGAACGAGCTTCCTGCCGGATACACTCAAATCCTTTGATGGTGATCTGTCCTCATTTATCCAGCGGACAGTCTTCCGGTATTTCCAAATGTTTCCATCCCGTCTGCTGTATGGATCAGTATCCTCCAGCCAAAAAAAGCCGGCCGGATCCCAGGTTTTTTCCATCTCATCAGACATAAACCTGTCATAGCTTATGGCCGGCTCTCCTGTAGAATATTCACCGACCAGGACTATTGCCTTATCAGAATCATACAGTTTTTCCATCTTTTTTCTGGCGGATGTCTTACTCATCTGTTTATCATTCCACCAGTAATACAGCCTGTCTTCACCCTCATCCAGGTTTTGATATAAAAAGCTATATCTTCCCGCTTCTTTTAATTCCCCGTCTTTCAGCCTGCATATCTCTTCCCAGGAATTTCCCGCGCATCCATCAAATTCAATCAAACCGCTTCTCTCAATATAGCTGGAGTAGAAGCCCGTATGTGTTTCGTCACAAAGCTCAATTACTTCTCCATCCTTTATTGTGAAAAGAATAAGCCCTTTATGAATGCTCTGATAGGTGCAGCATAATTCAGGTATATTATCATCATCAAGATAGATAAGCCTGATACCAATGGTATCTTTATCATACGATTCAGAATTCTCTGTTAAAAAACCCTCCAGATAATTCTGATATAGATTTAACCAGTCATTTGGAGGGGCACCTACGGAAGCACTTGTTTTCATCGAAAAAACAGTGCTGAATATTGAAATTGTCAGTATGGCAATAATTGCTTTTTTCATCCCTTATCTCCTAAATTTAACAAAGCCCTCAAAACAAGCAAATCCCGGATTATCATGATCATAATCCTCTTCTCCATAGGGCTTAAAATAATCATGGAATTCTTTCTCTGAAATCTCATTGTCGCCGGCAGTATATTTATAATCACCATCACATTCTGAACGGAGAAGAGGTGTGGCTTCTCTTACCTTTCCATCGTCAACTTTGAACACATGGTAATACTGTACTGCTCCTGCTCCATCCCAACTATTATCTAAATATAACCCGCTTCTAGGCCGATAATAAACACATCCGTGCCACCATCCGGTTGGCAATTCCAGATTTACTGCCCTGCCATTCTTAAACGTATATACACGGCCGACTCCACACGGAATATTTTGCATAAACAGCTCGGGGATATCATTATCATCTATATAGATCAATTCAAAACCCGTCGTATCTTCATATTTAGGGTAATCGTATTCCTTAATCTCTTTAATAAAATCAGTTATTTTTTCTCTGTATGCTTCTTTCCATGGTTCATCACCATATCCCTCAAACATCAGGTCGATTTCACTGTCAATTCCTTTCCCCCGGGCTTCCGCGAGCTTTTTTCTTTGCCCGTCTTTTTGCCTCAATTTGGCTCCCACTATCCTCCTCAGGGATTCATCCACCCTCTCTTCTAAGATCTCACCGGATTTAACAGCAGTAAAAATGGCATCATGAGCGGCGGTAAGGTCTGAGGGCATTAACATTAGATCGCATCCCGCCATAAAGGCTTTCTTTGCAGCCTCTGCCGAGCCATAGCTTTCAGTAATAGCTCCCATATTAAGTGCATCAGTGATAACAATCCCGTTATAACCCAATTCATTTCTGAGTACATCAGTGATCATCTTCTCTGAAAGAGAACAGGGTGTATCATCTTTCAGAACATTCGGAAGGGAAACATGAGCAGCCATAATAACATCAACGCCGTATTCTTCTGCTGCCATAAAAGGAATAAGTTCACAATTCTTCAATTCTTCATAGGTTTTATCAGAATAGGCATAACCCTTATGGCTGTCAGCCAGAGTATCCCCATGTCCCGGAAAATGCTTGAAGGTGCTAAAGATTCCGTTTGCATGAAGCCCGTCAGAATATGCTTTTCCATACTGAGATACGACTGACGGATCCGAGCTGAAGGAACGGTCTCCAATCACTTTATTCTCGCTATTGGTTCTTACATCCGTGTCCGGTGCAAAATCCAGATTAAATCCATATTCGCTGAGATAGTGTCCTATATAATCCCCACAGGCATAGGCCTCATCCGCACTCTTCACTTCAGACATGGGTCCCACATTCTTTTTGTTAAATGCGGGGTTCCCGGCAATACGTGTTACCCGTCCTCCTTCTTCATCGACGGCCAGGAACAGCGGAAAACCCTCAATACCTTCTGCAATTTCCTGCGTAACACTTAGCATCGACTTTGTCTGGAGGGGATCAACAAGATTTGAAGCAAAATAAATGATCCCTCCTACAGGTCTTTTTTTCAGTGCATCATAAGTAGCATTCCCCGCTGCAGTAACCTTATCAATTCCCGTAAGCTGCTCAGGGGTTACCACAAATAACTGGTAAACTTTCTGGTCCAGAGACATTTCCGAAATGATCCTGTCAACATTTTCTTCTGAATAAGCCATTTCCCCCGGTTCATTATCCGGTGCAGCATTAACTTCCCCCGATAAATCTTCCGTCCCCTCAGTCTCCGATTCATCTGACAGGATTTCATCTGACATCTCTGACTCTATTTCAGTCTCCGCATTCTCCTCCGAACCCAAAGAAGAAAGATCTGTTACTTCAGTCCCTTCTTCAGTAGTTTCCGAAGCCTCGCCTGCACCTGTCCCATTTTTACTCCCACAGGCAACAATAAGGCTCATACTCAATGCTATTACCAGTATTCTCTTTATCCTTTTTTTCATATATCTCCCACTTTCTTTTACTGCACAAGCAGCCCCCGTATTCCCATTTTACGGACGGAAAGATTTAATCTTATCTACTATGCTGTCATAATCGAAGTCATAATCGCCCCCCAGACTCTTCATATCCTCCCGCTTGAACCCGTATTCTTTTTCTATTTCAGCAATATACTTACTATCCAGATCGGAGAAGCTATAATAACCCTCATCTGTATTGGAATCATTTGAAGTTCTTGTCTGAGTGTCATCAATTACCGAACCATCCTTTTTTTTGAATATCATACTGTAGACATATTCCTCATAATCTTCTCCGTCAAAATAATAACTTTTGGAATCGTCGTATATCTCTTCCAATTTGCTGCCAGCGAGAGCAAAACCCGATTCATATTCATGGCCGCCCCCTGCACCGGACATAATATAGATACCTGACCTTTCAATATAACTGTCCCCCTGTCCCTGTCTCCCGGGAATGGTATAATCTGAATAAGTATTTTCATTTTCAAAAGGTTCAAGCTCCACCCTGGAAGCAATACCGTTTACAACGGTGTATATATCCACCCCGGCGAAAGGACCATCCGGGCATGTCAGAATCAGTTCAGGAATGTCATCGTCGTTAAGATAAGCCATGGAATATCCAACATAGTCGTCTGCTCCATGCTTATTCTTCCACCTATTAACGATCTCTAAATACTCATCTACCCATCTGTAATCCTCTTCAGGTTTGTTATCCCCTTTCTCTTTGTCATCTGATTCATCGTCTTTTTTATCCTTTTTCTTTTCACCCTTCTTTTTACTGGTCTTTTTTTCTTCCTTCTCCGGTATTTTTTCTGTTTCTGCCGTCACTGTCTTTTCTCCCTGAGACTCAGTGTTAATATCAGCAGTTTCCGCTACAGACTCCTGTTTAATACCTTCCTTCTTCTCATCCGTATTTCTGCCAAATATAAAAAAACATAGCAGCGCAACTATAACTATATCTATACCAATCAAAGCATAAAATACGATCTTCTTATCCATCTTTATCCCTAATCGTGTATATTTACCTGTTCAATCAGAGAAAGATATCTTCTCTGTCTTCTCTTCATCATAGACTTTGTTTTTCTGTCGTTTCCACTTCACTTCCGCAGCCGGAAAGAAAAGATATTGCAAGAATTATAGGTATTATTAATATAATATTGGGAAATGATCTCGTCATATTCTTCAGAACCTTTTGCCTTTTCCATCCTCTAATTCAGCCAATATTTTTCGTAGTTTTCCCAAGCCTGGTTCCAGGCATCCTCCCAGTCACGATCCTTTTCCTCACCGCTCTCGGAATAATTAATCCGGTAGTCAATACAATGTCTGTCTTTTCTGGCTCTGTCTCCAATAAGCGCATCAACCACTTCATCCCTGTCTTCCGATGTAAGTTTATAAAATGTACCGTATTTATTCTGGACTACATTTTCTGAAGCACGCTCCATAACATCCGGAACCCGACCCACGTATTCACCTGCGACTTTACATTCAAACCATGGATCATCTTCGGGAAAACTGAATATCTTATGCTCATTACTGTCCACAAGATAAACTGTTCCTTCATCATTAACCTTATAAGCCAGTGTACTTCCGTCGTCCCCCTGGAATATTTCCAAAGTGTCACCAATTGTTGCGGAGCTTGTGATCATTTTCCCGTCTTTACTGCTTTCAAGTCCGAAAAGTGTCTGACCTATTACAACACCTTTTCCGGCATCCCATAATGTCACTATCTCCGGAACATCACTCTTATCAGCGTTCAGATTAATTATTTCAAGTCCGATAAGATCCCATCCCGCATGATCAGCCTTATTCCAATAATCCCCCACCAGTTTCTCATACTGTGCCATGTACTTATCTTTATCAGAAAGAGGATCTTCCATAGGTGATTCATCCTCGTCTTTCATATCATCATCCTTTTTCTTCGGATTCTTATTGTCAGGCTCCGTCTCTTCTGCAGGAACAGCTGTCTGCTCCTCAGTTTCTGGCACCACTTCCTCTTCTACGGAAGAATTCCCGTTCTCAGCTGTAATATCCGCAAGGGTTTCAGATGTATCCGCTTTCTTTTCGTTTACTCCCCTTACAGCCACTATAAGAATTATCAATAACAATACTACCGTAGCTGCTGCAGCAATCTTAACCCTGCTGTCTGACAAAAGATCGCTTACGCCATTACCGGAGGCAGTATTATTCTTTGTCGTGGCATTTTGCGGAGAAGTATCAGCCACTGTACTGTCGGACAGAGTTTTATTGCTCTGCTGTACCGGGACAGTGACCACTCCCTTATAAAGTGCAGCATGAAGAGCATTCATGTCTCTTATCCGGCTTTCTGCATAGACAGCCATACCGGTCATAAGAGCGTCTTCCGTTTCAGAAGAAATATTTACACCAAGCTCCGAGGGTTTCTTTAATTCATCGACCCTCATCCGCTCCATGGATTCCACAGGCTTTACGCCTGTGATACAGCGATAAATGGTGGCTGAAAGCGCATAAACATCGGTCCAGGGACCCTGCTCCCCTCTGGTTCTGTACTGTTCTTCCGGGGCATAGCCGGGCTTTAACAGTACCGACATACTTCTTTCATTGCCGGATTCAAATTCCCGTGCGGCTCCAAAGTCTATTAGTTTAATATCCCCGCCTTCCTGTATCATTATGTTGTCGGGGCTGATATCACGGTGGATTATTCCGCCATCATGAACCTTTGAGAGGGACTTTATGACAGGCTCCATAAGCTCCAGAACCTCTTCTACAGACATAGGAGTACTGCGGTTTTTAAGATATGTCTTTAAGGTCTCACCCTCCACATATTCCATTATAATGTAAGCGGTATTATTCTCCTGGAAGAAATCCCGGACATGAACAATTCCCGGAAGATTTGAGAACTTTGCGAGATTACGGGCTTCCCTGACAAAAGAATCCTTCCACTTCTGGAACTGTTCAGGATCATTGGTGGTATAGCCTGTCACCATACTGGTCACATCCGATTCCCTTGTAACAAAGCCGTTGGGATAGTACTCCTTTATGGCTATCTTTACTTCCAGATTCAGATCAAAACCTATATAGGTGATACCAAAGCCGCCCTCACCTATCACATTTCCCACGAGATACTTTCCTGAAAGTATGGTATAGGGTTTAAGGGCATGCGCATTGTCCTGCCGGTCACTTCTCACATGCCTGCAATGCGGACACATACTTCCCTCAAATTCAGTCATACAATTCGGGCAAAGGTTATTGATATCCATAAACCGCTCTCCGTTTCTATATTGTTCAAGAATTGTAATTAATCCTCTGTTCTAACTTCCATCCTAAAATCAGCACCATTGATATCTGTATCACTGCCATAGTTGTTAAGAATAAAAAGCTGTTCCTCAATACTGCTGTCATTAAAAATAGAAGAATGCGTATTAAATGAACCAAAAAATGAATAGTCTTTCTTTAATTTGATTCTATAATTCTCAAAAAATTCCTTGACTGGATCGTCATCCTGATATATTGGTTTATAGTCATAATCATCAGGATACTCATAGTAACGATCATCATATAACAAATTGTAATCCGACAATTCCCCATTGGAAAACTCAAAGCCTATATACGAAAAATATGAAGAATCCATGGGTTCTGTCTGTGAAAAAGAAAGGACATATGAAAATTCATTTCCGTCATATCTTATTCCCCAGTAATTTTGATCTAAACCATCTACAAAATGATTACTAGCATATTCTTCACATAGTAACACTTTTTCATTATTAATCTCTGAAAGGCTCATAACATAGCAGACATCTGTTATCATATTTCCCCCCAGATATGGCTCTAATGGTTCTGCATCGAAACGAGAATAAGGAGCAAACAATATCTCATCAGTTTCTTTCACGCTCCCACCGGTATTCTCATACATTTCCAAAATCAGAGGTATATTTTCAACGCCCCAACAATCCATATGTGTGCGTGACCTGTCTGTTCTTACAACAATTAATTCATCATCTCCGTCATCATCAAAATCCCTGATGCCTCCATAAACAATGCCGTCAGGATCAAGCCATTTATCAATATTAACTGTATTATATCCAAGTTCTCCACTTAAATCTGGCAGATGCCCACTTTGGGGTGACTTCAGTTTTCCGTATTTCGAGTACAATGTGTCAAGCTTATCCTGCAGTTCTTTCTTAGTATTTCCTGTCGATTCTGTAGCTTCACCCGTACTTTCATCCCCATACTCGACAATATATCCCGTCTTTCCGGCATAATAGTTACTGACAGCTATAATATCCTTTGGAACATCATTAAAATACCAGCGATTATCTGATTTCCGATAAAGCATATCAAGATATTTTTCCTCCTGACCGTTCTCGTCCTCATAACTCGGTTCACCCGGCAGCCAGTATTTTTCATATGCGGGATTATTATTGATCGGATCCCCTACGTTGTTCCCGTCTGCGTCTATCCAGTAATAATCACGGGACCTTTTATCACGTCTGCCTCCAATGAAGAATGTGATATTTTCCATTCCTTTGGACCGGATTTCATTTATGATATGCTCCGCTTCTTCATCTGAATTTATGTGACAGAGATATCCTCCCTTTTTCTTACTTTCTTCATAGGCATCTTTCCATGTGACATCAGCTGTCACAAAGTCATAGCTGTGCACGCCAGTATCTTCGGCTGTATTCCCTTTCTTATCTTCCTTATCCTTTTTCTTCTTTGTTTTCTTTTCCTCTGTACTGTCTTCCTCTGTTTCTTCTATATCCTGATTTTCTTCCGAGGGTACAGAAGCAGCTCCTGTATCCAATGAACTTTCCTTCCCGCTATTAACCGATCCGTTCCTGCCTATTACCGTAAAAATTATAATAAACAAAACCAGAACTGCGGCAGCGGCTCCCAGCCCGATAATCAGATTTTTATTATTCGTATGTGATACGCCGCCACTTCCGGTTGTCCCTGATGTTTTCGTATTATCACCGGCAGCATTACCTGATGAGACATTAGCTGTAGTGGCCGCAGACTGCGATGCTTGATACTGTGTTCCCGCACCGGCTAATGTTTCTCCATACAGTTCTCTGTACAGTTCATCCATGGAACGTATACGGTTCTCAGCATAGACAGACATACCCTTAAGGATCACCGCCTCTGTTTCAGGTGAAATATTTATCCCCATCGCTGAAGGTTTCTTCAGCTCATCAACCCTCATACGCTCCATGGATTCAACAGGCTTCACTCCTGTGATACAACGGTATATTGTGGCTGAAAGAGCATATACATCGGTCCAGGGACCCTGCTCTCCCCTTGTCCTGTACTGTTCTTCCGGGGCATAGCCGGGCTTAAGGAGTACCGACATGCTCTTTTCATTTCCCGACTCAAATTCACGGGCAGCTCCGAAGTCAATGAGCTTTACATCCCCGCCGCTCTGTATCATGATATTGTCAGGACTTATATCTCTGTGGATTATCCCCGCTGCATGAACCTTTGAAAGGGACTTTATCACAGGCTTCATCATTTCAAGCGTCTCTCCCACACTCACTGGAGACATCCGCTTTTTCAAATGTGATTTGAGTGTCTCGCCCTCCACATATTCCATTATGATGTAGGCCGTGTTATTTTCCTGGAAGAAATCCCGGACATGGACGATTCCGGGCAGATTTGAAAACTTGGCAAGGTTACGGGCTTCCTTCACAAAGGAATCCTTCCACTTCTGATACTGCGCCGAGTCATTTGTGGTATATTCCGTAACAGTACTTGTTACACTGGACTCACGGGTAACAAAGCCGTTAGGATAGAACTCCTTAACAGCTATCTTCATCTCCAGGTTCAGATCGAAACCTATATAGGTTATTCCAAAGCCGCCCTCACCTATGACATTGCCGATAATGTATTTGCCGCTCAGTATTGTAAGCGGTCTTAAGGCATGGGCATTGTCCTGTCCCTTACTTCTGTCATATCCGCAGTGGCTGCAGATATCACCCTTTGCTTCATTCATGCAGTTGGGGCAGAGTTTGTTTACATCCATATCTTCACCTTATTTCCAGGATATTCTGTATTCATATGAGCCGATAAGAATAGTGTCATCCTGCTCCAGTTCATGCTGTCCGCTCACCGGAACTCCGTTTACAAATGTGCCGTTGGTTGAATCATTGTCCTTAATATAAAGATGGTTCTCTTTGGACAAAAGTGTACAGTGAAGCCCGGACAATGCCGTATCATCCGGGAAGGCGAGCTTTGACTTGGAAGCGCTCCTTCCGATTGTGAAGCTTCCTGACACATTGGCATTATAGGTTCCTGTCTCTCCCTTTCCAAGACGTGTAAGTACCACTTTCATTCCGTAGCCGCCTGGCTGCGGGGACGTTACTCCGACTGTGGGGCTCCCTTCCATCCCCGGTGTCCCGACAGTAGGACTTCCGTCATTTCCCGCAGTTGTACCGGCATCGTTTTCACCCATCATTGTGGTTCCGCCGTCCTGGTCATCTCCTTCACCACCAAAGTCCTCTTCATCTTCCTTTCTGCCCTTGATAGTCAGTATGATTATAATGACAACTATAATAAGCAACGCAGAAAGCACACCTGCAATAATATAAACTGTTCTGGCAGGGAATCCAAAGATAGTCTTTTCTGCAGGAACTGCCTCTGTGGATTCCTCTGTGGTTTTCTCTGGTGCCTCTTCCGTTGAAGCCTCAACAGGCTCCGGATTATTTTCTTTCTCTATCCGCTCAATTTCCTTCTGGATAAGCTTTACATCCCCTTCGGGAACATTGATACTGTCACTTGCAGACTGTCCGTTATCGGTGGTAACTGTGGTCTTTAATACAACTTCCTTTCCCGATACTTCAATATCCTGCAGGCTTTCCTTTAATACCAGGGAATTATTGATCTTACCTACGATCTCATCCGGAATTCCGGCTATATCACCGTCACCCAGATCCGGGGCATAATGAACTCCTCCGGATGAAAGTCTTGCAAAACTCCCAAGTATCTTGGCGCTCTCTTCATCCGCATTATTAAATCCTTTTTTCAGAAGAGCCACGGTGAAAATGGGGATATGACTATCCTCTGTTTCCTTTTCTGCCTCTTCTCTTGTAATGCCTGTAGCCTGATCCTCAGCTCCGTCGGAGAAAATGATAAGACATTTCTTGTCATAAACGTCCGGACTGGTCTGCATCCCCTTTAGTTCTTCCACAACACAGTAATAGAGATTGGTATCATCATGAGTAAGGGTAAGGATATCTGCTTTTTCAGCTATTTCCGTGGGATCTGTCATGTAATCCGACTGTACAAGATCATTTCCCAGGGCAGTGATCGCCATGTTATCATCCGGTTTTTTCTTGTTGGCGATTGCCTTTATCATATCTTTTGCCTGATCTATCCTCTCCTGACTCATGGAACCGGAGACATCGACCACGCATTTGTAACTGACATTTTCTCCTGTATCAGAGAATTTCAGGATTTCATCGGTATTCATTTCCTGAGCTCCGAATTTCACCGATATCCCGTCCTTGCCCGGCATGAATTCGAAAGACTGATTATGGTTCAGATATATCTGAAGCCGGCCGTCCTTCACTGCATAAGCATCAATATCCACTGTCATGCTCTCATCTGCGAAAGAGGGAACCGAAAAAATCCCCGTCATCAAAACCGCAGATAACAAAACAGCTTTTATTTTTCCAAGTATTCCGGATCTGTTCATTTTCCTTTATCCTCCCTTAATTTTCTTATCCTTCATAAAAAACAGCCACTGCTGTATTGTTATCGTTATTAATATTTTTGGTACGTTTATTTATTCTTTTCACCATTCTTTCCAGCCACTCTTTTGGTGATCCTGATCTCATCAGATCTTTTTCCATTTCCTTCTCCGTAACATATTCCCAAAAACCATCTGAACAAAGAAGAAAAGCATGGTCTTCCCCTTCCATGGGAACTATTTTTGAGG
>JAEEGL015802941.1_pt1 | contig 16818 bp, 12 predicted proteins | sample 9134231 | NCBI WGS metagenome assembly JAEEGL01 (sample SAMN16246548, study PRJNA631951) | gut metagenome | biome: gut microbiome; feature: rumen; material: fiber-attached | host: Bos | place: Iran: Karaj | collected 2018-10
AGAGAAAGGCGTGAGGCAATCTTGATTGCAGAAGGTGAGAAAAAGAGTAACATCTTGATTGCAGAAGGTGAGAAAGAAGCTGCAATTTTGAGAGCGGAAGCAAAGAGACTTGCTCTAATTAAAGAGGCTGAAGGTATGAGTGAGTCAATTAAACTGATTGTTCAATCAAAGCCAGACAAAGCATATTTAACCCTAAAGGGATATGAGGCAATGCAAAAGGTTGCCGATGGAAATGCAACAAAACTTATTATTCCAAGTGAACTCACAAACCTTGCAAACGTTGTTGCTTCAGCAAAAGAAACAATTGATGCATTCAAAGATGGTGCTGCAGAAAAGAAAACAAAACCTAAAAAGAAATAAAAAATTAGGCTAGCATTATGCTAGTCTTTTTTTTGTTGCATTTTATTCAAGGATTTTGGCAATCATTTAAAATTGCTTTACAAATCGTTTTAATATATGTTATATTAAAAAAAACAAAAAGGAAAAAAATTTGAAAGTAGTTAATTTAGATTTGAAAAAATCATATGGCGAAATAAGTTTGCAAACTGTTGAAAAATATATGGTTTTAAACAATTTTTCAAATGTTTTGGCATCACTTGTTTTTGCTGCAACATTTTTCTCAATTGCACTCATTGTTAGTTATTTTCTGTTATGGCTAACAACCGCCATTTTGGCGGTGTGCTTGTTCTGTGTGCTTATTTTTGCAACTCTTGTAACTTTGGGTGTTATCTATGCTGTTTCAGATTTTGGTAAAGCGTGGAGTTGGTTTGGGCCAATGTTTGAAAGTTCAAAAACAATCACAGAGTTTTTGGAAAAAATATATCTAGTTATGCCATACGTGGGCATTGCTGCTTTGGCTGCTGCTGCTTTGTCGATAGCACTTCTTGCAAAGAGCCAAAATGAAAACAAGGTTGCAAAAATTGTTTGGCTTTCAATCAGCATTGTAATACTTGTTTTCTGTGTTATTTTTGAGTTTTCCTTTAAAGGAGGGCTATAATCATGAACAACATAAGTTTAAAAGTTAAGGGAGTTCCCAAAAACACATTTATTTTTTTGGATGACAAACTGATAAAAGCAAAAAGAGATTCCTTTGCCAACAGAGTTTTTAAAGGTCAAACAGAAAAGAATAAAATCAGCATCAAAATATACAAAAGGCAAGATTTAACGCTTAAAAACTGGTGGCTCTATGAAATATTCTATTTTGTGTTTTCTTTGTTCGGGCTTTTGGATTTTCGAGGGAAAGGCAATTTTTACACCTTGTCATATGAGGCAATGCTCACACTAAATGCCGACACTCAAATAGATTTGTCATTTGACCGAAAAGGTGAAAAAGCGATTGTTGTTAATAACTCTAGCACTGAAATTGAAGAAAAAGAAAACAAAAAAGAAATAGACCTAGTTGCAAAGAAACGCTTTAAGTGGGTTGTGTTTGCCAAAATTCTTGCTTGGATTGCTCTTGCAGTTGGCATTTGCTTTTTGGTTATTTAAAGGAGGAAAAGAATATGAGATTGTTTATAAAAAATAAAATTTTCACATTTACTGGTTCATCATTTGTTTTGGATGAAGAAGGAAACAAGGTTTTCAAAGTTAAAGGGAAATGGATTAGCCCAACACATAAGAAAAAAATAATTGATAAAGATGGAAAACTTAGATATATTGTCCGCAACAAGTTTTGGCATTTCATTTCAACAAGTTGTTTTTTGTATGATGATTCAAAACAAAAAATTGCAATGCTCACCAACAATGATTTCGACATTAGAAGCAGATATGTTTTGAAAGGTTATCAAGATGATATTGTGATTAAAGGAAATTTCTCAGAGTTTCCAAAGTTTACAATGGATATTGAAAAAAATGGAAAAAACATTGGAAAGATAACAAGAGATTTCACAATTGTTAGAGATTCTTTTGTTCTTGACATTTTTGATGACACAGAAGACGCCTTTTTGGTGGCTTTAGTTATTGCAATCGACAATATTGCAGACAACAGAAGAAGCAGAAACAACAGTAATTAGAAACAAAAATCGTGTTATGTATTGACACGATTTTTTATATTTAGTATAATTTTTGTATGATAAAAACAAAAGATAAAATTTGCCTAGTTATAATGCTTTTGGGCTTTTTGATAATAACAAGTTTATGTTTTGTTGGCTGCAAATCAGCAGACCCTTTTTGCTATTTTGTGAGCGAAGATGAAATTGTTTTAATGAAAGGAACAAACTTAAGTTCCAAAAATATAAAAATTGAGTCAAATGTTCAATATAACATTGAGTGGGATAAAAACATTATTGACTATAACAGCGAAACGGGTGATGTTGTCGCGAAAAATGAAGGAAAAACAAAAGTTACAATAAGTTATGTTAAAGACAACAAAAAATATTCTAAAAGCATAACTGTTGTTGTTTTAACACCACATTTTGCAACCGACATTGAACTTGAAGATGAATATGTGTTCTTTGTTGGGGAGCCAGAGAGCATTGATTGCAATGTGGTAACTCAAGGTGGTGAATATAATTTGGACTTATTTTGCGAAAGTTCAAATCCACTTTGTTTCCAAACAAGCAAAAACACAATTGTTCCACAAAAAACTGGCGAGGGGATTTTAACTGTTAAGGCAGTCAGTGGATATGACCAAACTGAAAACAAATTTTCGTATGTTCCAAAGGCGGCAAAAGTGGTTATTCTTGAAAAGGTGAAAAATTTAAACATTGAATTGTGTGACAAAAACAAACAACCACTAAACAAACAAGAAACCTATGATTTGTTTTTAAACGAAAATTCCGTAGCACCAGATTATTATTTGAAACTAACTTCAAATCAAGATATTTCTCACTACAATATTTCAAAAGCAAATGATAATCAAAAGTGGAATGTGTTTTCAAATCTTGATTATCAAATTGAAAGAACGGCAAACACAATTTTAGTTCCAATCAAAGTTTTTGGAAGTGGAGAAAGCTTTATTAGCATAATTCTTCAAAGGCAGGGCGGAGAATCTGTGTTTGTTTCTGGTTCCATAAACATAAAAACGCACACCTATCTAAGTGAAAATAACATTAGTCTTTATGTAACCAAAGAACACAAAACGAAGAGTGAGTTAAATGGCGAAATTGATTCTTCTTTTGCGAGAATGACGCAAAACTCAAGCACAGGGAAGTTTGAACTGCACAAAATAAACAGCGATAGCAACTATTTTGATCTCGCAATACAAGATAAAAAGTATTTTTATGGCATAATTTGTTTTGACAATTTTGATGCAAATTGCTATAATGAAATTAGTGCAGAACCAAGCAACTTAAAACTTGAAAGGCTTTCGGCTGATAGGTTTTATTTTGAAGCAACGCAGAGTGGGGACGCAAGCGTTTTTCTGAGTGCAACAGCAATAGATGGAAAAGTGTTTGAAAAGACGATTTTATTTAGTGTTGAAAAAGTGGTGGCAGAAAGTTATCAAAAAGAAACAAACACAAACATCGTGCTTTCTGTTGATGAAGAAAAAGATTTCATGATTTCAAACATTTCTCCAGCATATGCAAGCAGTGATGTTTTGGTGAGTTTACAAAATAATAATGGAGTTTTGAGCCTTACTGAAACAAAAGTCACAGCAAAAAATGCTGGAACAGCAACAGTTTGTTTAAGTGTTGATGGAGCAGAATTTTTTTACAACATAACAGTTATAGAAGAAGATGAAATTTCCTTTAACTTAGTTTCACAAACACACAATGAATACTATATTGTTGAGTTTGATGTTGAAAGCGACATGAATCCAGTGAGTGCTTATGTTGAAGGAAATGATGACATAACTCCAACGGTTATGGGAAAAAGTATTCGAATTGAATCAGAAACTTTATTCACAACAATTAACATAGTGTTTAATAAAAACGGGGAAGATATAATAAAACAATTTGTGGTGAACTGGGATAACACATAATTATAAATTGTTTTAGCATAATAAAACAGGGGGGAATATGGATAAAAAAAGATTTTTATCATCAATGGCAGTGGTTGGCTATGGTCTTGTGGCCGTGTTTGTTGTTTTGGCAATAGCCATTGGGATTATGATTGGTGTCAATGGCCTTGGAAAACCAGAGAAAAAGGTTAACAACCTTGTTATTTCAATGCCAGAAAACACCGAGGGTGTGACAACAAACAACAACGTAACCAGCATTTCAACAGAAGATATTTTTAAGTCAATAGACTTTAAGGTTGCTGGCTTAGAGAGTGGTGACAGTGCTGTGGATTATTCCACAAGAACAATAACTGTTGTCATCAACAATTCAAGCACAGAATTCACCCCAGCAAAAAAAGAAGAAACAAGTGTTTGGTTTGCTCAAAAAGATGAAAAAGGGCAAATCCTCTTGGACGAAAATGGAAACTATATTCCCGTTGAAAGCAATCGATTGAACGTGAAAGTTAATGACACCGTAACCCTCATTATGGCAATCACGCAATATCCTGATGACCCTTTGAACCCAAACCCAGATGAGTTCTATCTAAAAGGTGGCATAAGCCACATTCACGCAAGAAGTGGAGACCTCTTGCTTCAGGCACAAGAACTCAAAGTTCAAGTTGACGTGCCTGTTGTGAACTTTGATATTGTTGTGAAAGGTTATGACTATAACGATGTTAGCGGTCAAAAAGTTGACCTAACAGAATCTGTGAACAAAACTGCAGGAATATTGTATGAAGGCATAAAAAGAGTTAAAGAAGAAAGCGATGAGTTTTTAAACCTTAGCGACACAACAAAAAACTATTTGGGAAGAACAATGTTTTATGTTGGAGAAGGTTCAGCAAAATATAGAACTGGAAAATATTACACTGTTGTTCAAAAAGAAAACAACACAATTGGTTGGGAAGAAAACAACAGCCTTAGATATTTCATTAAGGGAACAGAACTGGAACTTGGAGTGAAAACATTTCCAAGCAATGCAACGACGGCAGTTTTGGGTAGTTTTAAAAAAGCAGTGTTCACCCTGAACACAACAAATTCAGATTCAGCAATGATAGAAGAGGGAACAAACATCTTAAAAGTTGTTGGAGCCGATGACGAAACAACTGGTTCCGTCACAGTGACCGCCACACTTCCAAAACTTTTGGATGGCTATGCTCGTGTTGAAAAAGAAATTGTGATAGAAACAGCAAAATATGAAATTGAAAACTTTGAAATAACAAACGGAGAACAATATTGGGATGCAGACCTTAATCAATATGTTGTTGATTGTTTGTTAAACAAGCCTGTTTCAATTAGTTTTAATGGCAACACAAGTGACTTTGATGTTGGGCTTGGAATTAATCTTATCCCAAGATTTTATAATGGTCACGACAACCCATACAAAAATGATTTCACATCACTTTATGCTGAACTTAAAACAAATCACGATGCGTTTGAAAAAGATGGCATAAATCCACTAGATTCAATTGCTGTGGGGCTTGTGAATCCTCTTCAAGTTGTTGGAATGAGTGAACAAAATGATGGCGGAAAGGTTGTTAACAAAATTGCAACAATTTCAGCAAATAGGCTTTTGTATAAAGGTGAAGAAGTATTACTCTATATTTCTGATCAAACAAGTTTTTCAGATGTTGACAGGCCTTTTAGAGTGATCACTTTAAATCCAATCATCAATAAACCAGAAACAAACCACCAAAACCCAGAACTAAACGAACTTGTTTGCGACACAGAACTTAGTGTTGATGTTGCAAAACAAGACAAAGACTATATAGAAAAAACTGGTTCAACAGATGTTGGCGTTTCTGTTGGAGACGATGTGATAATTGAACCAGGTGTTCTTTCAATTGATAGGGAACTCAAAATCGAATACCTAAAAGAAACAGAAAAGCCAATCATCTATCCAACACAAAATCAAAGTTTATTCTACACTTGGGTTTATTTTGCAGAAAAGAAAATTGCTGCAACCGACGGGGAAACACCGCCAGCAGACTTTAATAGCGACATCATTTTGCTTTCTTCAAAAGGTCAAGTTAAAACACCAACAACATTTGGAACGCAAGTTTATGCGGTTGGCAATGGAAATATTGCTTTAACGCCAAAATTGGTTTTGTGTGACAGCGAAGGAAATCCACTAAACTGTTTTTATCAACCATTCACTGTTACTGATGCAACAGGCTTTTTGATGAGAGATGACATTGAACCAAAAGATTTAACCACAGAAAACCAAAATAACTATGTTGTTATTTTTGATCCAGAAATCAGGGTTAATGTTGAAGTTAATGAAAGCTTGATTAATTTGGCATTTTTCTATGATGTGCAAGAAGGCGAGGTTTGTGACATTGTTCAAGGCATAGCAGAGGTTGCTTCATCCACCTATGGTGATGGCAAAACATTTTATATTATTGGAAATTCCAAAAAGGCATTGAAAAACTCACAAGGCAATTTGGATGCTTGGTTAGTTAGAGGTGATGAAACAAGAAATAAAATCAATATTGTTTCAAGCACTGACTATTCAAGTTTTACAGTTTCAGACACAAGAGCAGATGACGCATGCCATGTTGAGTTCAAGATTAAAGGTCAGGATTCACCAATTGCCGACTTGTCAACGCCAATTAAGGCTGTTGACATACAATCAATCGATGCATTCTTTGATGTTGTTAATGAACTAACTCAAAATCAAAAAACTCTCAGAAGAGATGTTGGCAGAAGAGTATATTATAATGGAGCAAACACAACAATCACATCTTTGGGGACAGACTTAGATGTTGAAAGAGGCAAATTCTATATTGTTAAATCTCAAGATGTTGACGGAGTTGAGCAATATTATTGGGATGAAGATGAAAAAGATGCACTAAGCTACAACGCTGGTGTTAAGAGTGTTGTTCTAACAGAAGGTGTTGAAACAAGTGGAGAAATTTGGTTCAAACTTTGCGAAGGCCTAGATTTCCCTAAAAATGTTTACTACAACTTAACCATCAAACGTGACCATGGTTATGAGAACTTGGACATTTCAGGTTCAAAAACCATTGGTTATAAGGTGCTTGCAATCCCAACATCATCACCTCAAAACATAAATGTTTCAAATTTTGCTGGAATGCTATCGCAATATGAAATAAAAAAGATTATGGTTAGAGAACTGGACAACAAACTAAAGTTCTTCTTCTTGGAAGGCTGGGAAACTGATGTTGCGGGCAAAAACATATATCTTGTGTACACAATGCACATCGGGCAAACCCTAAAGGCATTGGACTCATACAAGCTTGATGTGGATTTAATTCAATCTGATTTGTCTATGACATTAAAAACAACCACACAAGTTGGGGTTGAAAACTATAACCTAAGCACCTATAGAGTTGTTATTCCAACCGACAAGGTTAAAACAACAAATATGGTGTCAATGGTGTTTGCTAGCAGCAACGATCCAACTGTTACTCAAGAAGAAAATTTGGCAGACATTCGTGATTGGATTGATATCACAAACAACAAAACCTCAACAAATTATGGATTTATGCCAGCTGGTGGAAGCGAAAATATGAGTGGAGAAGTTTTGAAGGCAATTCTTGTGACTGTTGATAATGGAAACTACACAGATAGAACCAACTATGTCACAGTTAGCATTTCAGACACTGGTCTTATCACGCTAAACACTGCTGAACTTGATGATGAATTCCAAGAATTGGTGTTCACAACGGGCGACCAAGAAAACCCACTAACCAAAAACTTCACCTACAAACTTATTATTTATGGCTTTGATGATGTTGAAGGAAATTGCGTAAGCCTTGCGGTTGAAATTCCACTTAAACTAGAATTTAATGTTGGATATCAAAACAAGCCTAGTGCATAAAAAGGAGAAATAATATGGCAAAAACAACAGAAAAAAATGAAAAAACTCAAAAGAGATCATTTGTTGATTTGATTAAAAAACCTGTTTTGAAGCAAAAAGTAAATGTTTTTGAAAATGCTTTGAACTTTGATTACAGAGACTACACAAAAATCAGTTATGATGACCAATCAAAACTTTTCAATGCACTCAAAACTATGTTTGTTAAACTTCGTGAAAACAGTGAGTTCATAAGCCAAGAAGAGTTTGAGGCAACATATGTGAACTACCTCGTGGAACTTTTGGATCTTGCGGTCACAGGAAATGTTAGTGCAATGGATTATTTGTGCTTTATGTATAAAAAGGGTATTGATGGTGTTATTCCAATGAACTTAACACTTGCTCACAAATGGGGAATGCTTGCAATGGCAAACGGAAGCAAACTTTCTGTTGACAGGCTTAGAATGTTCATCACTCCAGTTTTGGAATATGTTGACGAAAGCGACATCGACATAGAGTATATGCAAAAGCGTTATGACGTGAAAGATGAAGATGTTGCATATTATATTGCACAAACTTTTGCGGGGCTTTATAACCCAAGAATGGACATAACTCTTCTTAACATGGCAAGAGAAGAACCTGTGAGCTATGACAGCAATTTCCAAAAATTTATGCATGACGCAAATGAAAAAAGAGATGAAGTTTTGCCAGATCTTTTGAAATATTTGAAATAAATCAATAAAACAATAAAACAAAAAACATATTGAAAGACTCAATATGTTTTTTTATATTCTAAAAGTTTTTAAAAGTTCTTTGTCATCTTCGCTCACCCTAAAACTATCTCTGCACTTTGAAATTGCTTTGTTTTGTGTGAATTTGTTCAGTGTTTTTCCTTGAAGAAGTCTTAATGTTTCGTCTCTATATTTTATGAATGCATCGCAAATAAGCCAAGCGTTCATCATGTTAACATAATATTCTTTTTCATCAAAAAACGAATCTGCAATTTTAAGTGTTTCACTAGTAAATTCTTCAAAGTTTAGAAGTTTTAAAAGAATTAAAAGCCCAACTCTTCGAACGAATGGTTTTTTTGACTTTATATATATTTTGCTTAGGTTAAAAAAATCATTTTTGTTATTTTTTGAAATCTTAAACTTAAGGGTGTCGGTGCTTGCCCAGTTGTCACATTTTTGAACATATGAGTCTAAATATTTTTTAAAAATGGAAAAATCTTTTATTTGGCAAATTAGGTAACCATTAATGAAAGTGTTTGAAAGATTTTCCCAAATGCTTAGATCCAAAAATTCAATATAATTTCCCTTTAAAATTTCTTTAGCGAGTGTTTTTATGATTTGGGAAGGAACAGCAAGGCACGGAAGTGATGTGTTGCAAATTCGTTTTTCCCACATTGCCTTTTCTTCACCCTTTGAAAAACTTTTCAAATATTCTTGAAAGGGCTCAACATCTTTTTCTGTCCAATTTTGTTTTACTAAATTCATTTTTTTCTCCTAAAAAGAGTATAGCATAAAAATTTAAAAAAGTATAACATATGTTTTCCACTTTTCCACAAAAACAAAAAAATTGCACCAAAAGTGCAATTTTTCTTATTCACCTTTTTTGGATAAAAGAATCAGTTTTTCCAAAAGTTTATTGCTGTCATCTTTTGCTTTTTCCAAAAGTTCTTGTGCGTGTTCTGGCATTTTTTGCATCAAACTTTTATATCTTCTTTCGCCTTGAGTGAATTCAATGTAGTCATCTTTAATTTCAAGTGGGCTGTCAATTGTTAGTTTTTGTGTTTCTGGGTTATATCTAAACAGGTGCCAATAGCCACTGTTTACTGCTTTTTTCATTTCTTCCATGCCCTTAGACATGTCAATTCCTTGGTTAATACAAGTTGAATAACAAACAACAATTGATGGGCCTTTGTGGGCTTCGGCTTCTTTTAATGCATTGAGTGTTTGCATCATGTTTGCCCCCATTGCAACTTGTGCAACATAACAGTTAGGGTAGTTAAGAGCCATGAGTGCCAAACTTTTCTTGCTTGTTGTTTTTCCAGTTTCTGCAAACTTTGCAGAAGCCCCACAAGGTGTTGCCTTTGATGACTGACCACCAGTGTTACTGTAAACTTGGGTGTCCAAAACCAAAATGTTAACATCTTCATTTGATGCCAAAACGTGGTCTAGTCCGCCATAGCCAATGTCATATGCCCAACCATCGCCACCAAAAATCCAAACAGATTTTTGAGTTAAAAATTCTCTTCTTGCATAAATTTTGTCTAGAACAACCATTAGGTCTTCTTTGGTGTTTTCAGATATTTCTTTTTCAAGTGATGGAATAAGTTTTTCAACAACTTTGTTGTTTTCCTTAAAGTTATTTAGAGTGTTTTTCCATTCTTCAAATAGTTTTTTGTTTTTGGATTTGAGATTGATTGCTTCATCAATCAAAGAAATAAGTTCTTTCTTCTGGTTTGTGTTTGCTATCTGCATTCCAAAACCAAATTCAGCGTTGTCTTCAAACAAACTGTTTGCCCAAGCAGGGCCATAGCCATTTTTGTTTTGTGAATATGGGCAAGTTGGGAATGAACCACCATAGATGCTAGAGCAGCCTGTTGCGTTTGCAATAATCATGTTTTCACCAAACATTTGTGTTGCAAGTTTTATGTATGGTGTTTCACCACAGCCTGCACACGCTCCGCTAAACTTAAACAAACATTCTTTAAACTGGCTGCCTTTAATTGTGTTTTCGTTATAAACTGTTAAGTCGTTTTCAATTTTCTCAGCAAATTCATAATTTTCTTTTTGCTCTTGAATTTGTGTTGTTGCGTCACTCATCACAAGCGCTTTCTTAAGGCTTGGGCAAATGTTTTGGCAACTTCCACAACCAGTGCAGTCTAGAGGGCTTATTTGAATTCTAAAGTCATATTTGTCTGTCATCTGAGCCTTGATGCAATCAAATGTTTCAGGGCGTTTTGTTTTCTTGTCAATCAAAACAGGTTTAATTGCGCCGTGTGGGCAAACAAATGAACACATGTTGCATTGAATACAGTTTTCTGGAATCCATTTTGGAACAGAAATTGCGATTCCGCGTTTTTCAAATCTTGTTGTGTTTGTTGGAACACTTCCGTCAGCCGAAAATGCAGAAACTTTCAGGCTGTTTCCAAGTTGTTTGGCAATTGGTTTTATAATGCTTTCATTAAACTCACTTGTTTCATTTGAAACATAAGTGTCAAGTTTGTTGTTTGCATTTTTCCATTTTTCTGGAATTTCAATCTTCACAAGTTTTTCTGGAGCCATGTCAATTGCTTTAAAGTTGTTTTCAACAACTTCACGTCCTGCTTTTCCATATGATTTTTCTGCCATCTTTTTCATTTGTTCTTTGGCAAGTTTGAAATCAATGATGCCACTTAGGTAGAAAAATGCACTTTGCATAATTGTTGAAATTTTGCCTTTAAGGTTTAACTCTTTTGCAAGGTCAACCCCATCAATGATGTAGAAGTTGATTTTCTTTTCATAAAGTGTTTTCTTGAAATCTTTTGGAAGCCTTTGTTCCAAATCTTCTTTTTTCCATTCACAGTTTAGGAGGAATGTTCCATTTTCTTTAATGTGAGATAAAATATCATATTTTCCAATAAAGCTTTCGTTGTGGCAAGCAACAAAGTCGCCTTTTTGAATTTCATAGTGTGAACCAATTTTGTTCTTTCCAAATCTTAGGTGAGAGATTGTGATGCTTCCACTTTTCTTGCTGTCGTAAACAAAATATCCTTGAGCGAAAAGGTTTGTGTTGTCACCAATAATTTTGATACTGTTTTTGTTTGCAGAAACAGTTCCATCACTTCCAAGGCCATAGAACAAGCATTCTGTGCCATCATAGTTTTTGTTGTAATCCAAAACTTTTAGCGATGAATTCAAAATGTCGTCATCAATTCCAACGGTGAAGTGGTTCTTTCCAGTTTTTGTTGTGTTGTTAATCACAGCCATAGCCATTGCTGGAGTGAAGTCTTTGCTGCCAAGGCCATATCTTCCGCCCAAAACTTTAACTTGCCTTCCTTGCTCGCATAGAGCAGATATAACATCAAGGTAAAGTGGTTCTCCAACGCTTCCATTTTCTTTTGTTCTATCCAGAACTGTTATAACTTCACATGTTTTTGGAATTTCTTTGCAGAAATCTTTTGCGTTAAATGGGCGATAGGCTCTAACTTTCAAAAGTCCAACATTAAGTTTTTGTTCTTTGATTGTTTCTTCCATCGTGTCGGCGCCACTTCCCATCATAACAATAACCTTTTTTGCTGATTTTGAACCAACATATTCATAAGGGGAATATTTTCTTCCTGTTGCGTGGGCAAATTTTTCCATTGCGTTTTTAATTTCTTGATATGCTTTCAAATAATATTCGGAACTTCTTTCTCTGTTTTGGAAGAATACATCTGGGTTTTGTGCTGTTCCCATTTGTTTTGGGTGAGATGGGTTTAAAGCCCTTTGCCTTAATTCATAAATTTTGTTAAAAGGAATAAGTCTTCTAATTTCTTCATTATCCAAAACCTCAATCTTTGCAATTTCGTGTGATGTTCTAAAGCCATCAAAAAAGTGCAAAAATGGAACACTTGAGTTGAGTGTTGCCATCATGGCAATTGTTGCAAAGTCGTGTGCCTCTTGCACATTGTTTGAACAAAGCATACAAAATCCTGTTTGTCTGCACGCCATAACATCACTGTGGTCTCCAAAAATTGATAGAGCATGGGTTGCAAGTGCTCTCGCTGAAACATGGAAAACGCAAGGCAAAAGTTCTCCCGCAATTTTATACATATTTGGAATCATTAAAAGCAGCCCTTGGCTTGCTGTGAAAGTTGTGGTGAGAGCTCCTCCCAAAAGGCTTCCGTGAACAGCTCCAGCAGCTCCCGCTTCGCTTTGCATTTCAACAATTTTCATTGGGAAACCAAAAATATTTTTTTGGTTTTGCCCAGCCCACTGGTCACAACTTTCTGCCATTGGTGAGCTTGGTGTGATTGGATATATGATTGCAATTTCATTTGTGGCATAAGCACTCATTGCAACGGCTGTGTTTCCGTCAACAGTTATTTTTTTCATTTTCTTTCCTCCATTTATTGTTTTATTATATATCAAATAACAAAAATAGGCAAACAAACATCAAACATTTGCAAAAATTTGTGGTTTTTGGTAATATACAAAAAAGGAAGAATTTATGAGAAAAATAAAATTAACAATTTCATATGTAGGCAAAAACTATAATGGTTGGCAGAAACAGAAAAACGGAATGGGAATTCAAACCATTTTGGAAGATGCAATCAAAAAAGCAACAGGAGAAGATGTTGAGCTTTTTGGGGCAGGGAGAACTGATGCTGGCGTTCATGCACTGGGGCAAGTTGCTCACTTTGAAACAAACTCCAAAATTGATGCTCAAAAGTTTTATTATGCAATAAACCAGTTTTTGCCAGACGACATAAAAGTTTTGTCTTCTTGTGAAGTTGGAAAAGATTTTCACTCCAGGTTTTCAGCAAAGAAAAAAACATATGTATATAAGTTTTATGCAAGTGAAGTGATTTTGCCTCTTTGTGAATTTGATGCGGTGAAAGTTAATTCAAAGTTCAGTTTTAACTCAGCCAAAAAAGCAATAAAGTATTTCAAAGGAACACACAACTTCAAAGCATTTTGTTCAAGTGGAACAAATGTGAAAACAACAACTAGAACAATCTATGACATAAAATTAAAGCAAGATGAAAAAGGCATATACAACTTGTTTATCTCGGGAAATGGGTTTTTGTATAACATGGTGCGGATTATTGCTGGAACAATTGTGGAAGTTGGGCTTGGAATAAAAGAAGCAAAATCCATAAAAGATATTTTTGCCAGTGAAAAAAGAGACAACGCTGGAAGAACAATGCCAGCAAATGGGTTAACTCTTTTTAAGATTGAATATGAATAATAAAAAGCTCAAAAATGAGCTTTTTATTTGTTTATAACAAGAACTTCCCTTAAAGGTTTCTTTTTCTTTCTATATGGTGGCTTTGAACGATATCCCAAACATAGTGATGATTCAATTGAATAATCTTTCGGAGGTTTAATAAGTTTGTCAATAAAACCTTTGATTGCAATAACGTCGCGAACCCACAGGGTGTCAATCTTCATGTCGGCAGCTTTCAAACAACAGTTTTCAACACTGGCCCCAAGTGAGATAAAGTTACTTCGAAGATATATTTTATCATATTGCATAAAAACAAGCAGTAATCTGCTGGCCTCTTCAACGCATCTTGCTGAGTCCTGGATTGATGGCTCAACAATTGGGTCAATTTTTTTCATTTCTTCGACAATTTTTTGTTTTTGTTTTTCGTTTACCAAAACATAAAGGTATGGTTGGTTGTTTTTGGCACTTGGGCCTTTTCTCCCAGCATTGACAATTTCTTTAACTTGTTCGATGGTGACTTCTTTTTGTGAATAGTGCCTAACGCTAACACGCCTTTCAATAACTTTATCAAATTCCATATTTTTCCTCTCGCTCTTTATATTTATTATATCTTTTAGTTTGAAACAAACGCAAGCAATTTTTATTATAAATTTTTTCAAACATTTATTTACTTTTTGTTTTGTTTATGATAAAATAATACCATTATTTTAAAAATTAACAAAAAAAGTGTTAGTTTTAGGGGAAAGAGATATTAATGGAAAGAGATAAAATAAGAAATATTGCGATCATTGCTCACGTTGACCACGGTAAAACAAGCCTTGTGAATGAATTATTAAAGCAAGGTGGAGTTTTTAGAGATAACCAAGAAGTTGGCGACAGAGTGATGGATTCAAACGATTTGGAAAGAGAAAGAGGAATCACAATCCTTGCCAAAAACGCAGCAATTCACTACAAAGACTACAAAATCAATGTGATAGATACTCCCGGCCACGCCGATTTTGGTGGAGAGGTTGAAAGGGCATTAAAAATGGTTGACGGTGTTTTGTTGGTTGTTGATGCTTTTGAGGGTCCAATGCCACAAACAAGATTTGTTTTGGAAAAGGCCTTGAGTTTGAACCTTAAAGTTATCATTGTTATCAACAAAATCGACCGTCCAGACAAAAGAATTGATGAAGTTGAAGATGAAATACTAGAACTTCTTTTCGATCTTAATGCAAGTGATGACCAACTAAACAGCCCAATCTTGTATGCCAGTGCGAGAATGGGAGTTGCTTCAAAAAACAAAAACGAGCTTGGAAACAACATGATTCCACTTTTTGAGGAAATCATAAACCACATAGATGCACCTCAAGGAGATGACTCTAAGCCACTTCAAATGCTTGTTTCAAACACAGAGCACAGTGACTTCTTGGGCAAACTCGCCGTTGGAAAAATTGAAAACGGAAAGATAAAAGTTGGTCAAACTGTTGCCGTGACAAACTTCTATAACAAAGAAAAAGTGGAAAAACTTAGAGTGCAACAACTTTTCTGCTTTGATGGAATGAAGAAAACAGAAACAGAACAAGCAAGTGCTGGCGACATCGTTTGTGTTGCTGGTCTTGGTGACATTATGATTGGAGACACAATTTGTGACCAAGAAAACATTGCCCCACTTGAGTTTGTGAAAATCAGTGAGCCAAGTGTTGAAATGACCTTTATGGTTAACGACAGTCCTTTTGCCGGAACAGAAGGAAAGTTTGTAACCAGCCGTCACCTAAGAGCAAGATTATATAAAGAAACAGTGAAAGATTTGTCACTCAAGGTTGAAGACACAGACAAAGCAGACGCATTTTGCGTTCGCGGAAGAGGAGAAATGCATCTTTCAATTTTGATTGAAAACATGAGAAGGGAAGGTTATGAATTCCAAGTTTCAATGCCAAAAGTTTTGTTTAAGTATGACGAAAATGGAAAGAAAATGGAACCAATAGACAAACTTGTTGTTGATGTTCCAGATGACTGCACTGGAAGCGTTATGAGCAAAATGGGGCTAAGAAAAGGTGAACTTGTTGACATGAAACAACAAGGCTCTAGAACAAAACTCACATTCTTGATTCCAAGCCGTGGACTGTTTGGTTATAAGTCTGAACTTCTAACAGACACGCGCGGAGAAGGAATTATGAGCAGTGTTCACTATGGCTATGATTACTATAAAGGTGAGATTGAAAGAAGAAACTGTGGAGCACTTGTTGCTCACGAAAAAGGTGAGTGTGTTGGCTATGGCCTTGCAAACGCTCAAGAAAGAGGAACACTTTTTGTTAAACCGGGCGACAAGGTGTATGGCGGAATGATTGTTGGAGAAACCCCAAAAGGGAACGACCTTGTCATCAATGTCTGCAAAAAGAAACAACTAACAAACATGAGAGCGGCAGCTTCTGATGATGCACTTCACCTCATTCCACCAAAACTTATGAGCCTTGAAAAGTGCATAGAGTTTTTGAATGATGATGAACTTTTGGAAGTTACTCCAAAGAGCATAAGGCTTAGAAAAATTATTCTAGACCACGATAAACGTGCAATCACAAAATATCGCGAAAAAATGAACGCATAACCATTTGCAAAATAAAGTGTTCAAAAAACACAAAAAAACGCAAAAAACACATAAAAAACAGCCTATTTGGCTGTTTTTTGTTTGAATGTGCAATAATACTGTATGAATTTTCATTAAAACCACATTGTTTTTAATTTTTTTATTAAAAAATGTTACAAGAAGTTAATAATTGTGATATAATGTTATGAATGGAAATGTAGGGGAAGAAGCGATGGAAGAAAAAACCGAAAAGGAAGAAGTTGTTATAGATGAAAAATTATCTTTGAATGAAGATGATTTAGGGCAAACAGAAAATCAAAATGAAGAAACAAAACAAGACAACAGTCAAACAAAAAATAGTAAAAAAACTATTTTAAAAAATTATGCGTTTAATGCATTGTATCAAATTTTTTTGATTATTGTTCCTTTAATTGTTACCCCATATATTTCAAGAGTTTTGCTTCCTGTGGGTGTTGGCCAATATAGCTTTTCTTGTTCCCTTATTTCATACTTTGTTATTTTTGCTGCTCTTGGATTTAATTTATATGGTCAAAGAGAAATTGCAAAATATCAAGG
>JAEEGL015901397.1_pt1 | contig 16818 bp, 14 predicted proteins | sample 9134231 | NCBI WGS metagenome assembly JAEEGL01 (sample SAMN16246548, study PRJNA631951) | gut metagenome | biome: gut microbiome; feature: rumen; material: fiber-attached | host: Bos | place: Iran: Karaj | collected 2018-10
ATCCTTCTTGTTTCTCCGGCGGGCACGCTGACGCGTGAAAAACCGCACAGACGCGGACGGGGCGGAGCATCGTTACTCGCACACTCAACGTATACCTGGACAACTGCGTCTCCGTCCATTTTTCCTGTATTGCTTATACTTACATAAATGAGTCCATCCTTTTTCTCCGGCGCAGAAAGCATCCAGCTTGTATAGCTCAGGCCGAAGCCAAACGGATACAGTACGTCTCCGGTAAAATACCTGTATGTACGGCCGGTCATGTGATAATCCTCAAACGGCGGAAGGTCATGGATGTCCCTGTAGAACGTCACCGGGAGATGACCGCTCGGATTCTTTTCACCGAATATCAGTTCGGCAAGCGCGGTACCGCCTGCCTGTCCCGGATACCACGTAAAAATCCCCGCATTTCCTTCCGGCACGCACAACGATGATCCGGCTGTAATAACCGTCACAAGCTTACGGGCGCTTTTCTCCAGCACTGTCAGGAGCTTACGCTGTGATTCCGGAATCAGCAGATCCTTTTTGTCGCCGCTGAAGTATTCATTGCCGGTATCTCCTTCTTCTCCTTCCAGCCCTGCATCAAGTCCGACACAGGCAATTGTCACATCCGCCTGCTCTGCATACATGGCAGCTTCCGCCAGGCGGTCATCCGCCTGTGCAAGTCCTGAAGTCCTGTCTTTGAAGAGATGGCTTCCGAGACTGTAAAAAACGCGTATTCCATGGTTTCTGCAATATGTTCTGAGACCGGAGAGAAAAGTTACATACCGGCTGCTTGTACCGTTGTAATTTCCTTCCAGCGCGGCAACGCTGTCCGCATTCGGGCCGATAACAGCAATTGTTTTGATTTTGTCAGGGTCAAGCGGCAGTAATCCGTCGTTGTACAGCAGCACCATGCTCTTTTCAGCAGCTTTCAGCGCCAGCGCGTCATGCTCATCTGTATCGTTTGCAGTCACAGGTATTCTGTTATACTCACAATCTTTATCAAACAGGCCCAGAAGATAACGTGTTGTAAACAACCGGATACACGCATCAGTGATCTGGTCTTCAGTTACAAGGCCTTCCTGCAGAGCTTCCATCATATGAAGATATGTGTTTCCGCAGTTCAGATCGCACCCGTTCTTCAGCGCGAGAGCTGCGCTTTCCGGTGCTGTATCCGTTACCTTATGATTTGTATGGAAATCACGCACAGCCCAGCAATCGCTGACTACATGGCCCTGAAATCCCCATTTTTCGCGAAGTGTTTTCTTCAGCAGTGTTTCACTGCCGCACGCCGGCTCACCGTTTACTCTGTTGTATGCACCCATGACGGACTCAACTTCAGCTTCTTTCACGGTTGCTTCAAAAGCAGCGAGATATGTTTCCGTCATGTCTTTTGCTGTTGCCTTTGCATCAAACTCATGGCGCAGCGCTTCAGGTCCGGAATGAACCGCAAAATGCTTGCTGCACGCAGCCGTCTTCAGATACTTTCCGTTTCCCTGAAGGCCTTTGATGAAGCGGATTCCGAGGCGCGAAGTCAGATAGGGATCTTCTCCGTATGTTTCGTGCCCGCGGCCCCATCTGGGGTCTCTGAAAATATTGATATTCGGGCTCCAAACCGTCAATCCTTTATATATATCCCGGTCGCCGTGACTGCTCTGTCCGTTGAATTTTGCGCGCGCCTCCTCTGCAATTACACCGGCGATTTCCTCCTGCATGTCTTCATCGAACATGGCAGCCAGTCCGATTGCCTGTGGGAAAACAGTTGCAGTTCCCGCCCTTGCAACACCGTGAAGAACTTCATTCCACCAGTTGTAGGCAGGAATTCCAAGACGCGGAATAGGCGGTGCGTCATACCTCAATTGGGAAGCTCTTTCCTCAATTGTCATCTTTGCAACAAGTTCGCGAGCTTTTTCCGCTGCTTCCGTCCTGTTTCTCATGACTGCACAACTCCTTTTCTGGTTCTGATAAGCAACTTTTTCTTTACGGTCAATAATTATACAACCGGTATTTAAATTCCTTTTTTCTGAAAAAAGGACCGCCGTATTGAAATACGGCGGTCCAGCACAGACACAGATCAGACACGCTTGACTTCCTTGATCTTAGCCGCTTTACCCTGACGATCACGCAGATAGTAGAGTTTCGCGCGGCGGACCTTACCGTGACGGATCAGTTCAACGTGATCCACGCGGGGGGAGTTGATCGGGAAAGTACGTTCCACGCCGATACCGTATGATACGCGGCGAACAGTAAATGTTTCGCGGATGCCGCCATTGCGCTTGGCGATGACAGTACCTTCGAAAGCCTGCAGACGTTCACGGTTTCCTTCAACAACTTTTACCCAGACACGTACGGTGTCACCAACGCTGAAAGCAGGAAGATCATTCCGGATCTGCTTCGCTTCGATGGAACGGATAATCTCATTCATGATTTGTGCCTCCTTCCCTCATAGACGTTCATGGTCCGGCGCTTTATCCGAACGGATAAAACAGGTAAACCGGCCAGAGGACCGTCCGCATAACATTTGAATACTATCATAATACATATATAAAATCAATATATTTTTTTGGATGATAAAATGTACAGATTCGCATAAAGAATTCAGCAGTCTATAAATTTCCTGAATTCCGGCAGAATTCCGATACCGTCGGGATAGTGGGCCGCAAATTGCGGAATGGCATGCGACGGAAAACTGTTTCCTTCAATAAATGTCGGACCGTTTGCTGTAATGGCAACGTCCCAGGCCACAAAGCGCATTTCCGGGAATTTCTGAGCTGCTTTGAGGCACATCTCCTTCGCTTCTTTCCAGAAAGGAATCTCAAAGCCGATAATACTTGTATTTGTCATCGGATGTTTGATAAAAGTGTTCCCTTGTTTATCCGCGCCGACAGTTAGCAGTTTGCCGGTGTCCAGATCTATCCTGGATGCCATGCCGCCGCAGTCTACATTATCCATAACTTTACCGTTTCCGATCCGGAGGAATGCATATACGATTCCCTGCTGCTTATCGCCCAGAAGTGTAGCGATCCTGCAAGTATTTACGGAAGTCGGGCAGAGGGAAGCCATCTTCGGATGCTGGATAACTACTTCCTCAAGTATACCGATGCCATCGCTTAGTAGACGTTCCAGAAAACTTTTTCCGCCGTTTTTCCAGTCCCCAGGCAAGTATTTCTGTATGCCCTGTCCGCTTGATCCTTCAAGCGGTTTTCCGATCATCTCATTCTGGTTTCTGCATAATGCCCACAGTTCTTTAGGATCTGTGTTTTCGCTGATGCGTATCCATTTTCTCGGAATCCATTCACTGAATGTTTCATTAAACTCAGCTTTATCATCGAAATAATGCCAGTATTCCTTATTGTTCATTCTCCGGACGATATCGTTTGAAATGCCGCGGGTTATGACCGTACTGCGCTGTTCATCGTTCAGCCGGTACATCTGCGCAATTTTATAATCAACATATCCCGCATTGTACTTTATCGCACAGCGCAGCATATCTGCCATTAATACAAGTCTGCCTTTTCCGCTTCTCTTCTTAAGAAGGCCAGTGGTTTTCCACATTGCTTTCCAGTCCATCCGAACCAGTCTGTGCCAGAAAAAGCGTAATCGCAGCATTTTATTCCACCTGCCTTATCATACATTGAACCGGAACAGCGTCACATCGCCGTCCTTCATAACATAATCCTTGCCTTCACTCCGGATCAGACCCTTTTCCCTGCAGACTGCCATGCTTCCGTTACTTATAAGTGTTTCATATGGAACGACTTCCGCCCTGATGAAACCGCGTTCAAAATCCGTGTGGATCTTACCTGCCGCCTGCGGAGCTTTTGTTCCGTTTTTGATTGTCCAGGCTCTGCATTCATCCTCTCCGACCGTCAGGAAGGAAATCAGGCCAAGCAGTCTGTAGCATGCGGTAATCAGTCTGTCCAGGCCGCTTTCACCGATGCCGAGTTCCTCAATAAACTCGTTCTTTTCCTCCTGGCTCATCTGGGCAATTTCTTCCTCAATGGCGGCGGAAATTGTTATCATTTCCGCATTTTCCGATTGTGCAATTTTATGAACTGTTTTTAGGAACGGATTCTCTTCTTCACTTTTTCCAAGATCATCTTCTGCAATATTTGCGGCGTAAATCACAGGTTTTGTTGTCAGCAAAAACCATCCGTTCAGAATCTCTTTTTCTTCTTCATCCGCCTCAAGCGTTCTTGCAGGCTTTCCGCTTTCAAGATGCTCATAGACTCTTCCGGCAAGTTCAACTTCAGCTCCGGCTTTCTTGTCGCCGCCGCGAAAACTCTTTTCCGCTTTTTCCTTTCTTCTTTGCACGGTTTCCATGTCAGCGAAAATCAGTTCGAGATTGATTGTCTCAATATCACGTGCAGGATCGACTGTTCCGTCGACGTGAATAATGTTTTCATTTTCAAAGCACCGTACGACATGGACTATTGCATCAACTTCGCGGATATGACTCAGAAACTTGTTTCCCAGGCCTTCTCCCCTGCTTGCGCCTTTAACCAGTCCCGCGATATCAACAAATTCGATTGTCGTCGGCGTTACTTTCTTCGGATGATACATATCAGCCAGAACATTCAGACGTTTGTCCGGCACCAGCACAATGCCCGTATTAGGCTCAATGGTACAGAAAGGATAGTTTTCTGCCTGTGCTCCGGCGTTTGTAATCGCATTGAAAAGAGTACTCTTTCCGACGTTGGGCAGGCCTACAACACCAAGTTTCATATTGGATTTGACTCTCCTTCCTCGGATATGCAGTAAAAAAACCGATTGCATCGGCCATTCATTATAATGGAAGCTTAGTATACGCGTCAAGCTTTCCAAAGATGCTTACATGTGATATTATATTTAGAAGCTTATTTGGGGGGTCTGTTTATGAATGTACTTCAAAGCGCCTTGCTCGGGCTCGTTCAGGGGCTCGGCGAATTCCTGCCCATTTCCTCCAGCGGGCACCTTCTTCTGGTCCGCTTTCTGATGGGTATCCAGAACTCTTCCGTTCAGATTCAGTCTTCATGGAAGATACTCGACATCCTTCTTCATGTGGGGACACTTATTCCTTTACTGCTGATATTCTGGAAAGACTGGTGGGCAATGCTCCGTCATCCGGTCCGGAACAAAACGCTTGTTATGCTCTTTGTTGCATCCCTTCCGACTTTGCTTGTATATATTGGCGCTAAGACACTTTTCCCCGGAGCTGACGGTTTTGCAGTATTTGACAGCGGATGGTTCCTCGGCGCTTCCTTCCTTATTACTGCTGTTTTCCTTTTAGTTTGCGATCTGATTGCTTCCCGTCGCCGTGAAACAGATAAACGGGTTGGTTTTATTCAGGCTGTCATTATGGGCTTTTTTCAGGGAATTGGCCTTATTCCCGGCGTGTCCCGAAGCGGGTCAACAATTCTCGGTGGCGTCTTATCAGGGCTTGATAAAAAAAGAGCTGCATCCTTCTCATTTATGATGAGTGCTCCTGCTATACTTGGTTCTCTGCTGATGGAAGGCAAGGATGCATTCGAGGAAGGTCTGTTTGAAAATATCGATCTTGTTCCTGTTGCTGTCGGTATCGCGGTAGCTGCTGTCACAGGTTTCCTGGCTCTGCGCTTTATGCTGACCATTATCAGCACGGTGCCGCTCTCCAGATTTGCTGTTTATCTTGCTGTCATCGGAATTGTTTACCTTGTTTTCCAGCTCGCAGGCAGTTCTCTCCTTCCGCCTTTTTCATCCGTTCCTGTATCCGCTGTTTGATTTTTCAACCTCTTCCGGTCCGTATTGTTCACAGAAAGGAGGAAAACCAGCTTGCGGAAAACCATGTCCCTGATCCTCGCTTTTTGTCTTTTCTGCCCGTTTCTGATTCCTTCTTCCTATGCAGAAACGGCTGCAGCCGATACGATTCCGGAACCCACGCTTTCCCCCAATGCCGAAAAATACGATGAGAAGCACCCTGAGGATCTCTCTCCGGACCAGCTCTATGCGTTATCTGCAATACTTGTTTCAGCTGAAACCGGAGAAGTGATTTTTGAAAAAGATCCCGATACGGTCCGTTATCCCGCGTCAATGACCAAGATCATGACCGTTCTTCTTGGAATTATGATGGTGGACGATGTCTATCAGTATGTTACCGTATCGGACACTGCCGTTGATATACCTGCCGACTCGTCTACCATGCATCTTCACGCAGGCGAGGAAATAAGGTTTATAGACGTTCTCTACGGAACCATGCTTGTCTCGGGAAATGACGGGGCAAATGTTATTGCGGAAACCGTCTCCGGATCTGTTCCTGCTTTTGTCGATCTGATGAATTCCACCGCTGACGTATTCGGCTGCTTAAATACACATTTCGTCAATCCGCACGGCTACCATGACGATTACCATTACTCTACCGCAAGAGATCTTGCTGTCATAGCCCGTCAGGCCATGCAAAATGAATTATTCTGTGAAATCGCGGCCGCTACATCATGGTCAATCCCCAAAACGAACATGCAGCGTGCCCGGACAATTACAACGAAATCTGAATACATGCTTCCCGGATCGGAAGAAAAACCGAATAAGTATTACTTTCCGGCTGCAATCGGCATCAAAACCGGTTCGCACTCAATGTCCGGTTATTGCTTTGCCGGCGCCGCTGAAAAGGACGGTGTCCGACTCATTTCCATCGTCATGTTCACAGGGAAGCGTGCGCGCTGGGCTGATACGATCAAAATGATGAATTACGGATTCAGCCAGTATGTAAGTGTAACGCCCCTCGATTTGTATAATATGAATCCTCTTACCATTGAAACCAATAATTATTCAACTTCAGATCCGGACAGAGGTAAAATTCCGCTGACATGCCAGCTTCAGAATCCGTCTTCTGTTCCCCCGAAGATTGTTGCAACTTCTGCCGAAGTTAAAAAAATGGCTTCAAATCTTAAGAATATCGTTTCAATTCAGTATATCCGGGATTTTACAGCTCCAATCGCAGCAGGAGAAATCCTCGGAACAATGACCTATTATCCTGCTTACGGAGACCCTGTTGTATATAATCTTACCGCTTCCCGTTCTGTAGCGCGCCGCGAAAACGTTCCGAAAACGCTGGAAGAAATTGTCAATGAAACCTATGCAGATCCAAATCCGTTTCCGCCTTTTTCCATCGAGCTTCTGCTGATCTTTCTTGCGCCGTTGTGCATAATAGCCTTAATGATACTGCTGCCAATAGTCCTGTTAAGAAAACAGCACACCCGTCATCTTAAAACTCCGAAACCGTCGCACCGTTATGTTAAATAATTGTAATGTCCGGCAATTTGTTTGTTTACAGCCACGTTTCCTTGTGATAAATTAAACTCAGATTTCTATATATCGGGAGGGCTTCTGCAATGAATAAGTTTCAGATTGAAAACGGTACTGCTGTACTTGGAATTGAGTTTGGATCCACCAGAATCAAGAGCGTACTGATCGGCGCAGATCATCATGTAATTGCATCAGGCAGCCATGAATGGGAGAATGAGTATCTGAACGGCATCTGGACTTACAGCGAAAAGGCCATCCTTTCAGGTTTGCAAAGCAGCTATGCGGATCTGAAAAAAAACATAATGGATCAGTACGGTATCCCGTTGACCAAAATCAGATCGTTAGGCATCAGCGCTATGATGCACGGATATCTTCCCTTCGATGCTGATATGAATCTTCTTGTTCCATTCCGTACATGGCGCAATACAATTACTGCCGAAGCATCTGAAAAGCTTACGGAACTTTTTTCTTTCAACATGCCGCAGCGTTGGAGCCTCAGCCATCTTTACCAGGCTATTCTCAGCAAAGAACCTCATGTCCCGGAAATCCGTTTCCTGACTACGCTTGCCGGATGGGTCCATTATCTGCTGACCGGAAAAAAGGTATTAGGCGTCGGCGATGCGAGCGGAATTATGCCCGTCGATTCGGAAAGCTGTGATTATCGTGAAGATTTAATCCGTATATTTGACGAATTGATTTCCGGCTGCAATTTTCCATGGCGCCTCAAAGATATCCTTCCGGAAGTTCTTTCAGCCGGACAGGATGCAGGTCATCTCACGGCTGACGGTGCCCTGCTTCTGGATCCTTCCGGTGATTTGCAGCCCGGCTGTCTTCTTTGCCCGCCCGAAGGTGATGCAGGCACAGGAATGACGGCAACCAACAGTATCCGTGCAAGAACAGGAAACGTAAGTGCCGGCACTTCCATATTCAGCATGATTGTACTTGAAAAACCGATGTCAAGCGTTCATCCTGAAATTGATATTGTAACCACTCCTGACGGAAAACAGGTTGCTATGGTTCACTGCAACAGCTGCACCTCAGATATCAATGCGTGGATTTCACTTTTCAGAGAGTTTGCCTGCATAATGGGTTTTGAAACAGATACGGGTGACGTCTTTACCCGTCTTTTCAAAAAAGCAATGGATGGTGAAAAGGATTGCGGAGGTCTTGTAAGCTTTAACTATTTTGCAGGCGAGCCTGTTACTGGTCTGGATGAAGGCCGTCCGATGCTGATCCGTACACCCGATGCCAGAATGAATATGGCCAATTTCATGCGGACGCTGATCTACGCGAGCCTTGAAACGCTCAAGGCCGGTATGGAGATCATGAATCGTGAAAAAGTTGCTATTGATGAGGTATATGGTCACGGAGGTCTTTTCAAGACGGAGGGCGTAGGTCAGAATCTGCTGGCTGCTGCTATACACGCACCGGTAACTGTTATGGAAACCGCGGGTGAAGGCGGAGCCTGGGGTATTGCCCTTCTGGCTGAATATGCTGTATGTCATGAATACAGCGAGACGCTTGCAGATTATTTGCAGAATCGCGTTTTTTCCGGAATGAAGAAAAAAACAGTATATCCTGATCCTGAAGACGAAAAGGGATTTGATAACTACATGAAAAGATTTATTTCCTGTATTCCCGCTCAAAAAGCTGCAGTGAGAGGGTTGAAGGCATGACTCATCTGAAGGCTGCTGCCTTTGATCTGGACGATACACTGCTAAAAAACGATCTGTCCGTCTCTGCCTATACAATAGATGTTTTTCAGCGTCTCTGCAGCTCAGGTTTTTTGTTCGTAGCCGCAAGCGGCCGCACCCGAATGAGTATGAAGCCTTTTGTCGATCAGCTGAATTGTGTTTCTCTGTATATCTCATGCAACGGTGCTGAAATCTGGAATCCGGCAACCGGTAGTTTTCTTTACCGCGAGTTGCTGTCAGCGGAACTCTGCCGCGAGATTGCCAGCTTCGGCAATGAGTATAAAGTCTATGCCCAGACATATTCCGATGACAGGTTTTATTTCAACGAATATTCAGAATATTCCAGGATGTATGCTTCTGCTTCCCGCCTGCCCGGAGAGTATGTCGGAAACCTTATGAGTTTTATTAGAGAACCGCGCACGAAAATCCTGATGATGGCAGATGAAGAGAAAATTGCACATATGCTCATCGATGCCAGAAAACGTTTTGAAGGGATTGCATCAGTAACTTGTTCAAAGCCTTATTTCCTGGAATTCAATCCCCTTCTTGCAACCAAAGGTATTGCTCTGAAAAAGGCAGCCGAAATTCTTGAAGTATCTGTTAATGACTTTGCTGTTTTCGGTGACAGTCTGAATGATGCTTCCATGCTAGAAATTGCCGGCTGCTCCGTAGCAGTCGCAAACGCGCGTCCTGAAGTGATAGCCATGTGCGATTTTGTCTGTCCCTCCAATCAAAACGACGGAGTGGCTCGTTTCCTGGCTTCACATTTATTGAACGAGGAGGCACCGTTTTGATTCAGGCCAGAGATTTCCAGGAAGCCCTGAAACTTGATTGTCTTGTTTCGTCACGAAAAGATTCATGGGATTTACGCACACCTGACATCAACCGACCCGGAATGCAGTTTTGCGGATTCTACGAATATTTCGCCTTTGAGCGTCCCCAGGTTATCGGCAAGGTCGAAATGAGTTATCTGGAAAAACAGACTCCTGAGAAAAGGCGCAGGATTCTGGAGAAATATTTCTCCTATAACATTCCGTGTGTAATCATCTGCAGGAACATGAACCCGCCTGCGGAACTGATTGAACTGGCGGAATCCCGGGAGGTGTTTGTTTTCAGAAGTCAGGCGGTCACCAGCAAATTCACTGTTTCCGCCATTCATTACCTGAACCGCAGCCTCGCTCCGCATATCACGCGTCATGGAGTTTTGCTTGACGTATACGGCGTTGGTGTCCTGCTGACCGGCAAAAGCGGTGCCGGTAAAAGCGAGGCTGCCCTCGAGCTGATCAAGCGCGGTCATCAGCTGGTCGCTGATGATGTTGTGGATATCTGCAGAATTTCAGATGAGCGTCTTATCGGTTCGTGCCCCGATCGCATCCGTCATCTCATGGAGATACGCGGAATCGGTGTTATTGATATTCAGGCCATGTTCGGTATTGGAGCTGTATCTTTCAGCAAATCCATTGATCTGATTATGGAACTGATTACAGCGGAGGATGACGAGCCAATAGACCGTATTGGTCTGGAAGATCACTATACGGAAATTCTCGGAGTTCCTGTTCCTTGTCAGTCGGTTCCGATTAAGCCGGGGCGTAATCTTGCCATTATTGTGGAAGTTGCGTCACGGAATTTAAGTCTGAAACGCGCCGGCTTTCATGCTGCACGCGAATTAAATATACTATTTCATGAATGCAGACAGGAGGAATAAGCCCATGTACCGTATCGGAATTGATGTAGGTGGAACAGGCATACAGGTCGGCATATTGGATGACAGCCTGAAAATCCTTGCCGAAGACTCCATTCCAACCAGCACTTCCATACCTTTTTCCGAACAAATTGAAAGAATTGTTGCCTGTGCCGTATCAGTCGCGGCATCCATCGGCGTAACCCGGGACCGGATTGAACATGTCGGTGTCGGTATCCCCGGTATCGCAAATCTTTCAACCGGCGAAGTTATAAAATGCACTAACATGGGCTGGCATCATGTGCCGTTTCGCGAAGAATTTCAGAAACATCTTAACGTCCCCGTCCTCATTGACAACGATGCCAACGTGGCCGCTCTTGCTGAAAGCGTAGCGGGTGTCAGCGCCGGAACTTCCTCCAGTGTTTTTATCACAATAGGAACCGGTATTGGCAGCGGAATTATTATAAACGGAAAAATTTGGAACGGATTCCACGGCATCGGCGGAGAGCTCGGCCATGTGATCTTTGATCTCGAAGGTATTCCCTGCACATGCGGAAACCGCGGATGCCTTGAACGTTATTGCTCGGCTACAGCGCTGATCCGTATGGCAAGAGAAGCGGTTGCATTGAATCCGGATACAATGATGATGCAGATGGTTTCCAATGATATAACAAAAATCGAAGCACGTACCGTCATCGATGCTGCGCGTGTTTCGGATCCGGTTGCCAGTGAAGTATACGGCCGTTATATTTGTCAGCTTGGGCAGGCGTTTGCAAACATTGTCAATCTGATTGATCCTGAAGTTATTGTCATTGGCGGCGGCGTCAGCAAAGCAGGTGATTTTCTGATTAATCCGCTTCGGCGTGAATATTCAAAATATGTGCTGTATAATGATCAGCCTATGCCAGAGATTAAACTCGCCGTACTCGGATCAGAAGCCGGAATTATCGGTGCCGCAATGCTGTCCTGACATTATTGCTGCCGCATTCACGAACAGCATACCGATCCTGCTGATCTGTTGAGTATAAACCGACTAACAAGCTGTATAATCCGGTAAACAGCAGAGGGGACTGCCGTCAGGCAGTCCCCTCTTGTAAATAAAGGCACTTTAAGCCTTACTGTTTTGCTCCGCATTCCGGACAGAATTTCGAGCCGGCAGCAATTTCTTTTCCGCAGCTTGTACAGAATGACGCCGTACTCTGTTTTGCTCCGCATTCCGGACAGAACTTAGCGCTAGCAGGTATCGCAGCTCCGCATGCTGAACATACAGCTGAAGTCTGAGAATTTGTCTGAGCCGGTGCAGATGTAGCGGTATTCCCGAGGGATTGAGCAAACATCTGGCCCATGGCAGCGCCCGCGCCCATTCCGACACCCATTCCTGCCATTCCGTTTCCGTCATTGTTGGCGGCTTCACGCATTGCTTCAGCAGCCTGATATTTTGCATACTGATCGAGATTTCCAAGCACGCCCATTGAAGTCCGTTTATCCATTGATTTTTCGACTTCTTCAGGAAGTGAAATATTCTCGATTACAAAGCTGCAAAGCGTCAGTCCGAGTACAGCAAGTTTGGGATTGATTGCCTGCAAAGCATAATTTGCTATCTCATCGTAGTTTGCAGCAAGATCCAGTGCAGGTATTTTACTTTCTGCGATGGCGTCACTTAAACCGCTGACCAGTGTACGCTTAATCTGTCCTTCAACGCCTTCTACTGTGAAAAGAGCCGAAGTGCCGAATACTTCCTTCAGGAAAGTTACAGGATCGGAAACACGGAAGCTGTATATACCAAAGGCACGAAGGCGTATCATCCCGAACTCGGAATCCCGCATCATAACAGGATTGCTGGTTCCCCATTTCATATCAAGGAACTGTTTCGTGTTTACAAAATAAACATCGGATTTAAACGGACTGTTGAAACCATATTTCCAGCTTTTTAATGCAGTCAGAATCGGCATATTGCTAGTCTGCAGTTCATACCGTCCGGGTTCGAAAACATCAGCGAGCTGTCCTTCGTTGACAAAAATCGCCACCTGGCTTTCACGAACGGTAAGTTGTGCACCCATCATGATTTCCTTACCATTCATGTCATATTTATGAACCATTGTCTTGTTGGAATTGTCTGTCCACTCGATAACGTCGATCAGCTGTCCTTTGATTTTGTCAAGAATACCCATTCGTTTTTACCTCCTTGCTATTTAATTATATCTTTATTCCGCCGCATCCGTACACAATACATACAGCGACGGTAATTCCTGAATACCGGAAATGTGAAGCTCAAGTCCAAAGAATTCCTTGAGATGTGCGATACCGTCTGAAATATGCGCAGTCAGCACATTCGTCATTCTGTTGCCTGCCATCGTTGTCTCTACTCCGCTCAGTGCGCAGCACAACACAAGAATTCTTCCATCCGTATGAACGGTCGGCAATACATGAATTCCTTCAACATCCCCGCCGAAAGAATTCCGCAGGGCGAGTTCCAATCTGTCCGGTCCGTAATGCCATCGCCCTTCAAGCCTGTCAGAATCAGATGCTTCAGGCTGGTTGAGTTCCACGATTAAGCATGGTCTTTCAGGATCCATCCGGCTGCGAAGCAGACGCATATTCCGAACCAGATCAGCTTTTCGCTCTATACGTCCGGTCATCAGCTTCCTGAAAAACTCGTGGCGGCATTCCTGGAGCATATCGATTTCGCGAAAACGATCATTGGAAAAATCCGCGTGCAGCCTGTTCAGCAGGATGTTCAGTTCATTCAGATACCGAAGCACCTCTTCGGGATTAGTTCCTGGCTGAAAAAGGGGGACATTCGGATAGTGCTCCTGAAGATACGCAAAAATCTTTTTTTCCTCTTCGGGAGACACGGCAATACAGATCCCGTCAGCATGATGCTTGGACAGGCTGTCCAGCATGCCTTCATAATCATGCCGGATGTGCGGGGGTTTGAATCCCTGCCTCTCCCAGTTTTGAATCTGCTCAAACGCATGAAGCACATTTTCCCGATCGGAGACGAGCAAAAGCTTGTACATTCGCAGTCCTCCACCATCAAACGGTACAAAATAGCAGCCGCATTTAATATTATAACCTTTTCAATCGGAATATGCAATTCTTTCCGGTTTTTTTCATGTGCGTTCCGGTATGATATACAGCCTTGTTTTCCCTCGCTTTGCCAATCTTTCTTACTATAAAAACAGGCAGTTCAGTAAAAAACAATACCAGCAGAATCATGATTATCGCAAATGCATATATCTCGGCATATTCCAGAAAATAACTGCTGGAATAGACTGCTTTCCCCAATGAGTTATTTGTCTGTACAAGATATTCAGCAGAAACAACAATTTTCAGACCTGTTCCAGATGCACTGAAAAAAGCCTGTTTCAGATAGCCTGAAATCAGGGGTATATATACATACCAAAGGACTCGAATTCCCAAACCGCTGTGCAGTCTGTAAACATCAATCAGTTCCGGTTCAATGTTCCGGCAGCCTTCGCTTACAGCTTCGCTGATCAGCGGAACAAGCACAACAATTCCCGAAACTACAGGTACAAGATCATAAGATATAACCGTCATGATAAGGAGGACAAGGATAATCATCGGCAGGGAACGAATCATCACCATGAGCGGAATAAGTCCGGAACGCAGCTTTTCGGACAGTCCTTCAGCAATGCCGATCATTGTTCCGGCCGCAAGCGAGACTGCCATTGCCTGCAGCAGGTGCAGCAAAGTCGTTCCGACTGCCAGATATGTCTTTTTGCTGCAGATTAACCGATAAAAGGCTTTTCCGATCTCCGTCACTTCCGGGAAAACGATGCGATTCCCCCTGAAAGAACCAGCTACCTGGATCAGAACAGCAATCGCTATCATTCCCAGGCAGAAGTATCTGAAATGAAACTGATTATTCTTCGATGCCATAATAATAGAAATTATCTTCGGGAACCTCTCCGCCGTATTGCACAGGATCGATTGCCACAGTCCTCTCGATCTGATCTTTCGCTTCCTTTGCAGTCACATAATGAATCCCGCAGCCTCCGATTGCCTTCATCACAATCGTTTCCTTAGCCATAATACCCAATTCGACAGCATCCTTTGCGACTTCAGCAGGATTTTCTATACAGCGGTCTGCTGAAGCCTTAATCTCCTGCAGCCAAAGTACAACCTGTTCAGGATGCTCTTCAAGTGTTTTTGTACGAACAAACAGGCCTGCTTGGGCAAATCCCTCATCACCCGTAACACTGTAGTACAGTTCAGACAATGAAACAGTATTGACTGCTTCATTCATTAATTTTGCTGCAGTTGCAGCAGGTTCAGCAGTCACTACAATCACATTCGCATCTTCTACCAGTTTTTTCTGTGTTTCCTGCGCTGATGCAAGATAACTGACTGAAGAAGGCGTTATATCCATTTTCTCAAGGACAAAGAGAGCTACTGATGCGTTGATCGTATTCTCGCCAAACAGAATAATATCATGGTTCTTTATTGTTTCTGCCGAAAAGTCCGTGATTTGGGATGCAAAAACAAGATTTCCCCATGTAACAACAGCTGCAAGCCTGTAGGTGGATTTACCGGCTTTAAACAGCTTGGCTCCGGCATTGATCGGTGCGATAATAAAATCAGCTTCTTCTTTGGCAAAAGATGCCGCAATCATGGATGCGTCAACAAGCTTTACCTTTTCCTTCAAAGCGCAGACCGCCAGGGCAGGAGCACCGTTAGGACACTCTATCGAAAAACTGTAGCTGTTTTCCGCATATACCGTGCTGATTAGCATAAACATGATCGCTATGATAATTGTAAAACCCTTTTTCATTGTTCATTTCTCCTTTTCATTTATTGACGGGAACCAACGCACTCTTCACAATGATTCCGGACACATTTCCGAGTTTCCCTGTCAGTGCACCGAGTTCTTCATTTGTCCCTTCTGTAATCAGGCCGATCACTGCAGATTCATTTTCAGGGTTGGGTATTCCAATCCGCCCGCGGATCACTCTGCCGTAACATGAAAGAATACGGTTGACTTCCTCCGCATTGCTCCTGTTCTGAACTACAATGCCGATGAATCCCATTCTTACTGCTGCTTCCATAAAGTATATCCTCCGCCCGTTGTAAAAGAAAGCGCGGTTAAGCAAAAGCTAAACCGCACATAAAAACGCATTCATAAAACATCCCCTTTCTCATCTTGTACCTTGATTTCTCTCAGCACTCAATCAGGCAGATTCCTCACAACCGTCTCTCCGCTTCACCTGCAGGCTTGCGCTTTGATCCGGATGCTTGCTTATTTTAACACAGAGTTTTATTTATTTCAATTTGTCTTCCACCTAGAATGCAAAATTAAACCCGTACCTTGGCAACTGAATATCGTCCAGCAACAACAGGTTTACTCTTGCAACGAGGTATAACGCAGCGCCAGCGGACTGCGCCACTCGGGGCGGCTAGCCGCCCCGAGTGGACGCGATAAATTTTCCACTCCCCTGCATGGTATAATCCATCTGTCGATCACTGTCTGCCGAAGGAGCAGATATGAGTTTTAACAAATTTTACAAGACAAGCGGTCAGATTGATCTGACGGACAGATTGGCCATAGAAACAGGCCTGTGCAGAGGTGAGAGCTTTCAGAAGATAGCAGATACGATTCATCGTCATCCCTCTACAGTATCTCATGAAGTGCTGGCAAACAGGACATTTATCCACGGAACATACTACTTTGGCAAGGATTGCAATTACGCTCATGGCTGCGTCAAAAGAAACATGTGTGGAGCGTCGGAAGAATCATGCCATGACCATTGCAAGAAATGCATAGGATTTGACTGCAGAACAGTATGTGAGAGATACAAATCCATTGCCTGCAACAAGCCGGCAAAACCGCCGTATGTTTGCAACACCTGCCATGACAGACGGTATTGCTTCAAGGACAGGTTTATCTATACCGCCCAGCATGCGGATGCAGCGGCCAGTCGGAGACGATCCGAAAGCCGGCAGGGAATCCGTCTGACAGATGCACAGAAAGCCTTTGTGGATGAACTGGTCACACGACTGGTGAAAAAGGGACAGCCTCTGACGCATATTTATGCTGAACATGAAGCAGAAATGCCGATATCGCTGAGGAGCCTTTACAACTATATTGATGCGGGAGAACTGAGCATTAAGAACATTGACCTGCGCAGGAAAGTGGGCTATAAAGCCAGGAAAAAGTCCCGCGGCTGGGTGCTCAAAGAACAA
>JAEEGL010545122.1_pt1 | contig 16817 bp, 28 predicted proteins | sample 9134231 | NCBI WGS metagenome assembly JAEEGL01 (sample SAMN16246548, study PRJNA631951) | gut metagenome | biome: gut microbiome; feature: rumen; material: fiber-attached | host: Bos | place: Iran: Karaj | collected 2018-10
CGAATTAAAGCGAATTAACGCGAAATCGCGTTAAAAAAAAGAAGGAGGACGGAAATCATGAAAGGACAGGTGGAGATCAAGGAAACCGGGGCGGCATGGGCAGAGGTGCTGGAGGAAATCGACAAAGGCACATTCTGGGACAAGTTCAGCGCGGGGAATATCCTGCCGTTCGACCTGGGGCCGGAGGGCGACGTGCAAGCCTACATTGCGCCGAGCGGCGGGGACGAGCTGGCGAACGGGAACGGCTATGCGGACGTTACCTTCCTGACCCGGTTTAACACGATGTCCTATTGGCCCATGAACCAGCGCTGGGCGCGGGAATGGAACGGGGAATGGCTGAAAGGCGCGGGCGCGGTCGGCGGCTGGAAAGAAAGCGATATGCGGCTGGATACCCTGCCGCGCCGGATTATGCCGCTGATTGAGCAGTACCACCCGGAAGTGGCGGAGCGCATTGTGGCGGTCAAAAAATACACGGAAAGCAAAGGAACGGACGGCAAGCCAATTCACAACGAAATGACCGTGGACAAGCTGTGGGTTCCTTCCAAAAGGGAGATTTTCGGCGGCAAAGGCGCGGAAACCATGGGCGCGGACTATACGGCGCTTTTTGATTCTCCAAAAATGCGGAAGCGGTACAAGCCGGGTGCGGGTTCCCCCGACGGCACGTGGCTGCGTTCGGCGTACACGGGCAACGCGGGCTACTTCTGGTGCGTCGGCACGGGCGGCGGCGCGTACTACAACGGCGCGGACCTCGCCTACGGGGTCTGGTTCGGCTTCTGCATTCATCGGAAATAATCAAAAAATCCCGCCCCTTTATGGGGCGGGAAAGGGAGGAAAGCGCATGGAGAAGGAAAAGACACCGGACACGGAAAGAGCGCTGGAAGCAATCAGGCCGATAGCGAGGGAATTAAACATCGAGGTTGAAGCGGACGGCAGCTTTTTATATTGCAACGGACAGGCCATCGGGATTGGCTGCAATTCCACCTACGCCACAATCATGGAGTTTATTGGATACGTGTTCGCGACCGTTTACAGCCATGACCGGATTGTGGCGCACGGGGAGCGGTTGCCGCGAGAAACGCTGGACAGAATACGGCGCTACTGGTTTTCGGCGGAGCAGTTGGCAAAAATCAAGGAGATCATGGAGGAATGAATATGGAGCTTGTGGTTGCGTTTATCGCGGGCGTTTGGGCGCTGTTCCTGTTAGCAGAGGACGAAACCCTGGAGCAACAGGCGGAGCGGCTGGCAAAGAAGGAAGCAAGGAAACACCTCATCCGTCGGCTACGCCGACACCTTCCCCTCAAGGGGAAGGCTTGACGGGGAGGGCGCGGGCATGAAATACAGGATGACGGTGTTTTTCGGGCCGTATAGGTTCGTGGCGGAATGCGAAAACGTGGCGGTTGTATTCCGGCACGCGGAGGCGGTGATCTGTTCCCCGCTGTTCATTCAGGAATACGGGCCGAACGTGGGGAACATGTGCGCGGAGTTGTTTTTGAGGCTGGCGGAGATAGAGCAAGGCAAGCGCCGGGCCGTCTGGAATGATATTTTCTGGATTGAAAGAATCGGAAGGGGGCCGAGGAAATGAGCGCGGCGGACATCCGGCAGGGAAAGAACTGGAGCACACGCGACCTGGCGTACAAGCTGCGGATTATCGCTGGCGTTCCATGCCTGAATACTGGCGACAAGGCCGTAATTCGGGCGGCGGCGGACAGGCTGGAAATGTTGAAAAGCAAGCTGGACTTGATGGACGATTACGACCAGAAACGGCACAGCGGGCTGTTGGAGGAATAGGACATGACGGAGGAATTGAACGGGCAGCTCATGATGGGCGAAGTGGCGCAGATCGTGGAGCAGCACCGGGAGGAGAAATACCAGCAGTTTGTGGACAAATTCAAGGAAGCAAAAACCACGGATGACTGCTACACCCCGCCGGAAATCTACGACGCGATAGCCGCCTGGGTGGAAACGGAATACGGGATCCGGCGAGAACGGTTCCTGCGGCCTTTCCAGCCGGGCGGGGATTACCAGGCGGCGGCATACCCGGACGGGTGCGCCGTGGTGGATAACCCGCCGTTCTCCATCCTTGCGCAGATCGTGGACTGGTACATCGAAAGGGGCGTGCCGTTCTTCCTGTTCGGGCCTACGCTGACTTTGCTGGGGCTGATGAAGAAACCGGAGAGAAAAGAAAAAATCTGCGTGGTATTGATCGGGAACCAGATCACCTACGAAAACGGGGCCGTTGTGCAAACCAGCTACGTCACCAACATGGACACATACGCGGTACGCATTGAGGGCGGGCTGCGGGCCACGCTGGAAGCGATCAATAACGGATTGCAGCGACAGCGGAAGAAGGAACTGCCGAAATACACCTACCCGGATTATATTTTGACAGGCAAGGATTACAGGCTGGCGAAATACGGGCAAACGCTGCGGATAAAACACGAGGATTGCGTAAGCGTGAGCGTGATGGACGCGCAAAGGCCGCTGGGCAAGTCTATTTTCGGCGGCGGGCTGCTGCTTTCCGAGCGGGCCGTGAAGGAGCGGGAACCGCTGGAACGGGAAGCGGACAGGCGGGCGGCGTTGAACGCGAACGGCGGACAAAAAGACGTCGTTTGGGAATTGAGCGGCAGGGAATGGGAACTGGTCAAAAAGATGCGGGGGGGGTATAGGTTTACAGCATGAACGGCCGCAGGACGCCGGGCCAATCGAGGGCCAGATAAGCTGGTAAAGGAAAGAAAGGAAGAGGGAAATGAAAATCCAGGCAATCAAAAAGCTGTGCATGGAAAAGGAAGTCTTTTATCTGTTCAACTGCGGGAACGGGCAGCAGTTTTTGAGCAACGGCGACGCGGCGTGGCCCGTGGAAGGAATCAAGCTGACGGAAAGCATGATACCGATATTATTTGACATTTCGCAAAAGCAGCAGGACAAGGTGGCAATCAGGGCGGCAGATTGGCCCGACGAGCGCTTTACCGTGGAGCCGTATCCGGGCGAAACGGAGCTGGCGGAGCTGGGGACGGTGTGGAACTGCGGGACGCTGTACAAGGCATTGAAAGGCCCGGAGGGCGTGCTGTTCATTGACGTTTCCCGGTTAAAGCCGGGCGAAAACAAAGAGGGCGAGTACCGGTTCTATGAGCGGGACGCGGAAGGGAAAACGCCGTTTGTCGCCGTTTACGGGGACATGCTGGCCTGTGCGCTGGTTATGCCCGTGAAAGCGCGGTGCATCATGGAAACGCTGGAAAAAATCTGCTATGAACCGCTTCACCCGGCGTGCGACGAAAAGAAAGAGGAGGGATAAACGTGGAGGGGGGTATCCGGGAATACGGGCCGAAAATGCGCGTGAAGGTGGAATACCGGAAACAGGAGCCGGATTACAGGCCGCTGGCGCTTGCCCTGCTGGACGATATTTTAGGGTGCATGGGCGACACGGAATACGAAGCGGAATACCAGGAATGGCTGCGGCAGGAAGAACAGGAACGGGGGCCGTTGCAATGAGCCTTCGGTGGACGGATGAAGAATATCAAGAGTGGCTGAGGAAACAGAAAACACCTCATCCGCTGGCTACGCAGACACCTTCCCATCAAGGGGAAGGCTTGACGGGGCGGCGGAAATACGGGAACACGCCCACAGAAGTGGACGGCATCAAGTTTGACAGCAAGCACGAGGCGGAGGTTTACCAGGCGCTGATGCTGCGGAAACAGGCCGGAGAGCTGAAAGCGGTGCTGCGGCAAGTTCGCTTCGACCTGCCGGGGAAAATCCGGTATTATGCCGATTTCCTGACCGTGGACGCGGACAACCGGGCGACGGTATACGACGCGAAAAGCGAAGCAACCCGGCAGAACCGGGTGTACATCAACAAAAAGAAACAGGTCAAGGCCCTGTATGGACTGGACATTGTGGAGGTATGAGCAATGGGAAGGACAAGGCAGTTCGTGGTAGAGAACGGGACGTGCGAAGGAAAGTACCTGGCAAAGGTGGAGCGGAAAGCACGCGGCGGGAACGGCGAAAGGACATGCACCTATAAACCGAGCATTCTGGACGCGCTTGTATTCACCAACAAGGCGGAAGCGGTGCGGCACGCGGAAGAGTGGAAAGACAAGGTATGGGAAATCAAGGCGGGGGAACCGGGAAAGCTGGTGTATCCGGCATGATTACCTACGGGCAGCTTGTAACCTTATTCGGGGACGAAATAGCGTGGGGGCGGGTGTACATCCGCAACACGGAAAAAACGGAATGGCACAATGACATCGAGCGGCGGGAAAGTATCAGGCTTTATGGCGACCGGGCCGTGAAACGGGTCATTCCGGGATACCGTTTTTTGATCGTTTGGGTGGAGGCGGCGTGATATGCAGACAGAACACTTCCGGCGGCTGATTCTGAAAGAAAAGGCACGGAGCGGCATGAGCTACGAGGATTTGGAGTGGGAAACCGGGGTTTCAAGAACCACGATCCACAGTTATCTGAAACGGCGGAGAGACATTACGGTGCAGAAACTATTTAAAATACTGGACGGGCTGGGAATTGAGCTCGTCGTGAGGAGGAAAAAAGATGGCAAACAATCAGCTGGTAACGAAGTGCAGGGCGTGCAATAAGGACATCATGTTCATAGCAACCGATTTATACAAGAAAACGCCCGTGGACGCGGATCCCGTGTGGGTGCGGCCCGACGCGAAAGGGCCGGGGACGTACATCCTGCCGAACGGCGGCACGATCAGAGGCGAAGCCGTCGGGGACGCTTTCGACGATGAAAACGCGGGACTGCGGCTGGCATACGTGAGCCACTTCGCCACATGCACGAACCCGGAAGCATTCAGGAAACCGAGGAAACCGAGGGACAGGACAAAGGGCATGAAAGCGGAATAATCCTTCCTTATATACCGCCTGGAACCTTCCGGGCGGCTATGCCGTCGCAGGAGCGCCCGCCTGAAAATGATTTGTCATGGACAGGGATGTGCCAGCATGGGTCTCCGGTTCAATTCCGGGGGACGGCACCAGCCGGGGGGTGGTAGCCCGGCAAGTAGTAGTATTATGAACCTGGGGAAGAACAACGGAACACCGCCGGGGACGGCATCGACAGCGCCACGCCGGGCGAAGGCGACAAGCCATGCGGGAAAGGCATGGAAACCACCGCCGAAACCGGGCGCGGCGCGGAAAGGGGAAAACTGTTTCCTATTATATGGAGAACTATCTCCCGGCGGCGGGGCCGCGAACGCAGGGCGGGAACCTGAATGCGGGCTTGTATGGAGTATTATTATAACGCACACGGCAGGGGATATTTACAGAAAATGGAACAGGGAAAGGAAACTGCCGGGGGCAGGGGTAAAGAACCAGTGGTCGTGATATAAAGGGGAAGGGGTCGCGGGGAAACCAATATACGGATTTGGTGTCCCCGCGCTGGTGGCAGCGGAACCAGACAAGCAGGGAAGGGCGGACGGGGAAATGGGTTTTGACTACGAGGGGCTGTTTGAGCAGATATACAGCGAACAGGCGGGCGACCTGCTGAGCGAATACTGGCGGGCGCTTCCGTCGGGCATCCAAGTGGGCCGGATGGGATACAGGACGAAAACCACCAAGGCGGGGCCGCGCCTGGAGGCGGAGGTCTATCCGCTGTTCGGGCGGGAAGCGCGGGGCAAGATGCGGGAAGCCAAACGAAACATGACACCCGTGAAGCAGCAGCGGCTGAACGCGGAGCGGAGCGAGAGGCACTTTATCCTGCTGGCGGACGGGAACTTCACGGAAAACGACATCCACCTGACCCTGACATGGAAGGACGCGCCGACGGAAGAGCGGGCAAGAAAGGACATCCGAAATTTTTTAACCAAGGTGAAGCGGCTGCGGCTGAAATACGGGCTGGGGGCGCTCAAATACCTGGGAATGATCGAGGGGAACGAGGGCGAAGGAAAAACCCGGCTGCATGTGCATTTGCTGATGAACGGCGGCATAGACCGGGAAACGCTGGAAAAGCTGTGGGGCAAGGGGTACGCCAACGCGGACAGGCTGGCACCGGATGAAAACGGACTGGAAGCCGTGGCGCGGTACATCGTGAAGCAGCGGCGCGGCGGCAGCGAAAACGGTGGGCGGAAGAAATGGCTGGCAAGCCGCAACCTGAAACAACCGAAAACCAGAACCAGCGACACCAGGATGAGCAACGCGAAAGTGAAGCGGATTGCAAAGGGATTCGAGGGCGAAGCAAAAGAGATCATGGAGAAGGTATATCCGGGCTATGCGTTCGTGAAGTGCGGCGTTTATTTCAGCGACGTGGTGGACGGCGTTTACATCCGCTGCGTTATGCGGAAACGAGAGGGCGGAAAGAAATGACCAACTTTGCAAGACTGCGTGACCTGATAAAGCAGGAAGAGCGGCTGGGGTGGGCCGTGAAAAGGCAGAACGCGAAGTGCACCCGGTCAACGCAGGTGTTCGACAGCGTGCCGCGAGGGGGGGGCGACGGGCAGCGGATGGAAAGCGACGCGGTGCGCCTGGTTCTGCTGAAAGAACAGCACGGGCTGGTCAAGGCGGAGCTGGACAAGGAACGCGCCGGGCTGAAAATATACATGCGGCGGCTGGACAACGGGACGCAACGCGCCGCGATGGAAATGCGCTACATGAAGGGCGTGCGCGTGACCGAGATCGGGGACGCGATGGGATACACGGAGCGGCAGGTGTTCCGTATCCTGAAACGGGCGGAAACACAGATCAACCAATGGCAGCGGGCGAAAGAGGAACGGGGCTGAAAATGTCATTGCATGTCATGCGCTTTTATGTTATGCTGTATTCAGTCAAGAGCGCGGAGAGCCAACGATGCGCGACAACCTCCTCCTTTCTTTCGCCGTGCCAGGTAGGGTCTGGCACGGTGTTTTATTTGGGGAGGGCAGGACGTGAACAGAAAAGAACAGGAGCGGCAAGCCTGGCGCGATACCGTGGCGGCGTTCTACGGGTCGGGCGTGTGGATAGATTGCGCGAGAGCATACAGGCGGGCGCATCCGCTGTGCGAACGGTGCCTGGCAAGGCATGAGATCAGCACGGCGGAAGAAGTACACCACAAGATTAAGCTGGCACCGGGGAACATAAACGACCCGGACGTGACATTGCGCTGGGACAACCTGGAAGCGCTGTGCGGAGAGTGCCATCGGAAAGAACACAGCAAGCAGCGGAGAGAAGAACGCGGCGGGCGGCGCTGGACGGTGGACGCGGACGGGCGGGTGACGGTATGACCTCCCCCCAAGGTCGCCGACGGCCTGGGAGCGGGTCAGCTCACGTGTGGGGGTAAGAAAATCCCTCGCGGGCGCGGGCGCGGAGTTTTTGGAATCCCAGGAAGAATGGCGCGGGCAGGGTGGCCCGCTTTTTTATCCCGTGTTATCCTGAGTTATCCAGAGTTTGGAGGGGTTATCATGGCGGCGCTGACAACGATCAAAAAGTTAATGGCGCTGGGCGAAAAATACAAGGTGGCGCAAGACGAGGATTACATCGTGGCGGCAAAAACGTTCGTGGAGGAATCCCGGCTGATAGCGCAGATGCGGGCGCAGTTGAAAGAGGACGGCCTGACCGTGAAAAAGGAATATGTGAAGGGCCGGGAAAACCTGACAGCTCACCCGCTGATTGCAGAAATCCCGAAACACGTGGATTGCGCGAACCGGACGCTGGCGAACATGGCGGCGATTATCGAAACCAGAGGGGAAAAGCCGGAAAAGGTAGAGGAGGACGACCTGACACAGTTCCGGCTGAACGCATAAACGAAAGGCGGCGGGAAGTGTGAACCGTGTCGGATGAAAACGCAATCCTGCAATACTGGAAAGCGATCAGCACCGGGGAGATCAACGCCGGAAAATGGATACGGCTCCTTTACGATGTGATTCTGGAAGGGGAAGCAAGCGGGCGCTGGTTCTTCGACACGGGGAAAGCAAACAACGCCATTGCTTTTATTGAGCGGTTCTGCCATCACTTCAAGGGCAAGTTAGCGCCGGGCCGGATAAAGCTGGAATTGTGGCAGCGGGCGTCTATCAGCCTGATATTCGGGGTAGTGGACGCGAAAGGGCGGCGGCAGTTCCGCGAGGTTGCGTGGTATATCGGGCGCAAGATGGGAAAGAGCCTGATAGCGGCGGGCATCATGGAGTATATTGCTTTTGCCGCCGGAGAGTTCGGCAGTGAGATTTATTTTCTTGCTACGAAGGTAGACCAGGCCGACCTGAGTTACAGCGCATTCGAGTTCAACTTCCGGCATGAGCCGGTTTTGGGGAAGCGCATAAAAAGCACGAAGCGCGGCCTGGTTATCGAGGAAACAAACACGCTGATAAAGCGCTTACCTTTCAGCGATAAAACATTGGACGGTCTAAACCCCATGGCCTTTTTAGGCGACGAAGCAAGCAGCTGGGCCGCAAAGAAGGGCCTGGGCGTTTGGGAAGTCATGATGAGCGGCACAGGCGCACGCGAAGAACCGCTGGGCATGGCGATCAGCTCAGGAGGCTATATCAGCGAGGGCATATACGACGAGCTTTTCGCACGCGGGACGGCGTTCCTGAATGGCAACAGCAGGGAGCAGCATATCCTGCCCATTTTCTACATGATCGACGATGTGGAAAAATGGAACGATATAAACGAGCTGAAAAAGAGCTTGCCGGGCCTGGGCGTTTCCGTTTCGGAAGAGTTCATACAATCCGAAATCGACATAGCGGAAGGAAGCATAAGCAAAAAAACCGAGTTCCTGACCAAGTACGCCAACCTGAAACAGAATCCGACGGTATCCTGGCTGACGGCGGCGGAAGTAAACGGATGTTTCGGGGACAACGCTTTCACGCTGGAAGACTTCCGGCATTGCTATGCGCTGACCGGGATTGACCTTTCCATGACAACCGACCTGACGGCAACCGTGGCGCTGATTGAGCGCGGCGGCGTGGTGTATTTCTTCGCACAATTCTTCATGCCGAAAAACATGGTAGACAAGGCGGCAGACCGCGACCAGATACCATACCGGAAATACATAGAACAGGGGTATCTGACAGAGAGCGGGGAAAACCAGGTGGATTACCGGGACTGCGAAAAGTGGTATGAAACGCTGGAACGGGAATACGAGATTATCCCGCTCAAAAACGGCTATGATACCTACACGGCGGCGTATTTGGTGCAAAACCTGGAAGCGGACGGGCACGACATGGAAGCGGTACGGCAGGGGCCGAACCTGACGGGCGTTATTTTCGACGTGGAGGGCATGATTCGGGACAGGCGGCTGCAAAGCGCGAACCAAAACGGATTGATGAAAATCCACATGGTAGATAGCGCCTTGAAACTGGACACGATCAGCAAGCGGCGGCAGCTTGTGAAGATCAAGGAAGACGCAACGGTGCACATTGACGGCATGGCGGCATTGCTGGACGCTATGTGTATGCGGCGGAATTATTACAACGAGCTTGAAAACCTGCTCAGAAACGAGCGGGGAGAGAACGGGGAAAGGAACGGCGGAGACAATGGGGCTGATTGATTTTTTTAAGGGGATGCTGAAAAACGGCGGGGCGAAAGCAACGTCCAATCAGGTGACCCAGTTCGAGATGTTTAGCGCCTATTCGCCCGTTTTCAGGACGTGGGGCGGCAAACTGTACGAAAGTATGCTGGTTCGGGAATCGGTGGACGCGCACGCGCGGCACGCAATGAAACTAAAATTCATGATGCAGGGCGCGGCGCACGCGAAGCTGAAAACCGAGCTGATAAGCGGGCCGAACGAGTTTGAAACGTGGCCCGCGTTTTTGGAAAGGTGCAGCAATATTTACCAAACCCAAAACAACCTTTTCGTTTCCCCGATACTGGACGATTTGGGCGACATTCGGGGGTTTTGGCCCCTGTTTCCGACGAATACGGAAGTGCGGGAAAAAGACGGAATCCCCTTTCTGGTTTTCCAGTTCGGGAACGGGAAAACAATGGCGATGGAGCTGGCAAAAATCGCCGTTGTGAAGCGGCACCAGCTGCAAAGCGATTTTTTCGGAGAGCCGAACACCCCGCTGGATGATACCATGGAAATGGATACTATGACCATGCAGGGCATCATTGAGGGCATCAAAAACGCAAGCGGCTACCAGTTCATGGCGGAGCTTGCACAGAAGATGTTCGACGAGGATGTGCAGAAAGAGCGGGAACGCTTCGACCGCCTGAATTTTGGGGAACGCGCCGGGCGCGGCCTGTTGCTGTTCAACGGCAACCTGAAAAACGTAAAGCAGGTGGAGCCGGGGAAAATGCCCGTTGACGCGAATCAAATGCAGATGATTCGGGACAATGTGTTCGCCTATTTCGGCACGAACATGGACATTTTGCAGAACACGGCGGACTCCACCAAGCTAAACGCATTCTATGACGGGGAAACAGAGCCTTTCGCCATCAAAATGAGCGAAGCGCTCACCCGCATGGTATACACCAGGCGGGAGGAACACCAGGGAAACCGGATTTTCTTTGCAGCGAACCGTTTACAATACATGAACGTGGGCGAAAAAGTAAACGTTTCAAAAGAGCTGGGCGACCGTGGCGCTATCCTGATAGACGAAATCCGGGAGCTGTTTAATTATCCGCCGTTGCCGGACGGGAAAGGGCAGCACGCGCCGATACGCGGCGAATACTACATGGCGGACGAAGGGAAGCCGGAAGACAAAAAAGACAAGGAAAAAGACAAAGAAAAAGACGGCAAGGAAGGGGGCGGCAAGGATGAATGACCGAGAAATCCGCATGTTGGAATTTGAAATCCGGGCGGAGGAAAACGAGGAACACGGGCATTTTATCACAGGCACGCCGATTGTGTTCGGGCAGGAAACAAACCTGGGCTGGTGCCGGGAAGTGATGGAACCGGGCGCGGTGGACAAAGGAACCGACCTGAAGGACGTGCGGTTCTTCGTGGGCCACAAGGTGGACACGATACCGCTGGCGCGGAGCCGGAACAACAACGAACACAGCACGATGCAAATGAAAATCACTGACCGGGGGATGGAAATCCGCGTTGACCTTGACGTGGAAAACAACGCGGACGCGAAAGCCCTTTATTCAGCGGTCAAGCGTGGGGACATTTCCGGGATGTCTTTCATGTTTACCATAGACAAGTGCGTTTGGGAAGATGTGGACACCGACAACCCGCTGCGGCGGGTGCTGCATATCCGCAAGGTATACGAGGTGTCGGCGGTAGCGTTCCCGGCGTATGAAGGAACGGACATCCAGGCCGCTTCCAGGGAGGGAACGCCGGAGGGCGGTTCTTCCGCGCTGGACAGCGTGGCGAAGCGGGAGCTGGAGGAACTGAAAGCGCAACGAAAAGCCGACAGAGAGCGCCGGGAAAAGGCGCTCCGCATGTTAAGGGGGTAAAGAAAAATGAATTTCAGCACATGGACGAACGAGCAACTCACCGCCCGCGTGGAAGAGCTGCGGGGAATCGCCGACAATCCCGGCGAACGCACAACCGAGGAACTGGAACAACTGGCGCAGGAACGCGCCGCAATCGACGCGGAGCTGGAAAAGCGCCGTAACAACGCCGCGCTGGAAGCGCTGCGGCGGCAGCAGGTAGCCAACGGCGGCACGGGCGTGCGCACACTGGAAACCATGCCCACGGGCGGCAACCAGCAGCAGAACCAGCAGAACGAAGCGGAAGCCCGCGCCCGCGAGTTCATGAACACCGGGCGGAACACCATCCCCGTGGAGGAAGTGCGCTCCGTGCTGGTAAGCGGCGGCACGCTGGCGACACCCACGCAGGTTTCCGGCATCAATGACCTGCTGGGAAAGAACCTGAGCTCTATCCTTGACCTGGTGTACGTGGAAAACTGCCAGGGCATGAGCGCTCACCGGGTGGCCTACCTGAGCGCGGAGAGCGCGGAAGCGGGAACGCAGACCGAGGGCAGCGCCGTGGCGAACAAGGAGCCGACCTTCGCCTACGTGACCATCCAGCCCACCAGCATCGGCTGCTATGCTCAGATCAGCAAGCAGGTAAAGAAGCAGACTCCCCTCCAGTATGCCGCGAAGGTGAACGCGCAGGCCGTGAAATCCCTGAAAAAGAAAGCCGTTTCCATGATCGTGTCCGCGCTGCAAGCGTCCACACTGGTTAAGAGCGTGGCGGCTACGCTGGACGCGAACAACAAGGGCATGATTGACGAACACACCCTGCGGAACATCGTGCTGGCCTACGGCGGCAACGACGACGTGGTGGGCGGCGCGATCCTGTTCCTGAACAAGACCGACCTGGTCGCTTTCGGCGACGTGCGCGGCACCAACGAGAAAAAGGCCGTCTATGAGATCATCCCCGACGGTGAAAACACCAACATGGGCGTTATCAAAGACGGGGGCATGAGCGTGCGTTACTGCCTGGTTAGCGGCCTGACCGCGCTTTCCGGCACCGCGAAGGGCGCGTCCGCTCAAAAGACCCTGTTCTACGGAGACCCGCATTGCTTCGAGCTTGACCTGTTCAGCGATTACGAGGTGCGGGTGTCTGAGGACTTCGCTTTCACTTCGCTGATGGATACCATCGTGGGCGACGCTGAAATCGGCGGCGACGTGGTCGTGAAAGACGGATTTGTCACCCTGAGCATAAACCCTTAATAGCTGACCTGGCTCAGCTCAAGCTGGGCAGCTTAACCATGACACCGACATTTGCAGCTGGAACAACCGCGTACACGGCGACAACCACCGACAACAGCAACAAGCTGACGGCGGTGGCGGAGGATAGCGGCGCTACGCTGGAAGTGAAGCTGGGAACGACCGCAATCTCTGCGGGCGGCGATGGTAAATACACGCTGACCTGGGCGGAGGGAGAAAACACGGTCACGGTGAAGGTAGTCAACGGGACAGTGAGCAAGACATACACGCTGACGGTTACGAAACCAGCGGCACAAGCCGACCCGCAAGAGCCGGGCGGCTGATAATCCACCCGCCGGGGCAACACCCGGCGGGCCTTTCAAGGGGTGGAAACCATGCTGAATGAAGCGCGGCTGACGTGCAGGGCGCTGGACAAGTACTACGGGCCGGAACTTTGCCGCCTGATAAAGGCCGCAATCCTTGTGCTGAAAACAAGGGGAATCGTGTTCGAGGGTGATTTTACATTTACCACGGCGACGGTGGAAGGGGAAGAACTGCCAACCGTGACGGCGTGGGACTGTACGATCACGGACGAATGGGTGAAGACCGCCATTCTTGCCTATGTGAAAGCCAACTTTCCCGGCATGAAGGACGCGGAAAAGCTGCAAGAGGCTTTTGAAAACATGCTTTCCAGCATGATGAACACAACGGGGTACACCGATTGGAAGGGCGGCAGCAGCAATGAGTAAACCGGGAAGCATTCGCCTGATAACAGAGAGCGCGGCGGCGCACGGCGTGCATGAAGAGATCACGGAGCAAAAGCGCCTTGTGCTGTGCACGGTGAAAAGCGTGCATGTGTCCGAGTATTATCTTGCGCACAATTCGGGATACAGGCCGGAGCTTGTGTTCGAGCTGACCCTGGCGGAGGATTACCACGGGGAAAGCCGCCTGGAGTATGAGGGCAAGGGATACGATATTATCAGGGCATACGAAACCGACACGGGCGGAATTGAGATCACGGCGCAAAGGGGGGACGTAAATGCCGATAGTGACAACGAAAACGACAACGCTTTCTGACAAGCTGGCGGAGGAATTGAGCAAGATCGGCGTCCCGTTCCGCGTGGATTCATGGAAAAATGAAGCGCCGAACAATTACGGCGTGGTCGAAATGGTAGGCCAGGACAAGGGCGAATGGGCGGACGGTCACATGATCGACCAGACGTTCACGGTTGAGATCACCCTTTACGTGGGGGGCGGCAGCGTGAAATGGGTTCAAGCGGTGCAGGAAAAGCTGGAAGCCATGGACGCGGGCTATACCCTGCCGGAAAGACGCTGGTTGCCGGATATAAAAAAGACAATGTGGTTCTGGAAAGCTACCTTCTACGGGCCGTTTGAATGGAGCACGGTTGTCGCCGTGGGTGGATAGTATGGCTAAAATCATCATGAATGAGGATTTAGACGTACAGGCAAGCCAGATGGAAAACCTCAGCCGGGATTCTGTAAAACGAATCGTGATGGCGGGGGCGGAAGCGCTGAGAGAGGAAACGCGGCGAAACATCGAGGAATACCATCACGTGGGGAAAACCGGAAGCATGAGAGAGAACGTGCGTCCGGGCGACTACCGCGAGGGCCTGGGCTGGGGTTCGGTGTACGTGTACCCACAAGGCGAAGACAGCCGGGGCGTAAGCAACGCCATGAAAGCATTTGTCATTGACAGGGGCATCGGCAAAAGGCCGAACACGGTGCGGTCACGCGGGAAACAGCGCAACAAGACGGGCGACAACTTCCTGACCAAGAAAACGGCGATCAGCGCGGAAGAAAAAACCGTAAAGGCCATGGAGGATGAGTACGACAGAATCATCGACGAAATCAACGGTTAAAGGAGTGGAGCAGCATGGCAAAAGTGGGTATTAAGGGCCTGACCTATGCGAAGTATTCAAGCGGCGGCGACGGCGCGGCGGTGACCTACACCGGGGGAACCAAGCTGGACGACTACATGGCAAAGGCCGACATTACCGAGAACCGGAGCGACGTGAAGGAACACGCCGACGACCACCAGATCGACAGCGAGAACACGCTCAACAGCGTTTCCCTTGCGTTGGAGCTGGTGAACAACGACTCCGGCATCAAAGGCGATATTCTGGGCCACGTCAACGAGAACCAGGAGCTTGTGGTGACGGATGCGGAAGCGCCTTTCGTCGGCATCGGCTTTATCTGCAAGAACCGATTCAAAGGCACGGTGACCTATGAGGCATATTGGTTCTATAAAATGCAGTTTACCAGCGCGGGCATGAGTGCAGAAACCCGCCGGGAGCAGACCGCTTTCGGGCATGAAACCATCAACGGCACCGGGAGCGGTGTGGTGCTGACCAGCGGCGGCGCGACCGTGTTCTACGCCCACAAGGATGGGCTGGCAACGGAAGCGCTGGCGAGAACGTGGCTGAACACAAAAGCCGGAATTTCCGGTTAATAACGCAAGGCGGAGGGCGCGGTTCCCTTCGCCTTGATTTTCTGTTTATGAAGAGGAGGAAGGGAAAATGGCATCAATCAAAATCGGCGGCGAAGAGTACACCCTGCGGATGGACATCCACGCCATGGAACAGATAGAAAACGAGTTCGGCGACCTGAAAGACGCTATGGCGGCATTCCGGGCGAAGGACAGAAAGATCGGCATGGTCAAAGCCATGTTCCGCATACTGGCAAACAGCGGGCGGAAGAAAGAGGGAAAGCCGGAAGACGTGACCGGGGAAGAGATCGACAGCTTCAACCTTGCCGACCTGAATATTTTATCAAACACGCTCAACCAGGCCATGAAGGAATCCATGCACGCGGAAACCGTGAACGGAAACGAAGCGGACGACGAAACCCACGACGAATACATGGAAGAGCTGGAACAGCGGGAAAAAAACGCATAAACCAGCGAGGGATGCGGGTCGTTGAGTATTACGGCTACGCCCTCATCGCTGGGATAGGACACGACGAAGCATCGGGGATGCTTCCGGGCTACATACTGGACATGTACATCATGAGGCTGCGTTACGACGCGAAAATGGCGGGCGCAAAGATGGGACGGCGGGCTTTAGGAGGATAACAGGCCATGGCAAAGGACATCAAGCGGAAGATTGTGCTGGAGGGTGAAAAGGAATATAGCGCTGCGCTGAAAGAAGCACAGCGCAACCTGAAAACCCTGCGGAGCGAATTAAAGGCCGAAACAGCGGAGCTGGGGGCCAACGCGACAGCACAGCAGAAGAACGAAACCAGGGTAAAGAGCCTCCAAAAGCAGATCAAAGAACAGGAAAAGATTGTTAAAACATATCAGGCGGCGCTGGCGGAAGTCAAGGAAAAATATGGCGACAACGAGGAAGCGGTCGCCAAATGGGAGCAGAAGCTGAACGAGGCCCGCGCTTCCCTTGCGACCATGCGGAACACGCTGGAGGAAACGAATACCAGCCTCCACGACATGGCAAACGGCGCGAAGGATGCAACGGACGGCTTGCAAGGAGCGGCGAAAGGCGCGGCGGAAACCGTTGTCGCCACAAAGAGCGTGGCGGATGCGCTGGGCGATATTGCGGACATAGGCGAGGGCGTAAGCGGAGCCATTGAGGATATTTTTACCGGGATGCTGGACACCGTGACCGACATTGCAGAGCAAATGTGGGCGCTCATTGCGAAAACGGCGGAGCGGGCCAACGGCTGGACGGATACCGCGAATGTGTGGGGTATAGACCCGCAAAGGGTACAGCAGTACACGAAAGCACTGGATTCTGTGGGGAAAGACTTTTCAGATTTAGAGGGCATTGTAACAAAAATTGTTTATGGCGGCAAGGGGAAAAAGATCACCGAGCTTTTGGGTATTTCCGACGTGAATTATATCGGCAAAGGCGGAGAATGGGACTACGCAATGGCGGTGATGAAAAAGCTCAGCGACTTGCAGGGGCAAGGCAAGAACATGTCGCCGATTTTCGAGGAAATTTTCGGAGGGAAGAACGCCACAAAAGCAATAGACCTGGTGAACAGTTGGGAAAGCGTATTACAAGGGCTGCAAACGTTCAACGGAGATGAAAGCGATTACGGCCTGACAAGCAAAGAAATTGAGCAGATGGACAAAATCTGGCTTGATATAAACAGGGTGGAAACAAAGTTTAACGACCTGAAAGAACAATTCGCCGCGGGTCTGGGGACGGCTGCGGGGACGCTGCTGGTGAACGTGGAGGGCGGGCTGGACGCCATCGCCAAGTTCATGAACGCCGAAACGCCGGAAGAACGGGAACAGGCGCTGGAGGATTTGCGGAAGAACG
>JAEEGL013321859.1_pt1 | contig 16816 bp, 17 predicted proteins | sample 9134231 | NCBI WGS metagenome assembly JAEEGL01 (sample SAMN16246548, study PRJNA631951) | gut metagenome | biome: gut microbiome; feature: rumen; material: fiber-attached | host: Bos | place: Iran: Karaj | collected 2018-10
ACAAACTCTTATATTGTGAAAGTATCATTAAAGGTAAAAATTTTACATTGTTAATCTTGTGAAATATATACAAAAAAAATGTGTTTTAGGTGCCCTTATATTGACATGTTTACCGAAAGGGGTTATATTTCTGACATACTTGAAATTGAGGAAAGCCGTGAAAAACAGACAATTGACCTTCAACCAATACCGAATTGCAGATTTGACAATGTTCACTGCATTTTTCACAATATCCGAAACGATCGTGACACTGGCCGCAAACAAATGGTTCCCCGCTCAGCCCTATGCTTTTTCGTTATCGGTACTTTTTTTATCACTGGTACTGATGCGCTGGGGACTTCTCGCAGCCATACCGGCAATAGCCGGAGCGATCGCATTTTGTGTTTCTTCGTCGGCTGAAGCGGAACATTATCTCATATATATAACCGGTAACCTCTTCACCCTGATCGCATATGCCTATATTAAATTCAGAGGCAAGGAAAAAGTCAAGGAAGATCCTTTCAGATCATTTTTGTTTGTGATCATGGTATTTGTGCTTATGCAGACCGGAAGATGGCTCGCAAGCCTCCCGTTCGGAAACGGGGCGGGCGCCTTCATCGAATTTATCACGACGGATTCCCTTTCATTGCTGTTTGCGATGATCGCAATGTATCCGGCGCGCAGGATAGACGGTTTGTTCGAGGATCAGAAAGCATATCTGTTCAGGCTCGAACGTGAAAAACAGGAAAGAAAAGGCTTTTAGAGGAGAAAGACATGAAGAAAAGTTTAGCAGCAGATTATCTCATCTACGATGAGAAGACCGATCGCTATATCGAAGATCCCGAGCAGGCGGTCAGGGATGATGTGGAAAAGCATCAGTGGTCAGGCGTCCTTCATACGATAATAAGAGACTGGCGCCTCTACATCATGCTTGTTCCGATGATACTGGTCTTCCTTTTTTGGCGTTACTTCCCCATGTATGAGCTTTTGGGATGCTTCAAGGTGACCGACGATGTAAAACCCGTTGCCCAGCAGTTCTACAAGGGTTTTTCAAACTTCAAGATCCTGCTTTCCGGCAACACCACGATATCGACAGATTTCTGGAGAGCAATGAGGAACACCTTCCTTTTGAGCTTTTACGGACTTTGCTTCGGTTTCCCGATGCCCATCATCATCGCTCTCTTCTTCAATGAGATCAGATCGAACATAGCAAGGAGCATCTACCAGGTACTCACCTATCTTCCGAAGTTTATGTCAACGGTCGTTATGACCACGCTCGTAACGATGCTTGTAAAGCAGGGTTCCCTCACCACGAATATGGGTGTTCTTTCCCAGCTTTTCGTAAAGCTCGGCCTCATCACAAACGATGTTGCAAACGCAGGTCTTTTGAACGCTCCCCGTTTCTTCCGTGCGATCTATCAGATCAGCGGTATCTGGGAGGGCGCAGGTTACGACTCGATCGTCTTCTTTGCGGCGATCATAGCGATATCTCCCACGAGCTATGAAGCAGCGCAGATCGACGGTGCCGGCAAGATGGCGCAGATGAGATATGTAGTGCTTCCCAGCATACTTTCAACCATCGTTATCATGCTGATCTCAAGGATCGGTTCACTGTTGAACGTAGGCTACGAGAAGGTGCTTCTTCTTTATAATACAAACACTTATGTTACCGCAGATGTAGTTTCCACCTTTGCCCAGCGTTACGGTTTCTCCGGCTCGCTTAAAGGCCTGGCCGCCGCCGCCGAAATGATGAACAATGTGGTCGGAATGCTTCTCGTAATAAGCGCCAACACCATAGCGCGAAAAGCCTCGGATGTTTCACTTTACTAATATCTGTCCCGGAGAGTACAAATGAAAAGAAAACTGGAAATTTCGGAATTAATATTCAAGATAATAAGCTATCTTCTGCTCACAGTCTTCGCACTGAGCTGCCTTTATCCCTTTGTATATGCGATATCGGCGGCTGTCAGCGGCAGAACGGCCGTGGAATACAGCCAGGTCGTCCTCTTCCCCAAAGATGTGCAGTTTGAAGCATTTAAGGCGATGTTCTCGGACAATCTGTTCTGGAATTCATATGCAAACACAATATACCTGACCTTCTTCGGAACCTTATGGGCTCTCGGAGTTTCGCTCCTCGGCGCATATGCCCTCTCCAAAAAGAGGCTGCTGTTCCGTAAAGGCTTCAACTTCTACCTTGTATTCACAATGTGGTTCTCGGCGGGTATCGTACCCCAGTACCTCAACTACCTGAGCACAAGACGTGTGTTCAACTCCATCGGTATCACCGATGATAAGTGGCTTGTCATCATCGCAATGGGTATGGCTGCCATGAACATCATCCTGCTCCGTAACGCATTCGAAGGCGTTCCCTCCGAGATCGAGGAGGCTGCGATCGTGGACGGCGCAACGGAATTCCAGATCTTAAACAAGGTCTATATCCCGATGTGTAAATCCACAATAGCAACGGTAGCGCTCTTCTTCGGTATATCCAGATGGAACGGTTACTTCTGGGCAAGACAGATGATCTCAAACCCCAGTGAAAGACCTCTTCAGGTATTCATAAGACTTAAGCTCGAGGAATATACGGATCCCGAGCAGATGGCGGGCTGGGACAGGATCTATGCTTCCGACTCCATCATATATGCGCTCATCGTATGCTCTGTCATCCCGATCCTTGTGATCTATCCTTTCATCCAGAAATATTTCGCCAAGGGCGTAAATATGGGCGGCGTAAAGGAATGATGTTTCTGTTTCGGTTATTTCCGGCTCCCCGCCGGTCATAATAAATATCAATAATATAAGAGGAGAAAAACAGTATGAAGAAAACCAAACTTCTGGTTTCGCTTCTTCTTTGCGCGGCAATGCTCGCAACCACCGCTTGCGGCAAGACGCTTCCCAAGGAAGAAACAGTACCCACAAACGCACCTACTTCAGCACCTGCTTCCACACCTACGACAGCTCCGTCGACAGGCGGTAACGAGCAGACGCCTGCTCAGCCCACCCCCACTCCCGAACCCGTAAAGGTCGTTGAAGACCTTTTCGCCAAGGGCACACTTCTCCGTCTTGCTACAGGTTACAACAGTGCAAAGACAGGTCTTACATTCGATCCTGACACAGCAGGCGCCGGCGTAACACTTCCCGACGGAAAGACCTACCATAACGGCGACTTAAAGCCTACCTGGGTAGAACTTGAGAACATCCTCGGAATCAAGATCCAGAGCAAATACCAGGGCAACAACTCCACAAAGGAGTTCGATTACTGGAAGGATCAGCTCGGTGAGGTTGATATGGTTACAGGTCCCGCCGCTACACTTACCGAGTACGGCAACAACGGACAGCTTGTAAACATTGCAAACTATCTTGACCTTATGCCCAACTTCAAGGCTTACCTTGATGAGAATCCCATCGTTCGTCTCTCCATCACAGGTTCCACAACAGGATCCACCAAGGGCGCTATCTACTTTGCTCCTTACTTCGACGGTGCAAACGATATCGAGCGTATGCCCCTTATGAGAGTTGACTGGGTTGTAAAGCTTCTTGACGGCGAAGGCGAATTCAAGGCAAACGCTTCCAACAAGGTTAACGGTGCAGTTTATACACCTTACATGCCCACATCCGGCAAGGTAACGATCGACGTTGTAAAGCTTGACGGAAAGTCCACCGAGAAGGTTACAAAGAACTACGACAAGGCAGGAAACATCGTTGAAAAGATGAACAAGGCCATTGCTTCCGGCATGGATGGCGTTCAGGCAGTAAACATGCTCCGTAAGTACATCGACGAGGCATACAACGGCTACTACGGAACAACACGTTCCAACCTCTTCGTTGGTCAGAACGCCGCATGGGATGCAGACGAACTCGTTGCACTCCTCCGCTGCGTAGTTGCCAACCCGCAGACTCTTAACGGAACAGATTCCATTCAGGGTATCTTCTCCAGAGAAGATCAGAACAACCAGCGTCGTGTTGACCTCTTCAGACTTGCTGGTCACCTCTTCGGCGTACGTGGTCTTGAATCAAGATCCGATTATCTCTATTTCAATGCCAAGGGCGAGCTTTGCGATGCACGTCAGCAGGCAGATACATATGAAGCACTCGAGAGAATGAACGCTCTTGCAAAGGAAGGCCTCATTTCCAAGTCATTCCTTGAAGAGTCAAACGAAAAGAGCGAGACAATGCTCGCAAACGACCTCGGCTTCATGAGCTACGACTACAACCAGACACAGACCATCCTTAACGAGACAAAGCTCAACAAGGACGGCGACAGCGGTGAAAAGTACATGGCTGTTATGGTTCCCGTTGCAAGATGGTATGACGGCACAGACGCAAACGGTGTTTATATGAGATTTACAGAGTCCTGGCGTTCCGTTAAGACAGACGCATGGGCAATCTCCGTTAACGGTATCGGCTCCGATGAGAACAAGCTCTATGCTGCTCTCTCCATCATCGACTATGCATACAGCGAAAAAGGACAGATCCTTATGTCCTATGGTCCCGACGCATTCATCAAGACAAATGCCGACGGTTCTTATGTAACATTCTCCTTCAACGGTAAGGAAATGCCTGTTATCTCGGATGCTACTTATGAAGCACTCTGGAAGCTTGCAAACGGTAACTACACAAACTTCGCACGTTACTATCTCGGATCCACTCTCTCCTTCGTAAAGAGCCAGGCATTCGAGTATCAGTGCACACATGCGGTAGGTAAGGAAGGCGCAGGATATATTTCAAATGCTATCGGTCTCGGAACCATCAAGCATCCCGAGCTCAGCATCACATCCAATCCTTGGTACACATCCATACCTACAGTATTACCCAACACCACCGTTGAAACCAGCACTCTTAACACATATACAGAGCTTGTTAACGCATCCAGCGGAATGTTCGGTTCCGGTAAGGGTCAGACAAACCTCCTTGTAAACCTTATCTCCAAGGGTTACCAGGGTGACAACTTAGGCTCCAAGACCGAAGTTCTCAACACTGTTACAAACACTTGGAACGGCAAGGCATACCTCACCCTCAAGCAGCAGGCTTGGAAGAGACTTCTTGACTACTACACATCAGACATCAAGTAATCATTGTACTTCTTACTTTCAGTTTCCGTGGCGGGCTTTCCGCCACGGAAACAAATATTAAATTAAAGCGGAGTTAAACATGTACAAAGCGCAGATCAAATTCCAGAAAATAATATGTTTTGTCACACTTGCGGCAAGCTTCCTCGTATTTTTGTATTCACTCGGGATCATGACCGACATCTTTGACTCCTTATACCCCACCATGATCGATCCGGAAGATTACACTCAGACATGGGTTACCGGATCCGTTTTATACTATGATATGCAGCCTTTCAACTATGCCCTCACAAGGATCGGCATAGGGCTGATACTTATATCTCTCGTGCTCTTCGTTACGAGCACTCATAAGAGAAGACGCTATTATTTCGCAAATATATTTGCCACCATTTTGAATACAATTGCCGGTATCGCGGCGGCTGTTTACTGCCTCCCGAAGATCAAGGCATTTAAGATACAGTTCCTTACAACGGTCAATTTCGAAGAATTAAAGTTCTTCGCGGATATATTCAATTCAACATATACGGAATCCACCTTCTGGCTTGACATAAGCGTTTACGTATTCGCGATCCTGCTTGTTGCGGATGCTCTGCTTGTATGCAACCTCATCTGGAAGTTCGTTATGATGCATATGGAAAAAGCACTCATAAAACAGGGAAAGGAGAACTGATCATGGATGTTTCCACAATAAAGAAAGACAGACTGAATTATTCCAAGAATACCCTCTCCTCCAACTTTGCCCTGCTTGCAATACTCTTTAACATATTTTACTTTGTAAGTATATATAAGTCCGATGTGGGATCCTTCTACTACTCCATCATCATCGGCGCTTCGGTCATATACAATCTTCTGTTTATGCTCTTCACCTTCTTAAGTTCCGAGGGCATAAAGAAGTACAGTCTCGGATATTCGGTGCTCCTCATAATCATCGGTATCCTGCAGATCGCCCGCATCTTCTATCTGCCCGCAAAGGCACACACCACAGTGATCACGATCAATAAGGTCGAAACCGTGATCATGGAGGATGCACAGTATTTGAGAGTGATCGCATTCCTTCTTATCTCCGCTGCTTTTGCCATCACCGGAGGAGTGATCGGCATAATCAAGAACAGGATCCTTACGGCATACAACAAGAGCCGCTCGAAAAAATAACACGGGAGTCTACCAATGGCAGAACTTAAGTTGCAAAACCTAAACAAAATATATGACAATAATGTCCAGGCAGTTTTTGACTTCAACCTCGATGTAAAAGACGGAGAACTCATCGTTCTTGTAGGTCCTTCCGGTTGCGGCAAATCCACCACTCTCAGAATGGTGGCGGGACTAGAGGACATATCGTCCGGTCATCTCCTGCTCGACGGAAAAGACATCACGCAGATGCCGCCCAAAGACAGAGATATGGCGATGGTCTTCCAGAACTATGCGCTTTACGGACATATGACGGTTTATGAAAATATGGCGTTTTCTTTGAATCTCAGAAAAGAGAACAAGAACGTGATCCATGAAAAGGTGCTGGCAGCCGCAGAGATCCTCGGTCTCACCGATCAGCTCAACAAAAAGCCTTCGCAGCTTTCCGGAGGTCAGAGACAGCGTGTTGCGATGGGTCGTGCCATAGTCCGCACTCCCCGCATCTTCCTTTTCGACGAGCCGCTTTCAAACCTTGACGCGAAGCTCCGCGGATCGACAAGACGCGAGATCCTGCTCCTTCATAAGAGACTCAAGGCTACAATGCTCTATGTAACCCACGATCAAACCGAAGCCCTTACGCTTGCCGACCGTATCGTCTGCATGTCGATGGGTCATGTTCAGCAGATCGGTACGCCTCTCGAGCTCTACGACACACCCGCAAATCTCTTTGTTGCAAGCTTCATAGGCCTTCCTCCGATGAACTTCTTTGATGTCACGGTGGAAAAGAACAAGCTCGTATGCGAGGATTTTACCGTACCGCTTGACGAAAAAGACACCGCACTGCTCTCTTCCCATAACGGAAAGACGATCACGCTCGGCGTTCGTCCCGAAGACATATATGAGGGCGGAGATACCGAACTTCTGGTATTCTCAAACGAGAATCTCGGACAGACAACACTTGTGCACGGACATGCGGGTAAGAGCAAGATCACCTGCAAATTCCGTTCGTGGTGCAATTACAAAGACGGTGACAGGATCAAGATCAAGTTCACCAAAATGCATTTCTTCGATAAAGAAACAACAAATGCGATCAGATGAGGAGACCTGCAATGAGTAAAAGCAAGCAGCAAAAAGGAATAAAAGAGTTCTTCAGGAAATCTCTTGTTTCCCTTAAAAGAAATCCCCAGAACATTACGGGGCTCTTTCTTGTAATTGCATTTTTATATTATTCCCTGAACATCACAAGCATGTCGGATTCGCTTTCAATGATACAGGGAAGCATGATGGGCTTCAGCGAATTTGTCACAATGCTCTTCTCGATCCTTGTGTTTGTATGCTTCCTCAATTCATATCCCAGGCGTCAGAAGCCCCATATCGGCTTTATCGTCCTGACATACCTTATGCTTGCGGCCATCATCGTTTCCGATGTCACTTTCAGAAACCGCATATATGAAGCCGTTACGAGAGAAGAAAACAGGATCCAGCTTTTTGATTATATGGAAAGATCCTACAACGCCCTCCAGGTGCACATCATACTCATAATCATATCTGCGGCGCTTAACATCACTCTTCCCTTCTACAGCAAGCTCTTAAAGAAGCTCAACACTTCCGTCGAGGTAGACGGCAATGAGAATATGGCCGAGATCGAGATCTCGGAAGACTGATACGAGAAATGTCCAAAAAGAAAGATAAAAAACCGAATGAAGAAGTCCGCGACGAGAAGGACTATTACAAGCTTAACACCGATGCGGTGGACCGTCTTGTAAACGCAAATTCCGGCAATGTTCCGAAGGTCTCCGACGAAGAGATAAGAAAGTATACCGGAAAGAGAAGGTTCAACATCCCTACCATAGTAAAGGTCCTTTTCACAAAGTTCTGGTTCAAGGGCGCCGCGTGCTTCTTTTTCTTCTGGGGGCTCGGCACCTATCTCGACAGCATAGACCTGTTTTTCGTCTTTGCCGTGGCGATAGGAATGATGACCGATCTTCTCGAAAACAACCTTCTCCGCTTCTTCGAAAAAGAGGCAGGGGAATTTGACAAATACATAATGTTCCCGAAAAAAGGAATGCTCTCCTTCTTCCTGAACATTCCGTATGCTTTTATCGTCCTTCTGGCCGTAAGAACGATATATAACCTCATAAACATCGCGGCCATGACAGTAACAGGCAATACCGAAGAGATCTTTCTCGGGGTCGAGCCCCTGCTTTTCGGTCTGTTCTACCTTCTGGCGGACATGGTACTCATCCTGATGAGAAACACATTTAAGAGCATCATAAAGGACGCCGTTGACAAGCAGAAAACAGGAGCAAAGAAATGATAAAAGTTCTCTATTTAAGTTCGACCTCGGGCTGTTTCGAACTGGATAACGATCTTCCCTACTACAATTCCTCGGAATATGACATTATCCTTAACGGCGAAGACATACGTACCGGTTGCAAGGAGAACGTGTTCTCCGTCTTCGGGCTCAAGCCCGACACGGCATATACGCTTGAGATCAGCACGGAGGCCGAGGCTCTCCATTTTACGACAAAGAGCGAGAGCTGCTGCGTTAATATCAAAGATTTCGGCGCAGCCGGTGACGGAAAGACCCCCGATACCACGGCAATAAGGACGGCAATAGCCTGTCTTCCCAAAAACGGAAGGCTCTATTTCCCGAAAGGCACATATCTCACCGCTCCCCTCTTCCTGAAAAGCCATATCACGCTTGAATTCGCAGAGGATGCCGTTCTTCTCGGAAGCACGGATAAATCGGATTATCCCGTCATCCCCGGCGTAGTATCCGATCTCGACAAGGCGTGCGATATTCCCTTCGGAACCTTCGAGGGCGAGGAAAGAGCAATGTATCAGACCCTGATCACCGCTGAATATGCCGAAGACATAAACATCATCGGTCAGGGAACGATCGACGGAAATGCAAACAACAGCACCTGGTGGACCGAGTTCAAAGAGGACCCGATAGCCCGCCCGAGGCTTGTATATCTGAACCGCTGCGAGAATTTCACTCTCCACGGCGTTACGATCCAGAATTCCCCTTCATGGCAGCTCCATCCTTATTTTTCAAAGAATGTGAACTTCTATGATCTTCAGATAAATGCTCCGAAAGAGAGCCCCAACACGGACGCCTGCGATCCCGAAGCATGCGACTTCGTAAACATCATCGGCTGCCGTTTCAGCGTAGGCGACGACTGTATCGCGATCAAGTCCGGCAAGATCGATGTGGGACGCAAATACAAGGCTCCCGCCAACCACCATACGATCCGCAACTGCCTTATGCAGTTCGGTCACGGTGCGATCACACTGGGCAGCGAGATGGGCGGCGGAGTAAAGAACCTCACCGTAAACCGCTGCATATTCAACAGCACCGACAGAGGTCTCCGCATCAAGACCAGACGCGGACGCGGAAAGGATGCCGTAATAGACGGCGTACTTTTCGAAAACATCAGGATGAACAACGTTCTGACACCCATCGTTATGAACATGTGGTACAACTGCTGCGATCCCGACCGTTTCACGGAATATGTATGGTCAAGGGAAAAGCTGCCGGTTGACGACAGAACACCTTATCTCGGCAAATTCACTTTCAGAAACATGACCTGCGACAATTGCCATGTATGCGCATGTTACTGCGACGGACTGCCCGAGATGCCCATCGAAGAGATCACGGTGGAAAACATAAGCTTCACCTACTCTCCCGATGCTAAACCCGGAAAGCCCGCAATGAGAAACTATGCAGAGGAATTCTGCCGCGGCGGGATGTATTTTGACAATGTAAAGAAACTCAACATATCCGATGTCACCGTGACGGGTCCGGATACCGAACCCCTGATCGCAAAGAACGTCGGCAATGTTGAGAGCAGGAATCTCATATGTACGAAAGCATAAATAACTACTTAAACAGACTTTTGGAGGACTCCACTCCCGATTCGCCCGTATGGAACATCGAAAGCATACGTCAGGGAAAGAAGCCTCACTGGAACTATATAGACGGATGCATGATCACCGCACTAATGCACCTGTCGGAGATCACATATGACAGGCGATATTCCGATTTTGCGGAACAGTTCATAGATTTCTATGTTGCGGAGGACGGCAGCATCCTCGGTTATAATAAAGAGAAGTACAACCTCGACGATGTGAACGAGGGACGCGTGCTGTTTAAGCTTTACAAGGACACCGGCAAAGAGAAATACCAAAAGGCAGCCGATGCGCTTCACAATCAGCTTCTCTCCCAGCCCCGCACAGCGACCGGCAACTTCTGGCACAAGCAGATCTACCCCGACCAGATATGGCTTGACGGCATATATATGGCTCAGGTCTTTTCCGCACTTTACGAGAAGAACTGTGCGAACGGTGATTACTCCGACATAACCGGTCAGATCGAAAATGTTGAAAAGCTGATGAAAGATCCCGTTACGGGGCTTTACTTCCACGGCTGCGACGTAAGCCGCAAGGCATTCTGGGCAGATCCCGAAACAGGCTGCTCAAAGAGCTTCTGGCTGCGTTCCATAGGCTGGTTTATGATCGCACTCTCCGATCTTTCGGAGATAATGGATGAAGCGTCGTCAAAGCCCGTAAAGCGTATACTCAAAGACCTTATCGAGAGCATCGCCCGCTTCTCCGATGCGGAGACAGGTATGTATTATCAGGTTGCGGACAAGGGTCCCGTTCCAGGCAACTATCTCGAGACCAGCGGCAGTGCCATGGTCGCATATGCAATGCTTAAAGCCGCAAGGCTCGGCATCGTTTCCGAAGAATATGCCAAGAAGGGACAGAAGACCTTTGACGGCATATGCGATAAATACCTGAAAGAGACCGAAAACGGCCTTAACCTCGCCGGCATATGCCTTGTGGCGGGTCTCGGTCCCGAAAACAACAGACGCAGAGACGGATCTTTCGAATACTATATTTCCGAGCCCGTCGTCGAGAATGACGCAAAAGGCGTGGCTCCCTTCATTCTCTGCTACACGGAGATCTTAAGGCGGATCAGATGAGTGATACTTTGATATTTGCGGCTAACGCCGTTCTGCCCATAGTGTTTTTGATGGCTACGGGCTATGTTCTTAAAAGGATAGGGTTTCTGAACGATAACTTCCTTGCTCTGGGGAACAAGCTTGTGTTCAGGGTACTGCTTCCGGTCATGCTCTTCTTGAGCTCCTACAGGATAGAAGCGCTTGAAGACATCGATTTTCGTTTCGTCCTCTTCAGCGAAGGCGCTCTGGTGGCCATATTTCTTCTCGGTATTCTGCTTACCGTAAGATATAAAGACCGTCCGGGAACAAGAGGAGTGCTGATCCAGGCAATGTTCAGATCGAATTATGCACTGATCGGGCTTGCGCTTGCCTCCTCCCTCTTCGGGCAGGAAGGCCTCGCAGCCGCAGGCATACTCGGAGCGGTTTTCGTTCCTACGTTAAACTTTCTTGCTGTGATCACCCTCACGATCTTCACGGATCACAGGGAAAAAGGCAAGGTGAATGTCGGCGACATACTGCTTAAAACGGCCAAAAATCCCCTGATCATCGGAGCGCTCTCCGGTCTTCTGGCGGTTCTTATAAGAGGCTTTTTCACAAAGCACGGGATAAATTTCCGTCTTTCGGATATCACACCTCTGTACAAGGCAATGGAATCGCTTGAGAAATGCGCCACACCCATGGCACTTCTGGTACTCGGCGGAAAGTTCGAATTCTCCGCCGTTAAGAGCAACTTAAAGCCTGTTATCTTCGGCACGCTGCTCAGAACCGTGATAGTACCCGCTCTCACTCTCACATTTGCCTATTTCGTGCTCCATATGACAAACGGAGCCCACTATGCGGCCTATGTTGCGGCCTTCGGCACTCCCGTTGCCGTGTCCAGCGCCATTATGGCCGGTGAAATGGGCGGTGATGACGTACTTGCGGGCCAGCTCGTGGTATTCACCTGCATAACATCAATATTTACAATGTTTGCTTCGATAGCAATTTTAAGATATGTCGGAATTTTTTAAAGGAGAAGAACAATGGCTGAAAAAGAGAATGCTTATCTCTCATTAAGGGACATCAACAAAATATATCCGAACGGTTTCCACGCCGTTCACAATTTCAACCTTGATGTGAAGAAAGGTGAGTTCATCGTTTTCGTAGGTCCTTCGGGCTGCGGAAAATCCACGACTCTTCGTATGATAGCGGGCCTTGAGAGCATCAGCAAGGGCGATCTTCTGATTAACGGAGTCGTATCCAACGAAAAGGGACCCAGAGAGCGTGAAATAGCCATGGTTTTCCAGAGTTATGCGCTCTATCCTCATATGTCCGTATATGACAATCTGGCCTTCGGCCTGACGCTGCAGGGCGTAGACGAGGACGTTATCGAGGAAAGAGTTATGAAGACAGCGAAGATCCTCGGACTTACCGACTATCTCGACAGAAAGCCCCGTGCCCTCTCCGGCGGACAGAGACAGAGAGTTGCCGTAGGCCGCGCGATCATCAGAAAAGTCGGCATCTTCCTTATGGATGAGCCTCTCTCAAACCTTGATGCAAAGCAGAGAGTTACAATGAGATCCGAGATCACGCAGATCCACCGCGAGACCGGAGCCACCACGATATATGTAACGCACGACCAGACGGAAGCCATGACAATGGCGGACAGGATCGTCGTTATGAAGGACGGCTATATCCAGCAGGTCGGAACCCCTCACGATCTGTACTTCAATCCCGTAAACACATTCGTTGCGGGCTTCATCGGCGAGCCGCCCATGAACCTGCTTAAGACTGCGCTTAAAGACGGTGTTGTGAAGATCGGCGAGAATAAACTTGATCTTCGTTCCGTACTTTCGGAGAAGAAGCTTTCCGAATACAACGGCCGCGATGTGATATTCGGTTTCAGGCCCGAGGCGGTAACGCTCTCTTCCGAAACCGAAGGCCCCTCATTTACGTTAAAATGCCGTGTAGAGCTCACGGAGCTTCTCGGCGACAGTGCCAACGTATATATAGAAACAGAGGGCTTACAGGCCATATTGAAGATCGATCCGCACCTCATCGAAAAGGCTCAGGACAGACTTGAATTCACGCTCCCGGCGAAGAGTGTCTATCTGTTCGACAGCGAAACAACGAAGAGGATCGAGGAATAAAATAAAACAACGGGACGAACCCCGTTGGCATAGAAAAAGCTGACAGCTTACGCTGTCAGCTTTTTAATTTCTCATTCAGATTCCGATCATCTGCGGCTGAGCTTGGATACAGTGAAGAATGTTGCTGTACCGGCTACTGCTATAAGAGCAAGGATACCGAGAACATCGCTGTCACCTGTCTTGGGAGTTGTATCCTGTGTAGGAGTCTCCGTGGGCACTGCTGTTGCTACTGCCTCTGTGGGAGCTGCTGTAGGCTCTGTCTTGGGTGTAGCGGTTGCTGTCGGTCTGGGGGTAGCCGTAGGTCTGGGAGTGTTTGTTGCGGTAGGTGTTGCTGTGGGCACCGGTGTGTTTGTGGGTGCCTTGGTAATAACCACTGCTACTGTAGGTGTGGGTGTGGATGTGGGAACTTCTTCCTTTTCCTTACCGCATGCTGCAATTGCCACAACGTTCATTACCAAAAGTGCAGACAAAACAACTTCCATAATTCTTCTCTTCATCTTGTTTTTCATAACATTTTGCCTCCTTTCGATGGCTTACACGGCAATTGTAACATTTCATCTTGGTTTGATAAGTGCAACTCCCGTATAAATACTTGTTTTATCCAAAAGCATTATACCTCATGGATGTGTCAAAAAAAAGACAAATGTGTTACATTTAATGAACATTTTATCAAATCTTGCTATTTTTGTGAGCAAGCCGCCAGTCTATACATCTTTTCAGATAATCCACATACTCCGGATTCTTGCACATTCCTTTTCCGTCGGTATCGGAGATCTTCGCCACGTCCATTCCGTTGCAGGCCGTGGTCTTCATAACGATATTGAGAGGTTCGGCGTCCGTATCGTTTGCGATATATGTGCCTATACCGAATGCCGTTTTCACGCGGCCGTCGAAATATGCATGTATCTTGTCTGCCCGCTCAAAATCCAGGCTGTCACTGAAGAGCAGTGTCTTAGTCTTAGGATCTATTCCAAGGCCCTTGTAATGCTCTATCATCGTATCGCCCCACTTGAACGGATCTCCGCTGTCGTGACGGACACCGCTGAAAAGGGTTGCAAAGGTCAGCTGGAAGTCCTCAAGAAAGCATTCCGTGGTGATCGCATCGGTAAGCGCGGTTCCGTTCAGGACTCCGTACTCCTTTACCCATGCGTCCATAGCGAACCAGTTGGAATATGCGGGGTTGTGCTTATGCGTTCCCTGTCCTATGCACATTATCCATTCGTGTGCCATCGTGCCTACGGGCGTAACACCGAACTTCTTTGCGAGGAAGACGTTTGATGTACCGACACAGAGTGAATCCCTGTATTTATGGCCGGTGAGTTCCTTTACGGCAAGTTCCTGCGCCTCGCCCGACAGCCTTCTTCTGAGGCCGAATTCGCTGAATGCGCCGAGCTTGTATGTGCCGTCCGTGAGCCATTTTACCTTTTCGTCAAGCCTGCGCTTATAGCTCTCGAAAAGCTTGTTGTAATCATATGCCATCCTGAAATAGACTTCGTTCACTATGGCAAGCGTCGGTATCTCATACATCGACGTATTGAGCCATGTGCCCTTCGTTTCGATGGTCAGACCGCACTCCGAGTCCGTTCCGATCTCGAAATCCTCATATCTGGGTTTCCAGAGTCTTAAGAAATCGACATACGAACCCTTGATCCACTTTATGCCGTTCAGGTATTCCAGCTCGTCCTCATTAAAGCGGAGTTCGCAGTAAAGCCGGATCTGCCTTCTGATCTCATCCACCATTTCGGAGGTGAAGCGCACGTTTTCATTCCTGCATTTGAAGCTCCAGGTCGTCTTGTAATCGCTGAACTGATGATAGATTGCCTGCCCCATCGAGAACTTGTACATATCCGTTTCGAGAAGGCTGTTGATTATTCTTTCCATATTTTTCCTTTCAAAAAAGGCCTTACGGCCTTTTAGTTTTCATTTTCGCTGCCGGCGGCTTTATTTTCGTTTTCCGCGCTTTCCGCCTTTGAGGCTGCGTTTTCTTCGGCCGCTGCCTGCTCTTTCGAGGCCATAACGACATCGCTTAAGTTGATGACGTCAGCATCCTTTTTGTTCTTTTTGGCAAGCTTCTTTGCAAGCTTTGCTTCCTTTTTGGAAAGCCTCTCCTGCATGGCCTTTTCTTTTTCAACCACCTTTTCTTCCTTCCTTATGCGGCTGAAGTCGGCTATAAAGGTGAAAACTGCCGCAAGATCGCAGAGACCGTCAACTGCAAGGAAGATACCCGTAAGCCTTATCATTGTCTGCTGCGCATCATCACGCTTAAGGATGAGGATAATGCCGAGAGCCAGCGAGATCATCGAGATCACGAGGTTTGTCCACCATTTGGGGCTGCCGGCAAATTTGAGTTCATATGCGTACTGTGTCTTGAAGTAGGAATTCATTATTATGCCGATGCCGATGAAGACCCAGAGGATATCAAAGACGAAGTCGGCGCCGAATACGAACAGAAAACCCACCGCCATGGAAAGGGCCGCGGCTATGATCCTGAGTGTGAAGGGTTTTGCGCCCTTATGCACGAGCACAACGGTAAGAACGAATGCGCCGGAAATGATCAGAAGGCCGCCGATCACATAGCATATGACCTTGCTCACGGTGTCGGGATAGATGAACATTACAGCACCGATCGCGATGCTGATGAGGCCGAGGGAAAAGAGTTCCAGCTTTATGCTTTTAAACCATCTGATGATATTTTTCATAACCGATTCCTCCTGTCCGGGCAGACGCCGAATGGCATATGTCCGTTTTAAGCGTTTAACATATCATACGCCGATTATGACGTTTTGTAAACCTTGTCCTTTTATACGAGGACATCGTTGAGCTTTCTCTTCGGAACATAGTGGACATCGTTCTCGTCGCGGTAGTACTTTGTGCAGCCGTCCTCTCCCACGTCCACGAGCCTTATGTCCTCTATGGGCTTTCCGACCGCGATCGCAAGGATCGGGCATAGTGTGCTGTCGTGAGGGAAGATCGCGGAAGCCGCTGCCTTGTCGAAGTTTGCGATCATACAGCCGCCGAGGCCCTTTTCAACCGCCGCCAGCAATATGGTCTGCGCCGCGATACCGAGATCCGTATCGGCGTTCTTTGGCTCCTTGCATATATTTGTATCCGCCAGAACAAGAATGTATGCGGTCGGGAATTGACCCGGATGCGGCAATGTCATCTGCGTCAGCATCTTTCCCCACTTTGTGAGTTCGTTCATCTTTTTCAATTCCTCACCGCCGGTGATGAGATGATATTTCAAAGGCTGGAGATTTGCGCCGGAAGCCGTGATTCTCGCCATATCCACGAGTTCTTTGAGTTCCCCTTCGGTCACCTTCCTGCTCTCGTCAAAACCTCTGTAGCTTCTGTTCTTTAATACAAGTTCTTTTAACATATATGTCCTCCCGTCCGGCGCACGCACCGTAGTTGCATTTATGTATATTATACCATAATGTCGCGATTCCATTAAGTGCCAATATGCTTTTTTACCTTTTTACCTTTTTCGAAAAATGGACAAGAGTGAACGCGGAGGACTTTTTCAAGGCAGTCGACTGCTTCA
>JAEEGL014003313.1_pt1 | contig 16816 bp, 14 predicted proteins | sample 9134231 | NCBI WGS metagenome assembly JAEEGL01 (sample SAMN16246548, study PRJNA631951) | gut metagenome | biome: gut microbiome; feature: rumen; material: fiber-attached | host: Bos | place: Iran: Karaj | collected 2018-10
GATATATATCATGTTTTCAAAAGGAATCCTGCGCTCATCCTTAGGCGTGTAAGCGTTTATCTCTTTGTTTTCGGAGAGATCCAGGATGCCTTTGTTGATCCTGAAAAGGAACTGCGTCTTGGTAGTATAGTTTACCACATTCTTCGGCCAGACCGCTACATCGTTTTCATCATAGTAGAACTCGCAGGCAAAGACTTCTTTGAAGTAATCGTATATAGACGATCCTTCAATGATCTCCCTGAGTCCGGAGGAAATGATGTAATGCTCAATCTCGACGCCATTTGCCCTGCCAGCTTCGTTGATCCTCTCGAACCAGCCTTCAACACCCGGGAAAAGCTCCAGATCCGGGCCCATCTCCACAAAGTTCTCGCGATGGATCTTAACGTGCTCGCTTCTGGCCTTGTCGATCATCAGCATCATATACGCCAGGATCGGATCCATCTTCTCCTCCTGAGAAAGGCGCATGGCCTGTCCCCAGAAATCCTCAGCGGACATCTTAACCCTGGGTATAAAAGTATATTCCTGCATATCTTTGGTGCACAAAGTCTTATCAAAATCATACATCAAAGCAATGATTGGTTTAGTTGTTGTCATGGGGTCTCCTTGGTTGTTTTACACTTTCAATCGTAGGAGAGGTTCAAACATTCTCCTGCGTCAATCTTTTTGATTCCTTTTTACTGATTTCCTCTTTATCACTTATTAAATAAACATATACTCAGAGTTTGCGCATATCCAATGTCATTTGGTTTTCATATTCTAAAATATTCACATGACAATTAGGACATTCTGGATATTTAATTCTTCTCCTAATCTCTTTTTTCCATGTATAACCACAATTAATGCATTTCCATGACACTCTAGAATGGCTTCCAACAACATATTTTTCGGGTCCTTTTTTATTTGCTTCAAAATCCCATTCTAAAGCTAATTTAGGATATAACGTTTTAAAATCATTCTCCCCTTCTTTGGGTACTCTTCCGCTACAACACGGGCATCCAGCTTTTTTATTAACTCGGCTTCCAATAATAGCTTTCCAGCTAAAGCCACATTTTTTGCAAATCCACCAGGCATATTTATTGCTCATTGGTGCGACCTCATTCGGGCTATAATCATTTTTATTAAAATCCCATTCCTCAGCTACTTCTGGATATAATGTGGCTAAATCATCTGTGCCTGGAATTATGGCTTGCTTTGTACAATGCAAGCAGCCATGACCAATGGTTCTCTTATTTATAGGAGAAATCCATTTGTAGCCACATTTCTTGCATTTCCAATATGCCTTTTCGCGGCTTCCTGGAAGCAGCATTTTGGGATCTAGTTTATTCCTTTCATAGTCCCACTCTTCCATGATTTCAGGAAACAAATCATATAGGCTACCTAACTCTAAGACTTTCTTTTGTAGTATTTTTTCGCTTCTTATTTTGGCAGCACACTTTTTACAGCCTAAATCTCCATTAAGAGTCCTGGAATTAATACTCGTCTTCCATCTTTTTCCGCAATAGCAACAGATCCACCAAACTATTTCATTAGAATGAGGTGCAAAATTATCAGGCGTTAATGGATAATTCTTTTCATAGTCCCACTCTTTTGTAACTTGAGGGAATTCTGAAGATAGTGTCCTGTTTATTTTGGTCAAATACTTTAAAATCTCGAATTTGTCTCGTTCTATATCTACATTTATTGGTCTTCCCAATTTATAGCACAACAGGGAGATAGCACCATTTAAATATTTTCTTTCTCCATTAAGAACTTCAATTTTTCTGTCAAATAACCTAAAAGCTGCTGATTGAGAGGATTCATATATTCTTATTAGCTGTATATTATTTTCTCTGCATATATTATATTTCTTATTGTCGCGTATTAATGAGTTCTTATTATGATATGCTGAACCGTCATATTCAATTCCTGTTCTTATAGAAGGAATATAGATATCAAGCTCCATGCGATTATTAAATATATCTTTGTAGTGATTTATAGCATCAGGAAAACTTTTTTTAATATAATAGTAAACAGCTTGCTCAGGAAATGATGTTTTCAGTGCAGCAGCGCATTTTGAGCATCCTATTCCTTTAACCCGATCCCTTGCAGAAGCTTGATATTCATGATTATTATTGCATATCCACCATACTTTTTTGCCGCTACCACAAGTAACATCTGAAGGTTTGAGACTTTCATTCAATGTAGGATGCCATTCATTGGCTATCTCAGGATATTTTGTTTCAAGATCATTTATACCCAAAATTGGTTTTTTCCCTGCACAATAAGGGCAGCCTACTCCTCTATTACGACTATTAATTTGCGCCTTCCATGACTGACAACACTTACTGCATTTCCACCATGCATAATAACCGGAACCTGTAGATAATTGCTCAGGGAATAGACCAATCTCATAATTTTTTTCATAATCCCATTCTGCCATTAACTTTTCATTTGTAATTAATTTAGGTGTTTTATTCATTTAATAATATGCAGATTTGTTCTATCCGTCTGCGCTGTATTATAGAGATGATTATTAATGCTTTGTTATTATTAAATTAGGTTTACCTTATTAATTCTTATCGAAATAACATCCGTCAATAACAGTCAATGTATCGATATCATACGTTTCCAAGAATAGTTCATAATCATTCCTGTCTAAAGTAATTTCTACCTCTGCATCTTTAACATTCCCTTTATTATCAATATACATACTCCAGTACTTTTGAGTTTCCGCATCATAAATATATGTCGTTTCCAATACTATGCCATTATTAAAAATAGCATTGTTTTCAAGCTGATTATCTCTTCCTTCTTTTGTATGTAAACTTTTATTATATTTTGGATCATATCCTTTGAAATGCACAAATGCTTTCTTTCCCTTTTTAATTTTAAAACAACTAATTATTCTAACTATATAATAGCATTCGCTATTTCTAACTTTCTCAGGAATATCACCCTTCCAAAAAATCGGATGAGTATCATCTATTGTTATTTCATCAGATGAAAATGTGGGAAATGCTTTACTAATATACTCATCAACACATTCTGAACCAAATACTGATTTATTCAGTTTTAAGTCATTAAACTGTGGAAATCCAAAACCGTGAAAATCTATTTTAAGATTATTTACCAATGCTGGAATGTCATCATCTATAAAACATTTAACATCTGAATAAATATCTTTATAAAAAGCCAAATGCCCATCACTCATATTCCTAATTACATAATCAAAGTAATCTTTATCATTTAAAAAATCTTTAAAAACAGACCAATTGAAAGGCAATTCCTCTTCGCCATTTTGTATCGTTATACTGTTTTTTGTTTCGGACACTTTAATCAGCTTATAGTCCCCATCTAGGAGATGGACAGATAAAGGCAACTTTTGTTTATTATCGCCATAGAAATAATCTAGATCTATCACATAATTCCCCTCAGATATGTGAATAAATGATCCTTCGTTAAGAGAGATGTGGTCCTCGTTGGGACCAACATACTGATCAATAATATATTCTAAAGTTAATTTTTGTAAAAGGAGATACTCCTTATAGTTGTCTCTTATTACCTCATAGCAGTTTTGAAGCCACGCCAGTGAAGATCCATCATTTTCATACAAGTCATTTATATCTGAACTAATTTGGAATATACCTCCTGTAGTAAAAAACTTATAAATACTATATGGCTTTTCTAACTTGCTTTTCTGCCTTAAAACTGCAATTTTCATATGTAGCAACAAATGTTCTAAAAGATTGCAATAAACCAGATTTTCTTTTAACTGCCATTCATAAGGTGATAGCGAAGCGTTAATTTTTTCGCTCAGATTTCCACTCATATCCTCACGTATATGATGGCATATTAAACCCTCACTTGTTCTGGTTACTTTTCTAACTCTTGATTTACATTCGGGTGTAGCAAAATAGTTATATTTTGCAGGGCCATACTTTTTGATTAAGTAATCAACAAGATCTTGATATGATAAGCTGATTTCAAATAACAATTCTTCTCTTTTCATAATATTAAATTTTATAAAGTATCTGAGTTTTCTATTAAACCAATTATTTCCACATCTGCAGGTAACCATTTTACCTGCCAAAGATTACTCAGTGGCAACCATGCTGCATCTTCATGTTCCAACAACGTTAATCTGCCCTTTTCTATGCTGCACCAGAAGCAATCCATTATAAGGTGGAACTCTGGATAGTCATATTCAATGGTAGTTATAAACTTTTCTACATTGATCTCCGTAGCAAGTTCCTCTCGTATTTCTCTTACAAGAGCATCTTCAGGTGTCTCGCCAGGTTCTATTTTTCCTCCTGGGAACTCCCACCAATCTTTGTATGGGCCATAGCCACGCTGAGTGGCAAATATTTCATTACCACGTCTAATGATGGCAGCTACAACATAAATAGTCTTCATTTTTTGTAACTCTTTTATTCAACCTCAGGATATTTATATCTAGCCATATACGTCACAGGGTCTAAATAGAAATTATCATCAAGCGATCCAAAAGCTCTATAAAATTTAGGATGCTCTCCCCTTACATCATATACTCTATAGAGACAATAGTTTTTTGCATATAGCTTAGATTTTTCGTATTCATTTTTACTCACAAAAAACTCTGTATCTACTTTAGATGTTGATGATTTAACTTCTATTTTTATTTCATAAGGATTTCCTTTTGAATTTATCTCATACGATAAAATATCATATCCATACGTATCAGATTCTTGAGAAACCCACCTAATATCTTCTGCTAAGTTGGTATATCCTAATTGAATCAATCTCTCTTTTTCATATTGTAATACAAGCTCTTCTCCTAACAGGCCTGACTCAGCATCTTTTTTTGCCTTTTTGATGTAGTCTATCTTTCCTAACTTAGGCTGAGTGATTCTTTTAAATGCAGTGGATCTGTCGATTTTGGGTGTCACTTCTGTCAGTTTTTTATAATAACCAAAAGGAATGTCATCACCAGGATCAACAGCATTTTTAATAGTTTCTAACGCCTCATCTACTTTTTTAATATGTATTTCATCATCTGATAGTACACTTTTAATTACTTGATCATAACTTGCTGTATCCATATGATTTGTAATAGACTTATAAACCGACATCACTTCAAACAAATCCGAAACAATGATATTGTCATTAAACAAATCTATAGGATAGTACTTTTGGATGATAGCTCCCTGACCGTATCCGTAACCTCTTGATCCTTTCTTTGCTCCAAGGTCAATATGTTCTATGGAAAAAGACACTCCATTTATTTGTGACACAAAATAATCCGCAACTTTTCTAGCATTTACATATTTTTTGCTACCATATAAGTCTTCATAGTTTTTCATCCCTTGAGCTAACGTAAGGTAGAAACCAGTCATATCTTTTTTGAACAGAAAAACGACATACAATCCCTTTTGTGTGCTTGTCGTTATGCTTCTATTCATAATAGCTAACCATGGGCAGTCTGCTTTATTCGTCATGCCCATGGATGCATTGACCAGGTATGTATCATCATCTATAATAGTCCGAATTTTTTGGGGTAAAACTCTGCACAAACGATTATATACTTCAGACTCTGAATTAACATAAAAGCCAGCTTGTTTATAATTGTTTAAAACATATTTAAAATCGTTTGTTAAATCATATCCAGTATACTTTACAGTCATGACAATCTCCTATTATCCAGGGGGCTCATTTTTTTCTAAGTTTTTATTATTCTATTATATCATAATGTTTCCCCTTTGTTTGTTTATTTTTTCTTTTTATGTTACAATTAGCATAAGCCTTTAAAAGTTTAGTATTTAAATTATAAATCTAATGCTGATTTATGTGTACGATTGTCATTTAAAGGAGTATCCAATGAATAAAGGACGATTATTTGTAGTCAATGAACAAACGATTAAAGATACTATTAATAATATGGAAGTATCCATTTATACACCTAAGCCAACTGGCAAGCAATGGTTAAAAACCATTGCAGATATAATGGCGGATTTGCTTCAAACTGAAATAGGTGATTATGTTTTTCTTTGGGAAACAAAGACAGCAAATAAGAAGAACCAAATTCATGGAGTATATCGCATAATATCAAAACCCTATTATCAACTATCCTCTCTTTCTGATGAATATCCCTTTAAGATTAAAATTGAACCAGCTTATATTTTTAATACAGCTTTAGATGAATATGATGTTTTGAATTGCCCCTTTGCACATAACCCACTTTGGACAATAATAGGGAAAAAAGTTGCTGGTAAATCTAGAGGTACATCACCGCTTTCACAAGATGAGGTTAGATTGTTAATCACACTATTGATTGGAAAGAATCCGGATTTTCATTTTGTTCCTTTTGATAAAAGTCGAATTGTTGATAATGTTTCTTCTTTTGAAATAGATTACTCAAAAGTTGGATCAAACAAAAGTGTATCTTCGTTAAATGATATTGTTCCAAGCAATCTGTGTTTTTTCGATAAAAGTCATAATGTACAATACGAAAAAATTTTAGAGACATTATTTAACCAAGAAATGTCAAAAAGAAATAAAGTTTTTTTCAATCAGATCGGTGTGAATGTTGATAACGTCGTATGGTTTAGTAACTACCTTCCATATAGTATTGAACAATCTGAAATGGACTATGTGATTTTTGAGTCATTGGACAATATTGCTACTAGCAAAGTTTTTCTAATCGAGTTTATGAAAACCGCGGTTGATAATTCTCATATTTACAGAAGTCTACTATATAGCAAATGGATCAATGATTCTTTATCCTTGGGCGAACCTATCACACAACCAATCATTATTTGTTATGATAGTTATGATTTTATTAATGGCGAAAAAAATACAAGAAAGCTTAACGCTATGAGAAGAATGAAAAAATATATAGATGACTGTAACAATGAGTTTAAAACTAAAGAACTTCAGATTTTTACATATGATTTTTCTAAAGCAAAGCCATTGTTTACCAGAAAACTGTAAAAAAGAGAGGCTGGATATCAATAAGTATCCCGCCTCTTATTTTATTGTAATCGTACCTACAATCTTTTTCAGTAATTACTTATTTGATCAATTCCTTTCATAACAGCTATCCCTATGGCTTTTCCTAAAAGAGGTGGTACAGCATTGCCGATTTGAACTAACTGCCACTTTTTTGATCCTTTAAAAATGAAGTCATCCGGAAATGACTGAAGAGCTGCAAGCTCTCTAGGTGTAAGTACTCTGGGAAGCTTTTGATGGATGTTCACTCCACCATGGTTCTCCTTAACTGTGCAGGAAGGTTTATCCCAGGGTGATTTCTTCCAAGCGTCTGAGTAATTTCCGTAAAGGCTCTGACCTTCTGGAACATTTTTTATTTGCTCCATCATTTTTGGTGAATGTTTTGTAAATATGTGATTTATTTGCTTATTTTCTGGAATGGACATAAAACGTTTTATCCCCTCACCTAAAGTAACATAATACTCTGGAGAAAATATCGGCTTAGGATGGTAATTAGGAAGTCCGTGTCTGTTTCCTATAAAAATAACTCTTCTTCTAATTTGAGGAACTCCATAATCAGCGCTATTTAACACGGTAACATTAATATCGTAACCTGCTTCTTTATAGTCATTTATGATTTTGGCTTCAACTTTCCCATTTAGCATTGATCGAAGGCCTTCAACGTTCTCCATAACGACATAATCTGGTCTTATATGTTTTACAATTTCTAGCATCTCAAGATAAAGACTATTACGAGGATCCGTTACCACTCTATTTCCTGCCATACTAAAACCTTGGCAAGGAAAACCACCAACTATTAAATGTATATGTTTGTCCTTAACAGATTCATATAATTTATTTTTAATCTCTTTTTCCTTTATATCTCGTGTTTCGACATTTTCCTCGAAACCTTTCTGTTCAACAAAATTATACTTGTATGTTTCTACTGCCTCAGGCATTATCTCAACTGAACCAACAGGTGTAAACCCTGCCATAGTCAATCCACAACTAAGTCCTCCTGCACCAGAAAAAAGATCTATAAAATTATATCCATTTCTATAATTCTGATTTGCCCAACCATCATATGCCCATTTATCGGTAATGTCCACCCAATTTACATTATCACCATTTTGTTCATCAACTACCGTTTCTCTAAATATATTATCATCTTCAGGATTTAAGTCAGATAATAACCACTTTTCATAATTCTCCTTACTAATTCTATATCTATTACTGATTTTTTCTGCCTTTAGTTTCCCTGCAGCTATATGTCTTCTTATGGTTTTTTGACTTTGGTTAGACATTTTTGCTACTTCAATAATTGAATAATACTCCATTATAATTCTCCTAACAAACAATTACTATACTCTGCCTATGTCCATTTTACATGTTTTTTGTCCATTTGTCAATTTCATTTAGAGCGATTGACTATATTATAATAAAATGCTATAATTTTGATGTATATGATATATTTGGAAAATGTCATTTTATAAGATCATAAGAATAAGAAATAAGCATATGTAGCGTTTTATAACTACTTATGCTTATTTTCTTTTCAAAACTATAAACTAAATGAAAACTGCTTTTCTATATTATGTTATTTTTTATCAATGATTCGAAATTTTCCAGGTTAAAGCGGAACTTGTAGCAAGATCTATTTCTATGTACCTGGAATTCTCCTATTGAAACACCTCGATATTTAACAGTATTACTTTCGTTCCATAAATCTACAGAAGGCTTTGTAAAACTAAATCCTTCTTTTTCCCACAGAACATTACGTGCAAAATTAGAATCATAAACAGAATAATCAAATGCATCTCCACTTTTGTGAATCCAAAGCAGGTAGTCTGAATCAAATAAATGCGCCACGTAAATAGGCATTAGCTTTTCTATGTGTTCAAGAACCATTTCTTTGAAAACGTCACTATTCATTACACTGCTATTTGCATAATCTGAAAAATAGTAAAGACATGTCTCTGCTCCAGGTTGCCCAACTTCAGGAGGACATACCATTTTACCGGTATTAGTTTTTACTGATAAGGTTTTATTACCCTCCAACATAAAATCATAAGAACATTTACTAGTACCACCTCTAAGGCCTTTTTCAGTACCTGTGCTTTTAATCGCCTTTGGCAATTTACTAAATGCATTAGCAACAACAGGTTTTAATTCATCCAATAAGGCAATATGATAACGTCCAACATACTCTGCAGGAGTGTTTAATTTAAAATAATCACAAATAGCCTTCTCAGCTGTAATCCCTAACGTTTCTGTGGTTTCATTTTGCTTAACTATATAGCTTATAAGAGCATTCATAATAAACCGAAATTTAAATGTTCTATTTGTATGAACTTGAATTTCAGCTAATGACACTCCTTTATACTTAACTGTTGTACTTTCATTCCAATTGTTTAAATCTTTCGTAAAAGTAAAATTCTCTCTAGCAGAATCTATGTCAACAGTAAGGCTTTTATCTATTATTGTGTATTCCAATCCATCTTCCACAGCCGGATGAATCCAAACTGTGTAATCAGACGAAAACATATAATCAATAAAAACAGGTAACATTTCATGTATTTTTTCAAACACTACCTTTTTAATCTCATTCTTATTCTCTATTTCATAACCAGCGATATCACTAAAATGTTCATTAAAGGTTTCAATGCCCGCCTGTCCTACAACACGCGGTGCAACCTTATCACTACTGCTTTTATTAGTTCTAATTGAAAGATATTTTCCATTTGAAAGCAAGAAATTATGTGGGTTATATGTTTCTCTTGCATATTCGGAAGGTAAAAAGCTCACACATTTGACCGGAACGAAACCTATTTCAGCAAATATTCTATTAACAACAATGGATATATTTCCTTCCAAAGAACTATTATAATTTGATTCAAATTGTCTTTTTGCCTTTTCGCAGGGTTCTAAAGCATATTTATCACATATATATTTTTGTATTGTCATTCCTAGATCAGCATTATTTGGCATATGACTATCCTTTCTTACCATTACTTATTAACGCTTCTTGGATAATGTCTGCACATTTGCTAACATTCTTTTTAATATCATTTCCCCAAAACCTAATAACTGTCCAGCCATCAGCACTCAGCTTATCATTTACCATCTTGTCTCTTTCAATATTTTTTTCAATCTTATTATACCAAAACTCTTGGTTCCTTTTAAAATTTTTCTTTTGGTTTTCCCAATCATATCCATGCCATAGTTCTCCATCGCAAAAGACAACAACTTTACCTCTAGAAAAAACAATGTCTGGTTTGCCTGGCAAGCTATTCACATTTATGCGATATCTTAAACCTCGAGACCACAGTTCTTTTCTTAGCATTAATTCAATTCTCGTATTTTTGCCTTTTACAGCTTGTAAATTCTTATGTTTCTTGTCGTTAGTATTATTCTCTTCCATTATGTTACACATCATCGTCAACGAAAGTAGTTATCTATATCTTCTAAATCTTCCAGCACCTCTTCAGCTCCAACCATCGAAGCAAGCTTTCCTGATCCAGTAAAAGCTGTCCTAAAATCAGAGCTGAAAGCCTCATCTATAGTAGCATCAAATATATCCAATTCATCCTTAAGACGATTAATATAATCATCCAGCTTAGCTTCCAGAGTCTCATCAAGCTTCTTTTGCTCATTAAGACTTTCTTCAAGGGCTTGCAATTCATCCTCAAAAACACTTAATCTGATTTTTTGGAAAATAACAGCGCCAATTACATTAGAAAGCTCTTGATATTTACCGTCTTTGATGCGTATGCCCGACCTATCAGAAAGCACTATAAAGATAGCTTCAAGGCAGAGCCATAAATCATCGTCTACAAAAGACACTTCTGACAAAGACCCATTATCAAGCATCTCTTCATTTCTCTTTAGTTGGTCAACGATCTCTTTAAGGCGCTTTACTGAATCAGATTCTGCATTAGCTTTCATCTTTACAATCGCAAAATCTATAGACTTCCTGTACTGAATAAATACAAGCTTTGTATATGTTTTGGCATCTGTAATGACAGCATAATTAAGTACAGTTTGCGCAATTTCTTTCCAATCTTCTTCACTGAGATTTTCTGCAGATCCTTTTTTGCTTATTTTATTCCATAATGACAATATACAAACTGTTGCAGCTTTTATGCTTAATGCTTTTGAATCAGTCTCAACAATGTTTTTGGATGCAGAAATGACTTTTTCGATTATAGTAACCGCTTTATCGAAGTCCTCATCTTGTTTGCGCAAGAATTCTAATATGTTTTGGGGGTTCAGTTCTGATAGATAGCTTTTATATGCATCTATAACTTCATTAATTTCAGCTACTAAAATGTCTTTAAGATCCATTGTTCTACTCCATTATATAGTCTTTTGGAATAAAGCAGATAAGGCTTTAGTATTGTTTACCAAAGCTCCTAATATCAGCTTGTCTTCATCGCTAATTTTATTATAGTCTGCTCCAAATAATTTCATATTCTCTTTAAATCTATTATTGAGAGCGTCTCTTAATGTAATAGTTTCAGCTAAAATGTTATTAAGTTCTCCAGTTTTTTCCTTTAATGTCTCTGTATTCTTCTTAACATTCTCTATCTCTTTATTCTTTTCTTTATTGTTTTTTATCCTCTTCCTTGAAAAAAGAACAATAGAAGCCAATATACTTGCTCCGGCTATACCTATTCCAATGGGCCCGGCCATTGCTAGAAATGCAGTCCCCGCAGTTATTCCTCCACCTCCAGAAGCTACAGCTCCACCGCCAAGCCATGCGAGTGCAGCATTCGTAGCAGCTGCTCCAGAAAGACTTGAAATGGCAGTTCCTGTAGATGCTGTTCCAAAAGTAGTTGCAACCCACATAGCAGCCGTTGGCATAGAGCTTACAACAGCTGCACCTGCAGCCATACCTGCTCCTGCACCTACAGCGGCCTTATGGGCTGCTTCCAATTCTTTCTTCGCAAATTCTTCCCTGCCCTTAAAATCCATCTTGTTATGCTGTATTTCTTCGAAATCAGTACTGAACGATTTTGGACTATTTGCTATACTGCTGACAAGTTCTGCAACATTATCTATAATATCCACAGATCTGTTTCTCTGAAGATAAAGGTCAATTCCTGTGTCATTTAAACTAGCATATGCGGCATTGTAGTCATTAATGGCATTTTCTAGCTGTATATCTAGCTCCTTAAGTTTAAGCTCTATACTCTCTTTTGTATTATCTGCAGCCTCTTTAATATCATTTGCCGCTTTTTTTCCTACTTTAACCACATCGCTAACTCCGAACTTGCCGTCACCATCCTTATCAACAGCTTCAACAGCCTTTTCTAATGTTACATCTTTAACTGCCGTAGCTACAGCTGCTGCTTTTTTAATTACACTTACTTTTTTCTTAGCCATTGTATTTTGCTCCTTTTACTTTAGCACATCTCTTGTTTACTATATGTTTATATGTCATAAGCTACATTACAGCAATTATAAAACTATTCGAAATCCTTTATAAATACACCATCTTCAGAGAAAACAATCTCTACAGGAGCATTTTGGATTTTTTTATATGTGTTTATTGTTTTAATAGCTTCTTCAGCCGGTGTATAATCGCTAATAATCTCCCAAAGATTGTCTTTTTTACTAATCATCTTTTTCTTGCTTGATTTCGAAGATTGTTCACTTAAAGTATCCGCTACATCAAATCCTACAGCTAACAGTTTAACCGCCATACCTGCTGTTCCATAAATAGGTATGTATTTTACAATTTTATACAGATCTTCTGGTAATACTTTCTTCTTGTTTAAGTCCTTAGATTTTTCTATATATGAGGTAATTTTCTCATCACAAAGCATACATGTTTTTTTATACTCTTCCAATCTTCCATTTAAATCATTAATTACCTCATCTAAGTATATCGGATCATCCATTTCCGTTACTATAGTATCTAGTACAGTCGAATTAAAATAGTTTCTAATTGCACAAAAGTATTGGGGAAGATTTATGTTAAACTTATGAATAGAATCATATACCTCTTCTTTCTTTATCTTCGGATTAATACTGTTGGCTGATTGTTTAATTTCGTTCTCAAAGAAATAAATGTTTCTTAAAGCCTTATCTTTTATTCTTTTTAGATTTGCAGAAGTAGAATATCTCTCCACATCATTTTCTAGAATAAACCGGAGCCTTCTATATATGTTCAAAATTGTCTGTTCATTGGCCAGGATTTCACTTCTTTTATCATTTTCTAAAAAGTTCTGTATGTCATCAATCCCTTTCTCAATTGTCTTAAATTTGTTATTTATTTCCGAAAGGAAGTACTGACCTGTAGCAATTGATACCACACTAAAAACACCTAAAACCAGCTCAGGATTAAATGGAATTCTAACACCATCTGCTGATATTGGTACCAGATCAGCATGTCCCTTTAAATGATTTCCTTTATCATATACTAACCCTCTAAAAGCATCTTTATTATTTCTTGATTTTGCCAAGTGAAGCCCATCTTTAAGTATAACTTTAATAGGCATTTTGTGATAAATCCTGGACTGCCTTATTACCTGATGCTTTTGTTACACCATTTATTATCGCTCCTGGCAGATATTGCATTATCATAAGCAAATTGCCTTCACTATCTTTGGGGATTTCCTTATACCCTTGTTCCAACAATTCTTTTCGATTTAATTCAACGATATCATATTGAATTATTGATTCATTATTGTCTTGTTTTACTACATAGTTATCCATACCTTAATACGTCTCCTATTCTGCCTTGCAATTCACTTATCTTATTTCTCTATATTAATCAATTTTTAAGATTTGTATAAAACAGCCGGCGGACTTTAACCTCCACCGGCTTCTCTAACAAACTAGTCACCTCTTATATGCAGAAAAGCGGTGCGTTTTTTACATTTATTTACTTACATAGTATATATATTATACCATTTTATGCTTTACAACGCAAACGTTAATACTATGCGTTATTAGTGTTACTTATGCTTTATTTTACATGTCATACAATCGTCTTTTTCTTCAATTGCACTTTGATTATAGCTTATTAACCACCTATAATATCATGATTTACCCGCAATTTTCGCAATATAATATGCTATTTTGCCATATTTGCCCGTTATTTTAGCTTTTATTTTGACTGTTTCAAGTGATTTCCTTTCATTATTAGTTAATTATATGGCATTTTAGGCCATATCTCTGCAATTTTAGTGCATTTTTTGGCCAATTAGATGGAATTTTTACATTTTTATATATTCTTTTACTATTTAGTCTGGATCTTTTACAACTTTGGTAAGAGCACTATCCTCTTTTGTCGAATCTTTTACTATTCATGCCTGCTTTCTTACTACTAAGGTCGAAAAACAAGATTTGGCTATTCTTCCTCACCATTCACCCTTTGTCTGAACTTTTCAGATATCAGCTCACACAGCTTGCCCAAGTAAAGCAGATTCATCTGGTGTTATCATCATTATGCTCACCTCTTTCTTTAATTTAATAGCAGCAATTAATGACTATAACATGGTAATTTAGACACATTTAACCTATCTTTTTATATAATTCATCCATCATTTTTGCAAATTACTATGGCATTTTTAAGCATTCTCCCCTTTTTAAGCCATTATTTTTGGCCATTTTAAATGATTTCTCTTCGCTTTTAGTAGATATTCTTGTGTTTTACGGCTTTTTTCTGTGCTTTTCTTGCGTTTTTTGGCCATTTTCTCGAAATTTTTACATTTTTGTATATTTTTTTACTTTTTTGTCGAAATCTTTACGTCTTTTAGCAGGTTTTCATACCCCTTCTGTCGAATCATTTACGATTATTACCTGCTTTCTTACCATTAAGATCGATTTGTAGTATCATTATCCATTTCAAGCACTACCCACATATCTGCCGGCACCACGAAGGGCTGCGTAAAAGCATTCAGCACGATGCCTGCGAGTTCGCGGTCGTTGTTCCTGGCCATTGGAACGATTTCTGAAATGTGCTTCTGAACTTTGCTGAAGCCGTTTCCATACTCGCCCATGGCTTCCACGCTGCTGAATATCGGGAAAAAGTATCCATCGTCGTTCTTCAGTATGTCGGGCACGAGCCTGATGTTGTCCTTGCTGACGACCTCTTCGCCTACGATCTTGTCAAAGTCTCCGTCACAGGCGTCCAGCATTTCTTCGAACTGCTTCTGATCTTCTTCGCTGAGTACTGCGGTGCAGGGAACCCAGACGAAACTGTCGCGGAGGAGCCTAATGACATTCATCAGATTGATCTCGTTTTCAACATCGTAGTATTTGGCTAAAGCTGCTTCCAATTTCAGTTCTGCTTCATCGGTGGGGCCTGCCGGATCATCGTTCTGAAGGTCTTTTTTGACGTTTTCATCGGCTTTAAAGATCATTTCGATTAATTCCCTAGAAAGCATGAATGACTGTCCAAATGGATTGATTACGAAGCCGTTGACTTCTACTTCCAGGCAGGGCTTAAGTATCATATCGATGAAATTCGACATAGACTCTGTAGGAGCTCCCTTCTCCAGTTCCTCCATGGATGTAAAGGCTACGAACCATGGGTTGCCGTCTTTATCGTCTAGGGATTTAATCACGAATTCCGGCGCGTCTTCTCCTCCAATGTCTACCGGAATGACGAAATGTCCATCCTCATTCATTCTGACCCTGATGGACTCCAGAACGCCTATCAGGCTATCGCGGTTTGGATCTTTATAGTAATCTGCTATGGCTTCTTCGATTCTTTCATTTCCTTCAAGGAAAGGATTAAAATTATTATCTATGTTCTTCTTCATGGTCTGACCTCCTTTACTTATCTCATCTTTATCTTTCTGAGGATATTATAGTAAATAAAGTTGTAATAGAGGTAGCCTCCGAAGCGACTTTTCAAAAACTTACCATTTTGGTAAGTCTATCTTGCCTTTTTGGTAAGTTTTGGTATGTTGACTTACCGTTTTGGTAAGTTTTTGGTGTTTGTCTTACCATTTTGGTAAGTTTTGGTATGTTTACTTACCAATTTGGTAAGTTCGCATAAGAAAGGGCCTCATCTTGAGGATGAGACCCGGGGAGAGTTTTTTGCTAGTTGGGTTGCATTCTTTCCATTGCCTGGCGCATTTTTTGATCTACTGCTTCTTCCAGTTCTTCTTCGGTGATGCTCATATAGTGGTCGTTTATCTCTCTGGCGGTGTCTGCCATTGCCATGGCCAGTTCGTCGGGATCGGCTCCGAGGATGATCGTCCCTCGCCTCATCAGCATCACCATATCTGCTTCTTCCTCGATCTGCCATAGCATCGTGTGCATGATTCTCAGTTCTTCGGATGCTTGGCACTTCTCTTTTTATCGTAAAACTTAACGAGAATACCCCCACTTCTAAAAGTGGAGGGATGAATCGTTCCACTTTGCTGAAGGATGCCAAATCCAAGTCTTGTGTTACCCTGTGTTTCGATTTCTGAAATAATCCTCAGATCTTCTACAAAAACTATTGCATGATATCACGTTTCATGATACAATACAAAAAAGAACGTATGTTCGGAGGGGTGCCATGAAAAGGATAAGAGGCTACAAGTATCGCGCATATCCAAATAGTATTCAGCAGGAGTTCTTTTCAAGGACGTTCGGATCCTGCCGTTTTGTATTTAATCACTATCTTGAAAAGAAGCAGAGACTTTGGAGGGAATGTCATGAATCTCTGAGCTATACAGAAACAAGTAAAGATCTGTCACATCATCTGAAGAAGGAGAACCCATGGCTCAGGGAAACAGACAGCATTGCACTTCAGCAAACATTAAGACATCTGGACAGAGCATACGACAACTTCTTTAAAAAGCGCGGCGGATACCCGAAGTTTAAGAGTAAACGATACAGTCAGAGTTACCGTACGATGAATGTAAATGAC
>JAEEGL010804663.1_pt1 | contig 16815 bp, 16 predicted proteins | sample 9134231 | NCBI WGS metagenome assembly JAEEGL01 (sample SAMN16246548, study PRJNA631951) | gut metagenome | biome: gut microbiome; feature: rumen; material: fiber-attached | host: Bos | place: Iran: Karaj | collected 2018-10
ACTTGTTTCTTTTTCTTTAAATTGTGTTATAATCATATTAGATAATAGGAGGAGAAGAATGAAAGGTGTTCACGTAACAAGTGAAATTGGAAAATTAAAGAAAGTATTATTACATAGGCCTGGGAAGGAATTATTAAATTTAACTCCTGATTCATTGTCTAGATTATTATTTGATGATATTCCTTATTTACCTGATGCTATTAAAGAACATGATGGATTTGCAAAAGCATTAAAAGATAATGGAGTAGAAGTAGTATATTTAGAAGATTTAATGACAGACGTGTTAAATTTAGATCCTAAGATTAAAGAAGAATTTATTGAACAATTTATGGATGAAGCTGGAATTAATTCTTATAAATATAGAGGTTTAGTTCATAAATACTTAAATGACATCAAAGATAATAAAAAACTAGTATTAAAAACTATGGAAGGTATTCAATTAAGTTCAATACCAAAAGTATCTGGTAAATATAGTAATACATTAGAAGATTTTGTAAATACTCCAGATATATTTGTGGCAGAACCAATGCCAAATTTATATTTTACAAGAGATAATTTTGCTAGTGTAGGAGAAGGTATTGATTTACATCATATGTATTCTCAAACTAGAAATAGAGAATGTATATATGCAGAATATATTTTTAAATATCATCCAGATTATAAAGATGTAGATAAATATTATAATAGAAGTTATCCTTGGAGTACTGAAGGTGGAGATTTGTTAAATATTAATGAACATGTATTAGCTATAGGTATTTCACAAAGAACTGCTTGTCAAGCTATTGATCAATTAGCTAAAAATTATTTTAAAGATCCTAAATGTAAAATAGATACAGTTTTAGCATTTAGTATTCCTGAATCAAGAGCATTTATGCATTTAGATACAGTATTTACTCAAATAGATAAATATACATTTACATATCATCCTGGAATAATGGGTACACTTCAAGTATTTGAAATTACTGAAGGTGATGTTGTAAATAGTAGTGAAGATTTAAATGTTAAAGAAATAAATGCACCTTTAGATGAGATACTAGCAACATATTTAAAACATCCAGTTAAATTAATTCCATGTGCTGGTGGAGATAAAGTAGCATCAGAAAGAGAACAATGGAATGATGGATCTAATACATTATGTATAGCTCCAGGAGTAGTTATTGTTTATGATAGAAATAATGTAACAAATGATGTTCTTAGAAAAGAAGGACTTAAAGTAATAGAAATACATGGTGCTGAATTATCACGTGGACGTGGTGGACCTAGATGTATGAGTATGCCACTTGTTAGGGAGGATGTAGAATGGTAGATTTAAGAGGAAGAGATTTTTTAAAATTATTAGATTTCACTCCAGAAGAAATACGTCATTTATTAAAAGTTGCAAGAGGATTAAAAAAATCTAAACATGAAGGAACACCTCATAATTATTTAAAAGGAAAACAAGTTGCATTAATATTTGAAAAAGATTCTACAAGAACTAGATGTTCTTTTGAAGCAGGAGCTACTGATTTAGGTATGCATGCTACATATATTGGACCTACTGGTTCACAATTAGGTAAAAAAGAAACTATTGCTGATACAGCAAGAGTATTATGTAGGATGTATGATGGAATCGAATATAGAGGATTTGATCAAACTATAGTAGAAGACTTAGCTAAATATTCCAGTGTTCCAGTATGGAATGGTTTAACAAATGAATTCCATCCAACACAAATGCTTGCTGATGTGATGACTGTTGAAGAAGAATTTGGTTCATTAAAAGGAATTACATTATGTTTCTGTGGAGATGCTAGAAATAATGTTGGAAATTCACTAATGGTAGTATGTTCTAAATTAGGAATGAACTTTGTATGTGCAGCTCCTAAAGAATTATTTCCAGAAGAAAAACTTGTAGAAACTTGCAAGGAAATATGTAAAGAAACAGGTGGATCTATTAGATTAGAAACAGATATAATGAAAGCTACTAAAGATGTAGATGTTTTATATACTGATGTTTGGGTATCTATGGGAGAACCAATGGAATTATGGAAAGAAAGAATAGATTTATTACTTCCATATCAAGTAAATAAAAAAGTGTTAGATAATGCTAGCGATAGAGCAATATTCTTACATTGCTTACCATCATTTCATAATACAGGTACTTCTATTGGAAAAGAAATATTTGAAAAATATGGTCTTAAAGAAATGGAAGTTTCAGATGAAGTATTTGAATCATCTCATTCAAGAGTATTTGAAGAAGCTGAAAATAGATTACATACTATTAAAGCTGTAATGTTGGAGACATTGAAAAAATGAGTAGAATAGTTGTTGCTTTAGGTGGAAATGCATTAGGAAGTAATGCAAAAGAGCAATTGGCAACTGTAAAAAAAACTGCTGCTAGATTAGTTGATTTAGTAGCTATGGGTAACGAAATAATAATTACTCATGGAAATGGTCCACAAGTTGGAATGATATATAAATCAATGGCTGCTACTAATACGGGAGATGATGAATTTCCTTTTGCAGAATGTGGAGCTATGAGTCAAGGATATATTGGATATCATTTACAACAAGCTATGCAAGCAGAATTTATAAAAAGACATATGAGAAGAAGAGTTGCTACTATTGTTTCTCAAGTTGAAGTTGATAAAAATGATCCTGCTTTTAAAAATCCAACTAAACCTATTGGAAATTTTTATACAAAAAAAGAGGCAATGGAATTGCAAGCATCTGGAGTAGGAGTATATAAAGAAGATGCCGGAAGAGGTTATAGAAGGGTTGTTCCTTCACCAATTCCAATTAATATATGTGAATTATCTATCATTGAAAAAATGGTAGAGGAAAAAAATATTGTTATCACTTGTGGTGGTGGTGGTATTCCAGTAGTTAAAACTAAGAAAGGTTATAAAGGAGTAGATGCTGTAATTGATAAAGATAGAACAAGTTCGCTACTTGCTAAAGAATTAAAAGCAGATATTCTATTAATATTAACTACTGTAGAAAAAGTGTCTATAAACTACAGAAAACCTAATGAAAAAAAATTAGGTAAAGTTAGTTTATCAGAAATAGATAAGTATATTGAAAACAAGGAGTTTGCTGAGGGAAGTATGCTTCCTAAAATTGAGGCATGTAAATTTTTTGTAGAGCATTCTAAGGGCAAGAAAGCTATTATTACATCTTTGGCAAAAGCTAAGTTTGCAATAGAAAGTAAAACTGGTACGACCATAGAAGGAGGTAAATAACAAAAATGGAAGGTACTGAAACAAAAGCAGTAAAGAAAAAGAAAAAAGGCTTTGCTTATTCTAAGAAAAGAGGTCTTGCTTTATCTGCTTTTACTATTATTTTGCTGTTAATAATTTTTCTTGCTATACTTACACATTTTTTACCAGCAGCAAAATGTGTTAATCCAAGTACTGGAGCTGCTGAAAGTTGTGAAGTATTAAGTAAAACATTTGCAACTGAAATAGAAGAAGGTCTAGAACTTGCATTAGTTGATGGTAGTGGTGTTTATGGAGCTACACTATCTCAAACATTATTAGCTCCAATAAAAGGCTTTGCAGATGCTATTGATATTTGCTTATTCGTATTGATCTTAGGAGCATTCCTAAAAATTGTAACAAAAACAGGAGCTCTTGAAACAGGAATAGAAGTTCTTATTAGAAAACTAAAAGGAAAAGAAATCTTATTAATATGGATATTAATGTTAATCTTTTCTATAGGTGGAACTACTTATGGTATGCTTGAAGAAACCGTTGGTTTCTATGCATTATTAAGTGCAGCAATGGTAGTAGCAGGAATGGATACAATAGTTGCTTCAGCAACTGTATTACTTGGTGCTGGTTCTGGTGTTTTAGGTTCAACTATAAATCCATTTGCTGTAGGTGCAGCAGTTGATGCATTACCAGAAGGAATTGCTGTTAATCAAGGTAGTATAATACTAATCGGAGTATTATTATGGTTAACTTCTTATGTATTATGTGCATCATTTGTTACAAAATATGCTAAGAAGGTTATTAAACAAAAAGGTTCTACATTCTTATCATTACAAGAACAAGAAGCTATGGAAGAAAACTATGCAGCTAAAGCTGAACCAACTAAAAATGTTCAACTTACTGGAAAACAAAAAGTTACTCTATGGTTATTCTTATTAACTTTTGTAATAATGATTATAGGATTTATTCCATGGGGAAGTTTTGATATTACTTTATTTGAAAAAGGAAAAATATTTAGTACATTAACAGGATTGCCATTAGGCGATTGGTACTTCCAAGAATCAACATTATGGTTCTTAATTATGACAATTGTTATAGGATTTATTAATAGAACAGGAGAACATGAATTTGTTGATTCATTTATTGATGGCGCTGATGATATGGTAGGAGTTATTTTAGTAATTGCTATTGCTAGAGGTGCATCTGTATTAATGACTGAGACTCATTTAGATAATTATATTATCTTTAATGCAGCTGAAGCATTAAGAAATACACCAGCAATAATATTTGCTCCACTAAATTACATACTACATGTTATATTATCAGTATTAGTACCATCATCAAGTGGTTTAGCATCTTTATCTACACCAATTATGGGACCTTTAGCTCATGAAATAGGATATTCAGTAGAAGCTACTATAATGGGTATGGTTGCTGCAAATGGATTTGTTAACTTATTTACACCAACATGTGGTGCAATAATGGGTGGATTAAGACTTGCCAAAGTAGAATATACTACATGGATTAAGTGGGTATTAAAATTACTTGTTATACTTGCCCTAGTAAATATTGTAATTTTAACAGCTGCTATGCAATTAATGTAATTTATTTAAAGTGTTGTTATCAACACTTTTTTTATTTGAATAAAAGTGTTAAAATCATAATAGAGGTATTGTATGAAAAAGATAATTATTTTATTAGTTAGCTTACTATTATTAACAAGTTGTTCTACACATAAAGAAAAACTAATACTTGCTACCGAAGCAGGTTTTGCTCCATATGAATATTATTCTAGTGGGGAAATAGTAGGTGTAGATATAGATATAGCTAAAAAAATAGCTGATTATCTTAATAAAGAGTTAGTTATTAAAGATGTAGCTTTTGATTCTATTATTAATGAGGTAAAAACATCTAAAAGTGATATAGGTGCTGCTGGAATTAGTTATACTGAAGAAAGAAGTAGAGAAGTAGACTTTACAGTTAATTATTTTGAATCAAGACAAATAATTATAGTAAAAAAAGATAGTAATTATACAGGAATAGAAGATTTAGAAAATTCTACTATTGCTGTTCAATTAGGATCAGTAGCAGATACATATTTATCAGATAATAATTCAAATATTAATGTTGTTAGAGAAAAAAAGTTCCTAGCAGCAATTCAAGATTTAAAAGATAATAAAGTTAATGCAGTAGTAATGGATGAAATACCTGCTAAAAAACTAATAGATGATACTATGATTATTTTAGATAAAGAATTAGTAACTGATAGCTATGGTATGATTGTTAAAAAAGAAAATACTGAATTATTAGAAGCAGCTAATAAAGTAATAAGTGAATTAAAAGAATCTGGTGAAATAGATAAATATATGTTAATACATATGGGACTAGAAGAAGAAAAGACAGGTAATAATTCATTTAAAGACAAATTATATAATACTATAATATATGATCAAAGATATAAATTTATATTAGAAGGTTTAAAAAATACTCTTTTAATAGCTTTAGGCGCTGTAATAATTGGTATTTTTTTAGGAACAATAGCAGCAATTTCAAGAAATATATATGAAAATACAAACAAATTAAAAATATTAAGTTTATTATCAAAAGCATATGTAAATATTATTAGAGGAACCCCATCTACATTACAATTAATGATTATATATTATGTAATATTTAAACAAACAAGTATAAATATAGTTATTGTAGGTATTCTTGCATTTGGTATTAATAGTGGGGCATATGTTGCTGAAATAATAAGAGCAGGTATATCTTCAATAAGTAAAGGACAATGGGAAGCTGGTTATTCATTAGGATTAGGTTACTCTCAAGTTATGAAAAGAGTAATATTACCACAAGCTGTTAAAAATATATTACCAGCTCTAGGAAATGAATTTATTACTCTTGTAAAAGAAACCTCTATAGGTGCATATATAGGTATAGTAGAGTTAACTAAAGCATCAGATATAATTGCTTCTAGAACATATGATTATTTCTTACCACTTATTTTAATAGCAATAATATACTTTATTATTACTTTCTCATTAACAAAAATAGTTGATAAGATGGAAAAGAGGTTTAATAATGCTAGAAATTAAGAATTTAAAGAAAAGTTTTGGAAAAAAAACAGTATTAAAAGATATAAATTTAATTGTTAATAAAGGGGATATTTTAGGAATAATAGGACCTTCAGGTTGTGGAAAATCCACTTTACTTAGATGTATTAATTTATTAGAAAAACCTAATGGTGGAGAAATAATATTTGAAAATGATAATCTAGTTGATAATAAATCTCATATTGAAACAAGAAGAAGGATAGGTATGGTATTTCAACAATTTAATTTATTTGAACATATGACAGTATTAGAAAATATTATATTTGCACCAACTACTTTAAAGATTATGAAAAAGGATGATGCTATAAAAAAAGCAACTGAATTATTAAAAGAAATAGATTTATTTGATTTAGCAAATCATTATCCTAGTGAATTATCTGGTGGTCAAAAACAAAGAGTTGCAATTATTAGAACAATGATTATGAAACCAGATATAATATTATTTGATGAACCAACAAGTGCTTTAGATCCAGAAATGATAGGAGAAGTAACTAATTTAATGCGTAAAATAGCTAAAGAAGGAATGACAATGATAATAGTTTCTCATGAAATGAATTTCATAAAAAACTTCTGTACAAGAGTTGCATTTATGGATAATGGAATAATTAAAGAAGAAGGTACAAGTAAACAAATATTTGAAAATCCAAAATGTGAAGAATTAAAAAAATTTTTATCTAAAATTAATAATTATTAAGTACATTATGTGTACTTTTTTAATTTAATTAATTATGTGATATAATAAATATATAAGGAGAGTAAGCAGAAGTGAAGAATGCATTTAGAGTTATTTTAATAGTGCTATTATTGCTTTTTTTATGTCCAAGTAATTTAAATGCAACTAGTGGATTTCTAACTTCAAGTACGGTAAAAAGATGCCCAAATGGAATTTTATATGGTGAGCATGCTGGACATTGGCATAAAGCAGTAAAAAGAAATGGAAGATATTATGCTACTGGAAGTGCAATTAAAAATGATCCTTGTCCTCCTAAGAGTGATAATAATGACTTAAAGTATTTAAAAGTAGATGGTCATAAATTGGCTTTAGATGATGAACTTGAATATGAAACATATAAAAATACTATAAAAATAGAAGCTAAACCATATGATTCAAAAGCAAAAGTAACAAATAATTATAAAGGCTTAAAAGTAGGAAGAAATATTATTAAAATAAAAGTTGTTGCTGAAAATGGTGATAAACAGTATTACACATTATATGTAAAACGTTTAACTATGAATACATCTATTGAATCATTAAGTATAGATGATAATAATATTACTGTATCAAATCAAATGGAATATGAAACGTATAATAAAGATATTAATGTGAATATTGTACCAAGTGAAGAGAATGTTAAAGTAACAACAAATTATAAAACATTAAATGTTGGTGAAAACAATATTAAGATAGTACTTACTGCTAGTAATGGGGATAAGAGTGTATATTATTTAAATGTTATTCTAAAAGAAGAAAAAGTAGTATCCATAACTGAAGATACAAGTGAAATAGAAGAAGTACCTACTGAAGAAGAAATACCTATAAATGAAGATGAAAGTGAAGTAAAAGGAAAATCTGCTGAAGAAGTATCTATAAGTGAAGATGAAAGTGAAATAGAAGAAGAACCAGTTGAAGAAGAACAAGCACAAGTTGAAGAAGTGAATAGTGATATTTCAGAAGAAGAGGATGATGATTTTGATCCTTCAGGAGTAATAATTCCACTTGCTGTTATAGCACCCTCTTTAGTAGCAGTAAAGAAATTAAAAAGGAAATAGGTAAATATATTTATGTAAAAAAAAGAATAAATGCTATTTATTCTTTTTAATTGTTATATTTATAAGTTCTTCCTTTACCAAGACTTTCTCCTATAAAAGATTTTGCTATTGTATCAACTTTTGATTCATCATTAGTGTAAACTAAAGTAACATTTGGATAAGATGATACCATACCATTACCATCTTTAAAATATAATTGAACTTGTTCACCATCAGAAAAGTCCATCCATTTACTAAGTGTAAATATTTGACTATTTACACCATTATTGTAAATAGCATAATTAAATTTATATTTTGTGTCAATAAATCTAAAATTCCATCCATTTACATTAGGACTACCAAATTTTTCTGTAAGATTTGTAATAACACCATCACTTCCTCTAAATAGTTCCGCATATTCTTCTATATTATCTGTTTTTAAAAGTATTGTATCATATGCAGAAGTTAGAAGTACTGTTCCATCAGGTAATTCTAGCTGTAATTGTTCGCAGTTTGGTGAATCTTCTTCAGTGGTAACTACTGTATGATGAGTTCCATCTGGATTTTCACGTCTATCTACACTTTTAGTTCCATTATGATTGTAATAATCTTTCCATCTAGAAAGAGGAATTATTGTAACATTACCATTTTCTATATGTAGGGCATAATTATATTTCATTTCAAAATCTAATATTTGTTTATTAAATGTAACATGGCTTGTTAAGTTATCACCAGCTTTAATTGATTTATTTGAAGAGTAATAGTCTGCTAGGGTATTTGCATTTAAATCATTAGTTCCATCATTTATTAAATCTAAGAATATTGAAGAAGTTAACATTACATCACCATTTGGAAATATTACTTGTAATTGTTCACCTTCATAGTCGTTCCATTTTTCAATTGGGAATGAAAAAGAAGAATCACTATTTGAAATAACACCATTTGAAAAGCCATATACTAAATCAATTATTTGCTTATTATAGAATCCATCTTTTAAGTTTACATCTTTGGTTAAATCAATTACTTCGCTTGCTATACTACTAGCAACATCATTAGCTTTTGAATTACTTTTTGTATCATCAAGTAGAATACTATCATATGCAGCTGTTACAATAGTAGGGCCATTTATGATTTTGATTTGTAGTTGTTCACCTTCATAGTCGTTCCATGATTGAACTGGTAAAATAATAGCTTTATTATCTTTGAAAATAATTACTTTATTAAAATTAAATTTTAAATCAACAAAACTATAATTAATAATTGGATCTGTTTCTTTATTACCAATACTACTAACTTTACCATCACTTCCAACATACATTTTAGCAAAGTCTTCTGCTTTTGTATTACTTTGTTTATCATATAGTAGTTTACTATTATAACTTGAAAGTAAAATTACCATTCCTTCATCAGTTATAACTTGTAATTGTTCACCTTCATAATCTTTCCAAGCTGATACATTCAAAATTAGAGCATTATTTTTATTAAATAAAATAGCTTTATTGTATCTCCAATTAGTATCTAATAATTCATAATTAAATATATGAGTTTCATCATTTGATTTATTGTAAACGTCTCCATTTTCACTTACAGCATTTTTTGCTATTTTTTCTGGTGTATAGTTAATACCTTGACCAAAGAATAAATCTGTATCAAATGATGAAGTTAAAAGTACTAAACCATCTGATGTACGTATTTGATATTGTTCACCTTCATAGTCTTTCCAATCTTTTATATCAAAAATAATAGAAGAGTCATCTCCAACTATAAGTGCTTGATTTTGACCATATTTAGTATCAATTAATGACATATTACATCCAGAAGACATTAATGCTAAATTAGTAGCTAGTGCACTAGTTATTAATCTTTTTCTAATGCTTTTATTCATAATACCCCCCCTTAAAAAAGTGAGCTTTATTATATCATAAGTATTTATTTATATCAACAGTTTATAAAGTATTGTTGATATTATTATAGATAAGTGATAAAATAAATTTGTATAGTAGTCGGGAGTATTTAACTATGCAATATTTTATTGTTGAGGTAATGATATGACATTTAATAAGTTTTCAAATATTAGTGAAAGTGAACGATTTATACAAGATGAATATATTGATATTGATAAAGAAAGCATATTAATGGAATTTGCACTTGATGATGAAATATATTGCATATTAGATGATTTTAATGATGATGATATAATCTATTTTGCTAAAATTGATTTTGATGAAGAGGGAAATGAAATCATTAAAAGTATTGAAGATGAAAAATATGAAAAAGTTGTTAATTATTATGAAAAGATAATTAATGAAATGGAGGATAGTAATGAACAATATTGAAAATGAACTACGCGAGTTATATAACAAATTAGAAGGAGAATACAAAGCAATAGAGAAGATAGCTTCAAATCCAAGAGATTTAGAAGCACATCTTGGAATTAAAAAACTACCTTATGGAATAGCTAAAGCATTTGAAGATTCTTTTGACTTTGAATCATTTTTACAGCAATGTCAAGCTAATAAAGTAGGTATGTATGAGGTTGCTGATATACTAATTAAAAGAAGTTATAGACGTAATGAATATAAACTAAAGGCTGTAGTTGCTTTGATGCGTGCTACTGAAGATGCTACTTTTATTGAACTTGCTGATAAATTATTTGAGGTTAAAAGCAAATCTAGTGCAGAAGAAATAAAAGAATGGAGAAGAGCTAAATTCTTATTACAAGATGCTCTAGAAAGAGGAACAAAAATGGCTTCCAATTATCCTATTAGACTATCAGATAAAAGAGAATTTAATGGAAGAGTTCACACAGTTAAAAGTGAAATAGGTTATATTAATAAAACGGCTAAAAAAATTGGAAGAGAGAAGAAAAAACTAACAAGTAGATATAATAATATTAGTAATATTGATGTTAGAAGCTTATATTCAAGAATTTCAAGATATTTTCATGATAAAGGTATAGATATTAGTACATTAAGTGAAACTGAATTAAGAGATATAGTAATATCTAATAGATATAATTTTATTAGTTTTTTAAGTAAAGATGAAGCATTATCTTTTGCTACTACTCAAAAATTAGGAAAAATAAGATAAAAAAATCACATATGTGATTTTTTTTTAAGAAAACGATACCAATATAATTATGTTATAATTAATAGTGGAGTGAGATATATGAATATTGATAAAATTGAGGTAAGTGAAAATAATATTTCTTTTGTTATTTATCCAAAAAAGAATGTAGTTATTATAAATAATAAAGAATATAATATAGAAACCAAAACTATAGAAGATCTTATTAAAATAATTAGTATATGGGATCATGAATATTATGATTCATCATATATGGATGGAAATACTTTTGAAGTAGTAGTTTATTCAAATAATGAAAAAGATATTTTTAGAGGTATAAGAGGAGTACCTAGAAATTATGATTCTTTTTCTAAATTAGTATGGAGTATTTATGATAGAAGATAGACTTAAATTACTAGAACATCCTATTTTATTAAATGATAAAATTAATACTTTAATTGAAGCATTTGTTAGTTATTATGGAGAAGATAGAAGAGAAGAAATAACTCAAAAATTTAATAGTACATTAATGCTAAAATTTATAAGTTTAAAAGATTTAGAGTATGAAATTAAAAGTATTAAAGATACTTTATTTGTAGAGATATTTGATATTCCAGATGATTATGCATCAATAAGTGAAGATGTTATTGATTATTTAAATCAAAAAAATAGTACAATTTCATTATTCGATATTAGTGATGATGCAAAATCAGTAATAGCTAATAGAAGTGATATATCAATTGAAGAAATACATCGTCTTTTATATGAAGGAAAACTTCCTAAATTAGCTCAATTTTTAGAAGAATATAATCGTATTAAGATAAGACTTACTCCTTTTATAGAACAAATTAAGAGAGAAAAAAGAAAAGAAAAAGAAATAGATGAAAAGTATTATAAAATAATAGTATCTGAATTTAAACATTTATTTAGTAAAGAAGAATTGGATGATTTTTTTACTAATGGTAAAAAATCAAATTTAATGATTAAGTATTTTGGAGATAGTTTAAGTAATGATGGAAATTGTTTTGATGATGAGCATGAAAAATTATTAAATGATCCAAAAACTAAAGATTGGGTTAAATATAGTATTGAAAGAGATAGAACTGATTTTTTAAGAGAAGTTTTTAAATTAGATGAAAAAAGATTAAATCCATTAACATATAAAGAATATTTAAAAAATGAAGAAGTTTTAGCTTTTATAAAAAAGGCTAGAGTTGATTGCGAAATGATATCTAAAAGAATAAAAGAATTAAAAGATGAAGAAACAATAGAGATAGTTGAATCTTCAGAAGATTATATTAGATGTAGAAAGGAAATTGAAAAAAGAGGATATGTTGATAAAAATGATCCATTAGGTCCTTATGTATATAATAGTCCAATATCTTGTTTTAATGATAATTATATTAAAACTGAAAATGGATTTGTTTTATCTCCCTTAATATTAATTAATGCAGGATGTGATGAATCTGATTGTATAATAATACATGAATTAAATCATTTATTTGAATATTCAACCATTTCAGTTAGTGATAGTGGATGTAAGTCTATAAGTGGTTGGGATGAAGTTGAATATAAATTTAAAGATCATAGGGAACACAAGCAAGGCCAATATACTGGTATTACAAGAAAGTATGAATTAATAAATGAGTATGTTAATGATAGAATTGCACAAGAAATAACTGATTTGATGCATAGTAGGGGCGAATACTTATTTACACCTAATAGAGGTAATTTTACATCTTCTTATATAAATGCAAGAATAATTCTTGAAGAGTTTTATATTAAATTTAAAGAAATAATTATTAAGAGTAGAAGTAACAATAATATAGGACTTTTATATGAAAAATTAGGAGAAAAAAATTTTGAAGATTTAACTGAATTAGTTAATGACTTCTATAAGGAATTCGGATTATATGGAAGTTATAGAGATGCTTTTTATGATTATACTCATGGAATAAAAAATAAAGAATCAGTAATGATGGGTAACTTAATTGAAAGAAGAAATATAATAATAAATAGAATGAAAGGGCATTATGATGCTGTTTCTGATGAAATAATAAGATAGATTTTTCTATCTTTTTATTTGTATTGTATGTTATAATTTATTTAGAGGTATAAGTATGAACGAAAAAGAAATCAAAAATGATATTAAAGAATTTAATAATTTAAGAGACCAAATTAATTCTTTATGGGATGAAATTAAAAAAGACTCTAAAGATGATAATAAAGTATTGAAAGGTAAAGATAAAAAAGAGTTTACTGATGCTTTAAAAGACGCTACTGATTTTATGAATGGTATTTCATACTATTATGATGGATTAGAATTACAACAAATGTATAGAAAAAAATGTAGTTTTTTACATAATAGAAATAGTAAAGAAGTAAAAGAAGTAGAGAAGGCTAAGTTATGTGATTTAGATGGAGCAGCAGCGTATATTAAAGATTTAATAAAACATCCACAGTTATCTAATTTGTTTTTAGAAGTAACACTTAGATGTAATGCAAAATGTGAGCATTGTGGAAGTAGTTGTGGTGAAGAAATACCAAAAGATGAAATAAGTGCTGAAGATCTTAAAAGAACGTTATTAGAGATACATGAAAGATATGGGGCAGAAAATGTATTCTTAACTGTAACAGGTGGAGAACCATTAATGAGAAAAGACTTATTTGATATTATGAGATATGCTAGAAGTCTTGGATTTAGATGGGGAATGACTACGAATGGAATGCTTATTGATGAAAATATAATTAAATTATATAAAGAAACGAATATGGAAAGTATTTCTATAAGTTTAGATGGTTTAAAAAATACTCATGAAAGTTTTAGAAGAGTACCTGGTTCATTTAATAAAATAATGAATGCTATTGAATTATTAAAAGGATTAGATTGTTTAAATCATTTTCAAATAACAACTGTTGCTAATAAGAAAAACTTATCAGAGCTTGAAGATATATACAAATTATTACTTGAAAAAGGTATAAAAGAGTGGAGAGTAATGAGTATAGATCCAATTGGAAGAGCTTATGATAATGATGAAATATTATTAGATAAAGATGGACTAATATATATGTTTGATTTTATTAGAGAAAAGAGACTTGAAGGTAAAATGGATGTTACATATGATTGTAGTCATTATCTTGGACTTGAATATGAGGGAATATTAAGAGATCATCCATTTATATGTGGGGCAGGTTTATTTATTGCTAGTATTCTTGCTGATGGGGATATTTGTGTTTGTCCAAATGTTAGAGATAAATCTTTAGTACAAGGTAATATTAAGAAAGATAGTTTTGTAGATGTTTGGGAAAATAAATATGAAATATTTAGAAAGAAAAGAATTACTACAAATAGTAAGTGTAAAAAGTGTAAAAGCTATAAATATTGTAGAGGTGATTCTTTTCATACATGGAATTATGCAGAAAAAGTGCCAAATATGTGTATGAAAGAAATTTTAAAAGAACATTTTATTGAATAATACAAAAAAATGTGATAGTATTTAATTAGAGTAATCAAGTATAAGGAGATGTTTTATATGGTTAAAATAAATAAAGAAAAGTATAAATCAGAGCCAATGTATGGTGTAGTACCACCAGTACAAGCAAAATATGGAGTAGTACCACCAGTACAAGCAAAATATGGAGTAGTACCACCAATAGATATTCAACCAGCATATGGTGTACCACCAATTAGTATTCAGCCAGCATATGGTGTGGTATATCCAGTTGATGTAAATGTTTCTTATAATGATTTAGAGGATTGTATTACAAGACTTAAAAAAACAATTAATACATTAAAGAGTAGTTGGACTAATGGATCAAAAAAGCAAATAGCAAGAATCAAAGAATCATGGGTTGGTGCTGATTGTGAAGCTTACACTCAAAAGCTAGAAGGTATGGATCAAAAGGTAAATAAATCTATTGAAGCTTTGGAATTGTTATGTAGTACATATGAGAAAGCAAGAGATTTAGTTCTTGAAAGTCAGAAAAAATCTACTGATGCTGTTAATAATATGTAAGGAGGAAAATGGGTAATATGGCAAAAACTGATACTACTTCTATTAGTTTAGAAGAATTAAAAGTATTATCTAGAGCATTAGAGCAACAAAAAAACTCAATTTATAATGCTTATAAAAATGATATTGTTACTGTTTTAGAAACTACAAAAAAATGCTTTTCTATTTCTGGAGTTGATTATTCAAATATTGAGCAAGCTTTCAATTCTACATTTACTAATTTAAATAATGGATATGAAGCATTGATTGATGTTTTAAATAATAAAATCATTGCTCAGTACTCAGAAGTTGTTAATTCATTGAAACAATTATTCAATAGTCAATTTGCAAATCAATTGAATAGTATTTTAGGTATTGTTAATAGTAAAAAATAATAAAAGAACATTAAATGTTCTTTTTTTGTAAATAAATGTAAAAATTTTAAAAAATATATTGAATAATAAAAAATTATATGATATGATGTAATTACATTAGAGATAGATGTAAGTATAATTTTTAGATTTTTATATTTTAATTTATATCTAATATATTAATATTTTAAATTTTAATTCTTATATAATAATTATTAAAATTATTATACTTATAATTATTATTTAAATATTATCTAAATATATTTTTATTACCATTGATAAATATATATTTAATATTATTTCAAATTTTAATTATTTATATTACTTTTAATTATTTATTATTTATGTTTAATTATTATTTAAATAATATATTAGTTTTAAAATATATTATCTATATATTACTTTAATTATTCTATAATAATTAGTAATGATTGGTATCTAGTATACCATATGCTTACCATTTATATCTAATGTAAATGCGCATATGGTTCTTAAGTAAGTTTGTTAATTTTGTCAGAAATTAATAAATACTGGATCAGCCATAAAAAATAATGTCTTCTGACAAAGACATTTTTTTTTGCCCAAAAAGTAGCATATATTTAGTTTACATGTTATAATTAAATTATATTAAAGATGTAAAATAATGACATAGATTATTTTTGTAAATGAAAGGAATATATTATGGACACTGAAGAAATAATTGATAGTGAAACAATAATAGACAAAATTCAAAAAACTCGTGATAATTTTTATAATATGTGGAGTGGCATTAAATTTGATGAAGTGGAAAAAATGAGAGATGTTTGGACTGATGAGGTTGGAAGACTTTTTATTGATAAATTATTAGAATTGAGTAGACAAGTAAATAATGTGCTAGATGAATTAGATACATTAAAAGATTGTTGGTCAAGATATTTATCAAAAAAAGATGATCAAATCAGTGGAAACAAATAATATAGACATTTATTTTTGCCTGTGATAAAATTAATTTGTAAAATAAGTAATAATAGGAGGTAATTATTATGACATTAATAGACAATTTGCATGATTTTGGGTCAACATACTCATCATCTGTAAATGCTAATAATCCAAAAACTACAGCAGGTCAAGTTAGTAAGACTTTAACTTCAACTACAGCAAGTAGTCCTTCTAGTCAAAATTTAAAAGATAAAATGCTTGACCAGTTGCAACAAAAAGTTAGTTCAATTACTAATTTAGGAAAAAGTACTTCTCAACAAAATTTAGATTTAACAAATAAAGAGATAGCTGCTATAACTAAATCAAATGCAACAATAAGCGATGAAGGTTTTCCAAAAGAATTAAAAAATAGCATAAG
>JAEEGL011812276.1_pt1 | contig 16815 bp, 8 predicted proteins | sample 9134231 | NCBI WGS metagenome assembly JAEEGL01 (sample SAMN16246548, study PRJNA631951) | gut metagenome | biome: gut microbiome; feature: rumen; material: fiber-attached | host: Bos | place: Iran: Karaj | collected 2018-10
CAACAGAAGCATTCGATACATTCTTAGCAAATTCTGCAAAATATAAAGAAACACTAAATAACGTATCAAATAGTATTACACAAGCACTTAAGAATTATACATTCTAATAGAAAAAGCAGAAGTTATAAAAAAATAACTTCTTTTTTCAATGAAAAACTATATGCTTTTTGTTGAGAAGAGAAATTAAAAAAGGAGAAATGAATATGGGACATTATGAAAGTAGAACGGTAATAGATGAAGCAGCTGTTGCAAGTTGTAATATGCAATGTGAGGCTAATATAAATAGAATAGAGCAAAAAATTCAATCTTTAGAATTAGATTTACAACACTATGCTACTATATTAGATGATCTTAATGAAAAAGAAAAAGCATTTAGTCAATCTGCTCAATATTGTTATAAAATAGATGAAGATACATATGATGCCGGGCTTAATTGTACTATTAAAGATTATGTTGATGCTGTAACGACAGCTAGGCAAAATAATAGTGATTTGATAACAGAATATCAAGGAAAACAAGATGTAGCAACATATGAATTAAGCTTGGAAAGAGATAATTTAGTAAAAGAACGAAATGCAAAAAAGGAATGTGCAAGTATTACCAAAGTTGTTTCTATTTGGGTTGAAGATGCTCATGAAGGATAAAGAGGTGCAATATGAAATTAAATATAATTTTATTTGGTGCAAAAGCTGAAAGTGGCAAAATTGTAACTAGTTCTTTCGGTAATGGCCATTTCGCTAGTACATCATATGTTGGAAAACTAGATATGAATGGAATTGCTGGTTCACTTGGCAGTGGTAATTCTCATTATTCTAGTATTTCTAATGATAAAATAAAACCAAAAAATGTAAATAAGATATCTGGTTTATTTAATAAATATATAGAAGATGCTCACTCTAAATACGGTGGAGAAATTAGAACAATTTCTTCTGCTGATGCTTCTAATGAAATAGGTTGGTCTAAATCAACAGGTACATCAAATAGTAGTTGGACACCATCACCAAAAACTAGTGCTGGTGGTGCTTTTGCAAAACAAGCGCCTGTTTTGAAAAAAGATAAAAAAGGAATAGCTGGTAGTTTTGCTAGTCAAGGTACACGTATTGTTGGTGGTGTAGGCATTGTTGATGAAGGTGGAAAAGAAGTAAAGAATAAAGGCCAAAATCAACTCATAGATGGATATGTTGAGGCAGTTGGTTATCCAGATGGTAGTGTGGTTCTTCATGGAGCTGGTGCAGCAGGTGCTTTAGGAGGTTTTGCAACTTCTTCATATAATAATATTTCTAATTCTAAAGGAAAATCTGCAAATGGTATTGATTTTGATAAAATAGATTTTGATTTAGATCGTGTAAATTCAGTTGTTGGTGAACTAAAAGAAGCAGTTCGAATAATTGAAGGTAACATTGAAATTATGACAGATTATTCTGTTTTAGATTTAGATACTAATAGAGAAAAAAATAATAAAAAAAGTAAAAAGAAAAGTGAAATAGAATATCAAGATAATTTACGTACAGCTACCATTAATAAATTAAAAGGATCAGGTGGAGAAGTTGGACTACTTGGCGAAATAACAAACAATTATAATAGAGCTGTTAATGTTAGAAATGCTATTTTAGAAGCTAATGGTATAGCAGCAGAATTATATGATGATGAAAATATTGGTTTTGGTGGTAGTATAGGTTCTGAAGAATATCTTTCTACTCTTGATGGTTCTTATGGAGAATTTCTTTCTCAACCAGAAATACAATATATTCCTTCTGAAGAAAGTGATATGATTGCCGAAGGTTATGTAGTTGTTAATAATAGAAATGGTAGTAAAGCTACAATAGGTAAAGTAGCTGATAATTATGCAGGAGCAGAAATAACACAGAAATCTGAATTTAAAAGATCTGAAGGTGGACACTCTACATCTGTATCTGGAGATAAAGATGAAGTAGGTGTATTTTCTCATGAACTTGATACAGCAAAAGAAAAAATTGCTAAAACTAAAGAAGAATATGAAGCTGGAGTAGCAGCTTTACAAGGTGAATTTGAAAAGAAAAAAGCTGAAGTTGAAGCAAAAAATAAAGCTTTATTAGATCAAATAGAAAAAGAAAGATCAGCTCAATTAGATAAACTTGGACAACTTCAAAGTGAATATGAAGAAAAACGTAATAATATAATTGCTGATTATGGACATGCCACAGGAAATATTCCACCTATAACATCAGGAATAATTGATGAAAATGGTGTTGCAATAGGTAGAGTTCAAGGTGGAGGTATAAGTGGTTCAGTTGGTAATATTCAAGGTCAATATGATGCAAATTCTGGTCAATCATATAATGAAATTCAAAATCAAATTGGTCAATTAAAGAGCCAATATGACCAAGAAGTTGCAAAGTTACAAAGTGAATATAATAATCAACTAAGTAATATTCAAAGTGAAATACAAGCAAATAATAATATGATTAATTCACAAATTAGTGATGCAATTAGTGAATATAATAGACAATTAAATAATTATAATATTGAAACCCAAAACTACATAAATCAAATTATTAAATAATAAAAGCATAGAAATATGCTTTTTTAATTTGATTGAATATGCTATAATTTATTTATAATAGGATAAAAAGAGGATAGTTATGGCAAATATATTCAAACAAATGCAAAGTAGACAAATTCAACATAGAGCCAATAATTTCATTAAAACTCTTGAAAATAAAAGTGATAAGTATATAGAACATGCTTATTTAGATAATAAAGAGTTTAGAAATAATGAAATTGTTTTAAGTTACATATTTTTTAAACATCCTAATTTAATTAAAATGTTACCTGTTAATTTCCAAATGTCTCGAATTAATAGTAATCTACAAATGTTTGGATATGCTAGTGATGAAGTAAAAAAGAAAATAGTATCTGGATGGTTAAAAGAAAACAAATTCTTTATGAATGTAAATGTTGTTATGTTTGATCCAGAAGAAACAAAATCATATATAAAATTATATTTTAAACAACCTGAGGATATTGCTAAATTATATATGGATGATTTAAGAAAAGTAATTAAAACTCTTTCTGATTCTGATATTAAAGAAACTGAGAAAGTTATTAATCAAATAAAAGATAAATTAAATGATAAACAATGGGAATATATTTTAGAAGTAAATCCTATATTTATTAAATATGCTTCACAAGAAATACAAAATAAATATGCTGAAGATGAAAAATATAATAAATATATAAATGGTGAAGCAAGAAATACATTTATATCTAAACAAATAGAAAAAGTAAAAGAAGATATTAGTGTATTATATACAATGAGTGTTGATGTTCAAAAAGAATATGTTCATAAATATCCTTTTATGATTAATTATTTAGATGAAAAAACATTAATTGAAGTATTAAAATATGACATAGATCTTATAAAATATGTTAATATGCCTGCTTTAAAGAATGAAACTGATAAAACACAAGAAGTAATCTATGGAATATTAGATAATGTTGAAAATAAATCTATGAAAGAAGTAGTAGATATATTTATCAATAAGTGTGTATTAACTGCTAAGGGTAAATTATATAGATATGATAGTTCTAGTAATAATATGAGTTATCAATATACTAATAGAGCTATTAAATTAATTCAAAGTTTAAGTTTAAATCAAATATCAGCTCTTATTAATATAGATGTTAATTATTGTTTACCATATATTATTCCTATATATAATGCAGATACTGATTTAAAGATAAAAGAAAGTGAAATAATGGCAGCTAATTCTAGATGCTTAAAACTTTTTGAATTTTATCATGGTGAAAAAGTATATGAATTATATTATAAAGTTATAAATAAAATATATGTAGAATATATTAATAATATTGATAAATATGATTATACTAAAGACTATAATTGTATATTTGAATTATTTAAAGTATTGTTTAATAAAGAAATAATAAGAAAGAATAATCCTGAAAAAATTACTGTATTCTTAGGTATGTCTATGTTATATAAAACATCTGATAAAAAAGATACTAGACCTGCCACTGTTAAATTATTAAATGATATTATTAATACTGCATATGATACACATATTGATAATAATAAAGATATCTATGATATTAATACATTAGAAATATTTGATAAGAGATTTGATTTTATCAATAAAAAACTATTATATGATTTTGATAGATTTAATTTTGTTAATATGTCATCACTATTATTATTAATTAAATCTAATACAGCTAGAAAATATTTTACAGTATACTATGATATTGTTACTAAGATATATCAAGAGAATAAAGAAACACTATATAGATGTATTGAAAACTTTGGAAGTTATTATGAAATATTAAGTGATACATATAATGTTACATTAAGTACTGAAGAAAGACATAATTTATTAATATTATTATCTTCTTTTGCTAATCCATTAAATATTACAAATAGAAGTCAATTATTAAGTTATGATTTATTAATTATAAAGAAATTTGTTGAAAACTTAAGTGCTGTTAAAGATATAAATGTATATAAAAATGTTCTTGCTAATTTCTTATTTAATAAAGGATATGATGCTAATGGTAACTTTGGTTGGTTAGATGTATCTAATATTAAAGAAATAATTGATATATATGATACAGATAGTTTAGAAGATGCTAATGCTGGTGGAAGAAAGATATTTAGCGAAGAAGAAGTTGCATTATTTGCAATGATGAAACTATTATTTAAAACAGATGATTTATCTATAATATTACAATATATAGAAAATATTATAACTAATAAAAATAATAGAAATACAGTTGCTATAGTAGAATTCTTTAATAAAATTAAAAAATATAGATTAGAAATTATTAATTCACAAATAGTAACTATAAGTGATATAGAAATGCTTGCTATTGATAGGCCAGAAATAGCTAAAAAATATCAAAAATCTGGAACAACAATATATAGAATTAGTAATCAAGACTTTAGAGTCCTTTGCTCAGATAGAGATGATGGTGTACACTTCTTCTGTGAAAATGTATCTAGTTTAACTAAAAATAGTTATGGATATAATACATTAGTTAAAGTAGGATCATTAAGATTTAGTATTGATAATGATAAGACTATTATTAGAATGAATAAAGATAATAAAAATCAATCAAGAATTAAACCTGATTTTATAATAGTTGTTGGTGATCTTACAGATGAACTATTAGAAATAGCTAATAAGAAGTCAGTACCAATAGTAGAAGTAGTAAATGAGTGGTGATAATATATGAACTTAGATAAATTAGAAGAAGAAATTGTTAAATTAAAACAAAATAATAGAGTATTCTATGAATATTTAAAAGCATTTTATAATATTGAAAAAGTTAGGGAAGACTTTAAAAATATTGATGATTTTAAAAAAATAGAAGAATTATTAAAAAAAGAGAATGATAATTAATCATTCTCTATTTTATTGTTTTTATCAAATGTAACTTCTAAGAATTTTCTACTAGCTATGTAGTCACACATATGTACAAATCTTTGATATTTATCTTTAGGTGGTGATAGAACTTCCTCACCTCTATAGTTTGTAGTCCATGGTCCCATATGAGTAGCAATACATCTACATACTAAGTCTATTTCTTCATCAGTTAATTCTAAATCACTTGCATTTTCTTTAATATAATTGCTCATTAATAATGGATGTTCAAATAAAGTATATTCACTTTTAACTAGTCCGCTCTTTAATCCATCATGTAGTGTTAATGCAAATATAATTAAGTCTTTTTCATTTTGATTAAAATTATTTAAAGATGGATTATCTAATAATTCTTTAGCTATTCTAACAGCAGCTTTAGTATGTCTTAATAAACCACCTTTTCCTAAAGAATACTTTGGATGGTATTTACCTGTTGATGATGCAGGCACTTCAAAAAAATACTCAGGTAATCTATCTATCATAGTTATTAAACTATTTTTAATTCTTTTATCTTTTATATAATTTATTTCCACATTAAATTCTTCATGCATATTTAATACCTCAAAATAATTATATTATAATTGATTTAGTAATTCAAATAATAAAAAAAATATGTTAAAATATTTTATAGGAGGATACAATGAAAAATATATTTGAAAGAAAGATTCCTAAAAGAAATTATATTATAGTACTAATAGTAAGTATATTAGTTGTTTTATTATCTTTATATGTAAGAATTATATACTTAAATAATAAAGATAATGTAATAGATAAAAGTATATTTGAAAGAGAAAACAGTGTAATAAGTAGTATCAATTATGATGATTTAGATTTTGTAGTATCTGAATCTAATAATATGGTTATATTTATTAGTTATAATGGTAATACAGAAATTAAAAATATGGAAAAGAAATTATATAGAGATATTATTAAACATGATTATACTGATAAAGTATTATACTTAAATATAACTGATCATAAAAATGATTATATTTCATTATTGAAAACTAAATTTCCTGAAATAAAAGGAGAAATTAGTGATGCTCCAATGATGATTTATATTAGTAATGGAGAAGCTATTGAAGCAGTTAATAGTGAATTTAAAATGATAGATTTTTCTGTGTTAGAAAAATTATTTAATAAACATGAAACATCTTCAATACTTGATGTAGATTATTCTTCTTAAAAGGAGTTTTTTGTGATATTATTATTAATAGAATAAAGTAGGTGTCTTATGAAAAAAATTTTGTTATTTGTATTAACAATGTTTCTTTTTAGTATTAGTGTTAATGCAGAAGAATGTTTAGAAAGAGAATATATAGACTGGGCTAGTGATTTAGAACCAGTTTTTACTGTTTTTAATTATAATGAACATCCAGATTTAGATCTTACTAAATATCAATATGCATACTTTTTATCATTATCTAAACAAAGAGATGATATAACATTTAATGTTATTGATAAATATAATAATACAATACCTGCTGATCATTTTGATGAAATAGGTATATATGGTGCTGGATTATATAAAGAAATAGAAGGAAAAGAAGAAACATATAAAATAGAAGTATATGGTAATGCAAAAGGAGCTTGTAATAAAAAATTAATTACTACTTTAGAATACACAGTTCCTGCTTTTAATGAATATTATAAGACACAATATTGTGATAAATATAAGGAACATGAATTATGTCAAGTGTTTACAAATGCTACACAAGACATGACACTTGATGAATTTAAAAATACAATGAGAGAATATGAAGCAAATTTAAATAAAAAGAATAATTTTTTTCTAAGAATATGGGATTTTATAGTAAGTATTAGAACATATTTATTCTGTATAATTATTCCTATTGCATGTGTGTCAATATATTACAATGTTAAAATTAAGAAATATAAGAAGATGAGAAATAGAAATGAAGTTAGAAGAAGACGTAGAAATTATGTGTTATTATTTTTACTATTATTTTTAGTAATGGGTAGAGTTAATGCATCTGGTGTTTGTGGAGATGCAACTATAGTTGAAGGTCCAATAACAAGTGCTGGATGGGCAACAAGATTAATACTTTGTGAATTTTATGATACAGGAAAGAAAACGTCAATAGGTGGTACATCAGATTTTGCTAGTGCAGTTGCTGAAGGAGAAAAATTAGTAGAACAAACAGTTTGGGCTGCTGATGGTAAAAGTGCTAGTTCAATATCTGTACCAATGTGTCGTATAAAAGCTAATGGCGGTCCTGGTACTGTTGATGCAGTTATTACTTCAAGTTATACATATTTAGAATGGGAATGTGATTCTTGTTGTAATGGTAAAGATGAAAATGGAAAACCATGTGAAGCAGAAGGACATGATGAAACAAAATCGGGTTCATGTGATGATACAGAAGAAGATGTACAAGGAGATATTCCAGTACCTGCATGTGGTGATTGTGCTAAGGATGTATCAAGACGTCAAACTTGTGAAGCAGAAGTTAAATATTATGTAAGATGTCCAATCTATGCATGCAATCCAGTTGAAAAAACTGTTGAAGGTTGGTGTAATGCTACATTTAGTGTTAATGGAGATGCAGCATATTGTGTTAACCCAAGTGATAAATTCCCAAATGGAATTCCAAATAACTATCAAACACAACCATTTGATCCAACAAAATGTAAATCAAGTAATAGTACACCAGATTGTGGTTTTGCAAATATTTTAATTGAAGCAGAATATTATAGTAATAGACATCCAGAAAATAGAATTTCTTATGAAACTAGAAATATGGCATTAAGATTATGGGCAGCTGATTTAGAATTAGGTGGTTTCTATAGAGTAGGTTTAGCATATATGATGGGATATGATTGTGGTGAATATGTTGCATATCCAGCAGAAAATCATGTTAATGTATATGTTGAATCATTAAATTATATTTGGAGATTATATTTTGAATCATTAAAGAGAGAAGGAGTAGACCATAGTGTTGAAGGTTTACTAAGTACTAATTTCTTTAAAAGTATAGCTTGTACTCCAGGACAATTAGGGGTTGTATGCCAAGGACTTACAAATTCATATGTACAAGCATTTGCATTATTCTTTAATACATATTTTGGTAATGAAGAAATGCAAAATCACTTAGCTAATCTATATGGTGGTAGAGAAACAGAACCAATTTCAGCTACTGTATCAAGTGAAGTAATAGATGAATATAGTGTAGTTGAAGTTAAATATAGAGAAGAAATAACAGTTGGAGAAAAAATAGAATGTTCTGATATTAAAGCTAAAGCTAAATCAGGAGCAAAACTAACTGATAATGAAGAAAAAGTGCTTCAATATTGTAAAAATGAAATAACTCATGTTATAGGAGTTAAACCTGATGGTACTTTAATAGATTTAGCAACTAAGAAAGTTGTTACAGATTTAAATGGTGATGGAGTAATAAATAATAAAGACTTCTTATTATTACCAGAAGGTGAAACATATTCATTCTCATATTGTCAAAAGAATATGTGCTTCTCACCAACTGTATACTTTGCAATATGTGATACTGTTAAATCAGAAGAAGAGAGATATGAAACTATTTATACAACAATTAGATATACAGAATCTGGTTCAAGATATAGTATTAAGAAATACTTAGCTTGTGGTTCCGGAGATTATCAAATGATGTATTCTTATGATAAAGATGAAAAACCAGATAAGTCATGGATTGAAAAAACATCAAGTCCACAAAAACCAACAAAAACATTGACTGTAGACTTCTATTGTTATGAAGATGGTGGTTGTGATAATTACAATATAAGAGTAGAAGATAAAGGAATGTGTGCTACTAAATCAAGTAGTTATGGAAGTGTAAAAATTAAAGATCCATCACTAAGTTGTATTGTTAACATGCAAAGTCCTGTAGTTAAGAAATCATATGATTATAGTGAATTCTTTGGTGTAAATAGTGATTTCTGTAAAATATATTGTAGTGATTCAGTAGAATACTATATGGCAAATAAAGTAGATATTTATTCAGGATTATCATTTAAATTAGATATTGAATATGACGTATTTAAATCAAATAAATCTAATAAACCATTTACAAATGTTGTATTGATGAAGAGAGATTGTGTATCTAAGATATTCTACAATAATGAATTTGATGAAAAGATTGATTGGTCAGAAATATATGCTGGTTTAGAAGGTAAGACAATTAAGAATTGGAAACAATTATATGCTGAACTAAAGAAATATGGTAAAGCAGCAGGTCATATTAATCAAATTTTATATGATTTATATAATTGTAACTTATATAAAAATATTCCAGTATATCGTCCAAAAGATAATATTATTGGAAATGTATATGAAAGAATATTAGATATTTTCTCAAAAGCAAATAGTTATGGATTTAATGGTGATAAATATGGTTATAACTATGGATATACATTAAGTGATGAAAAGAATGATATTGTTACATCGCAAATTACTTATGATGGAGGAGCATTCTATATAGGAACTAAATCAAGAGTAGGTCAAGGTATAAATGATATTAAATTACAACATCAATTAAATAATCATAGTGGATATACAGCAGGAACTGGTAAAAATGTATCTAAAATAAGATATTGTTCTGGTTCTCAATGCTTTAAATATGATAAGAATGGTGACGAATACTTATTACCACATGATTTAGGTCTAGATACTAGTAATAAGACATCTGGAAATATACCAACAAATGATTATGCATATTTCCAAGTATCAAATGAAGTAGATTTCTATAATGATAGTTTATTCCAAACTGAACCATATACAGGAAATGTAGAAGATATTACTGGTAAAACAGCTAATAAAGATTACTTACAATTAGATAAATATCTTTATCCAGTTGCAGTGGATGCATATGCAGCATGTAAACAAAATCCTTGCAATATTACTCATACAATAAGTGTTAATCAAACATATTATAGAAAAATGGGCAGTGGAACAAATGCATTTAAAGAAACAATTAAACAAACAGTACATGCTTGTCCACATAATACTAATATAATTCCACCAGTTGAAATCAATACAGAAACTGTTTATCGTAATGTTAATCTTGATAATATGTTCCCAACAATATTGGGTGATGGAAGTAGAAGAATGGGAACTAACTGGGAAAATTCTACAGCTTATGTAGAAGAAACAGAAAACTATGTTAAATCTAAAGGTATTGCAAAATATTATGAAACACATTTAGAGTATAGTTATACATTATCTCAAGATGCTATTAAGAAAATAAAAGAATATAATTCAACTGTAGGTGGAAATAAAACTTATACAGATAATAGTATTGAAAAAGGTTCTTGTGAACCTGGAAATAAAATGAAATTAGGTTGTAAGAGTAGCTTTATTTCTTCAATAAATAACAATACTAACTCATTTGGAATTGTTAATAATAGACAAAATTCTATAAGAGGAGTATCTGAATATACTACAGAGAAAAAACAAGGAAATCTTAATCAATAAACTTATGAATTTATTTCATAAGTTTTTTTTGTTGTGTTTTATATATTAGTTTTGATATAATTATTGTATATAATGAAAAATAGGAAGATGATCTTATGGCAAATCTAACACAAAATAGTTGGCAAAGTGGTTCAACACCAACAAATCCAATATTTAGTTTCAATTATTTCCCATCTGATGGAGTTAATTCCATGGATGTAAATAATTTAAGTACAAAAACTGCATCAAATTTAGCAGGTTTAGATAGAGATTATTCTATTTCAATAGCTGGTAAACCATCTCTTGGATTAGATAAATCTTCTACAATTAATCAAGCTACGGGAGGGGCAGAAGTTGGTGAATCAATTTATGCTAGTTTTAGTAATGGACACCACTCAATGTTTGAAACTGCTGCTAATCAAGTAAAACATGAAATAGCAGTAAATGGAAGTTATGATATACCAACAGTGTTAGTTAGCTATGAAGGAATGACAGCAGATGCATATGGACATGCAGAAGCAACTAAAGAAAATATGCGTTTCTTAGCAGAACAAGGCATTCCTTATGTTTTTGTATCTGGACAAGGTAAAAGTGCTGCTGTAGAAGCAGGTTATCAAAATCAATATGCTGAGTCTGGATATTATATTGGTGAATATTTAAGAGCAGGTGGAACAGTTTATGTTACTGATGTAAATGGAGCTGTTCACGCTGATAATGAAAAAGGTTACATGCAATGTGAACTTGATAATAACTTTATTGGTGCATTAGCAGGTAATGGAAGTTTACAAGAAAACTCTGATACATATAAAGGTATATATAAATGTCAAGTTGATCCAAATACTGGAAAACTTGTTATTACAGAAATACCAAAAGATCAATTTATAGATTCTATTAGAAAAGATAGTTATGAAGCAGCAGGAAAAAATCCAAGTGATGGAAAAACTAATAATGGTAATACATCTAATGATGAAAAAAATAATCAAGATAAAGATGATAATGAAACTGATAAAGCTGCTGGTGCAGCAGGTGCTGCAGCTGGAGCTATGGGTGCTACTCCAAGTGTAACAGAACTATATGAACAAAATGGAACTTTAAGTGACTTTGCTAAAAATTATGTTTCTACAGATAGTAGTCATAAGACATTAGCATCTGATTTAGTACATGTAAATAATTCTATGGATAATTTAGAAAAATTAATGGCTCCATCAAAAACGAGAGAAGTAAGTCAAAGTGGAATTATTGGTACTATGGATGCTGCTCAAAGTCATTTTTGTAATATTTCAAATAGTGTTTTAGGTACATTAGGTGATGAAATAAATGCTGTTAGATCAATAGCAGAAGCAGTATATCAAATGGATGGTGCTGTTTCAAATATTGCACAAGATAGTTTAAGTGATGGACTTAATACATTTATGTCAGGTGTTCAATATAGTCAAACTGATATAGATACAATTAATAAATTTAATAGTACTCTTGGTTCAGAAATAGCGAATACTTTAAATAAAACAAATTATGATAGTTTTCAACCATTTGGTGATGTATCAACTATTGGTAGTACATCTATAAATGGTATGAATGCTTCACTTGCAAATGCATTTTTAACATTAGGCAATGAAAGCATGAATGCAAAGCAAATGCAATCTGTTTTAGATGATTTTAGTTCATCAATAGGTGATAATAATATCTTAAGTGGTGAACTATGGGATAGTGTAAAAAATAATGTAGATGTATATAGTGATTTAATGGAACTTAGACAAAATTGTGCTGAATTTATGATGGAAACACTACAAATAGCATATGAAATGGTAAGAGAAACTATTGAACCAGATTCTTCAATAGATGCGTCTATTCTTCCAGAGCTTGAAAGTGATTTAAATGAAGTTAATCAACATATAGAATCATTAACTGAACAAATTGCTCAAATGAAAGCAAGTCAACATGAAGAATGTAGTTATGATGAAAATAATGAACCATATAATTGTCATTTAGTTCCATCAAATGAAGAAATTGCATCAGTACAAACTACTCTTAATGATTATGAAGCACAAAGAGAAGAATTAGAATATGAAATAGAAAGAATTAATAACTATATAGAAGCTGTTACTAAAGCACAAAAATTAATTAATGATGCTATTAATCAAATAAATGAAACTTATGGTAGAGCAGCTGAAAGTCTTCAAAATAATGGAAAACTTCCAGATGATATTGGAATAGATTTAAGTCAATATGAAATTGGAGAATATGGAGAATTATTAGAAAGCTTTAGAGGACGTTCAACTCTAGCATTACCTTCATCAGACCCACAAGCAAATATAGCAGAGTACTTATATAATTTAGGACAATATAGTTCAAATCCAGATATTGGTTTTGAATTATGGTTATCTCAAAATAAATTTAATTTAGGTACTTTTGAACAATCTCAATTAAGACAAAAATATGGTTATGATGCAGAGCAAGCATTAGAAGCTTTCATAGCAGTATGTATTGCTGAAAGTGATAAAACAAAAGATGATACATTAGGTGTTGCATCAGTAGCATTAAATAGATGCGAGGTTACAAACTGGGCAGAATATTATAAAAATGGTTATAATCCTTTTGACCAAATGTTTGCTAATGGTGGAAGCCAATATCAAACAATTACTGATGACTCACCTTATAATAGTAATATAAAACGTTATGAAGCATTCATGCCTTCAGTAGTTGGAATGGATAAAGTAAATGAAGTATTAGGACAATATGGAACTGATTACAATACATTAAAAGGAACAGTTATGGATGCTGTAACAGGTGGAGTTAGAAATAATTTCTATACAGGATTTAGAGCAAATGGATATCAGGGATGGTCAGATGTTCATATAAGTCCAGGAGGAAATAAATATCAATATGAAGGTTATGGAAATAGAGATCAAGCTTATATACAAAATTTAAGAAGTCAAATGTCAACTGAGACTATTCCATCATCAAATGGTGGCAATAACCTTACATTATTAGTTTCAAAAGGGGCAACAATGGATCCAGGAATGTATGGAAACGATGGTCAGGCAGCAAGTACGCCAAAAGTTACTACTTTAGAACATCGTGGACCAATTAATTCAGGAAACAATACAACTCCAGTAAATTTATCAAATGGAAATACAACTAGTGTTCCACCATCAGGTAATTATTATAATCCACCATCATCAGGAAATTATTATAGTCCACCATCAAATCCACATTATGATGGACCATTTAGTGAGGGTGTTAGAGGGTCTGGAATTACTTCTCTTAAGCATACTGGATCAGCAAAATCATATAATCCGTTTAATCTTAATGAATTCATGACAGAGCCACTTACAGAATTTCCAACAGAATTTCCAACAGAATTTCCAACTGATATTAATGGATTCTTCATAGTAGATAATTCTAATATAGTAAAAAATATGAATTCAGAAAGTACATGGGTATAGAGATGGGGTATAATATGAAGAAAAAAGGGTTTACATTAGTTGAAATGATGGCAGTAATAGCAGTACTAGGTTTACTAGTTGTTTTAGTATTGCCAAATGTATTAAAAAGTTATAGAGATGCTAAAAAAGTATCATTTATAAATGAAGCTAAAGAACTATATGCAGCTGCCACAGATAGATATGTATTAGAAAAAACAAAAGGAAATAAAATAGGTCTTATTCAAAAAGAAAATGGTAATGTAGTAAATGAACTTGCTCTTAATGAAGCAGGAGATTTAAGCTATATAATAAGACTAGATAGTGAAGGAAGAGTAACAGCCTTCAAATTAAGTAATGGAGAATTTTGTATAGTAGGCGTAGGAGATTTCTTAGGTACTTATGAAAAAGAAGATGTTATAGAACTTGATGATGAAGAAAGAGCTCATGAATGTAATGTAACAGCTATACAAGATAATCAAAAGTTTATACTTAGACTTCTAAATAAAGAAACTGTAAAAAATGATTATAGTCCAAAAATAATATATTTAAAATATAATGTAGGATGGTTTAGTGATAATAATTTACACAATTCTATTGATAGTGTAACTATACCATATAAAGAAAATTATTATTTCGAAGGAACTGAAGTAACAAATACAGCTGGTTCTAAAATAGAAGCAATTAACTGTAAAGGTGAAATAGCTCAAGGACCTGATGGTGGAGGAATATTTACTGGAAATGAACCAAAACCATATGTTGAAGGTTTCTCTAAATTTATAAGAAAATATTATCAAGTATCATTTACTGGTGGAACAGATGCAACTGGAAACATAGGAACAGTAAAATGTGAATATGGAAAAAGTGACTGTAAAATACCAAGTAATGTAGATAGTAATGGATATGGAAAAGATATAAAGAAAACAGGATATCTATTTAAAGGTTGGACAAGTTCAATTGGTAATTATAATACAACACAATTTGACTTACCAGAAATAGATGATTCAAATGAAAATGATTATTCAGATACTATAAAATTTGATAATGAGAATGTATGTAATGGAACTCAAAATAAAGAAAATACAGTTACATTTAATGCAGTATGGGAGCCAATAAAATACCAAGTTGCATATAACTGTAATAGCGGTAATGGAAATATGTTAAATACAGATCATACATATGATTTAGCTGCTAATTTAAGAAATAATTCATGTACAAAAGCTGGATATGCATTCCTTGGTTGGTCAAAAACAGCAAATGGAAATAAGGAATTTGATAATGCAGCAAGTGTTAAAAATTTAACAACAGTTAATAATGATGTTGTAACATTATATGCAGTATGGAGTGCATGTGGACCTGGACAATATTTAGCAGGAAATACATGTACATCATGTCCAAAAGATCACTATAGTACTGATACTGCAAATGTATCATGTACAAAGTGTCCAGATGGATATACAACATCAAGTACAGGAGCAAATGATAAGACAGCATGTACAATTAATTGTGCAGCAGATTATAGAGTAGCTGAAGTTGATAAAAAATGTACAACAAAATGTGCTGTTGGATATAATCATGAAGAACATACAATAAAAGCTGGGGAAACAAGTAGTAATTGTAGTGCTAATAAGTTTACTGTAGCTTATGATGGAAATACAAGTAATGATGGTTCAACTGAAAACCATTATTGTACATATGACGATAATTGTTTATTAAAATCTAATGGATTTAAAAAGACAGGAAATGAATTTACTGGATGGAAAAAGGATAATAAAGGGACTTTATATGCATCAGGAGATAACGTTAAAAATATTGTTGCAAGCGGAACTGCAAAATTCTTTGCACAATGGAATCCATGTGGCAAAGGAAGATATTTAAATGGAAATAAATGTGCAGATTGTCCAAAAGGAAAATATAGTGATGAATCAGCTAACGCTTCATGTAAAGAATGTCCTACTGGATATGCAACAGATGTCGCTGCTGCACAATCACAAACAGCATGTAAAACAACTTGTTCAGTTAATAAATTAGTAAAAAATGCTAAAGAACAATGTTCAAGTTGTGATTCTGGATATGTTCATACAGAACATACTGTAGCATATGGTAGTAAGAGTTCAGCATGTACAGCATGTGGAGCAGGAAAATATGCAGCATCTGATGGAACATGTAAAAGTTGTGATAAAGGATATTATAGTACAGGAACAGCAAATGCATCATGTACAAAATGTCCAGATGGATATACAACTGCAAGTACAGGATCAACATCAAAATCAGCATGTAAGATTAGTTGCTCTGAAAATACTTTAGTTGCATCAAAAAATGCAAAATGTTCAAATTGTACTTCAGGTTATGCTCATGTAGCACATGAAGTAGTAGCAGATAATACAAGTACTGCATGTACAGCATGTGGAGCAGGAAAATATGCAGCATCTGATGGAACATGTAAAAGTTGTGATAAAGGATATTATAGTACAGGAACAGCAAATGCATCATGTACAAAATGTCCAGATGGATATACAACAGCAAGCAC
>JAEEGL011992230.1_pt1 | contig 16815 bp, 11 predicted proteins | sample 9134231 | NCBI WGS metagenome assembly JAEEGL01 (sample SAMN16246548, study PRJNA631951) | gut metagenome | biome: gut microbiome; feature: rumen; material: fiber-attached | host: Bos | place: Iran: Karaj | collected 2018-10
AGGGGACGACGGTTTCCGCACATGGGTGCGCCTGTACGGCGGCAAGGTCGAGCAGGACCTTTACCTCTATCCCGGAATGAAGAACTTGACTTCACCAAGATAATAAATCTTTATGAATATGAGAACTAATTTACTATCAATTCTTTCCGCTTGTGCGTTGGCTATCGTTGCCTGCTCCTGCGGCGAAAAAACGGCGAAAACCTCGAGTGTTCCTTCGGAGGTCACTATCACCAAGGAAAAGCTCATGGACAAGATCAAAGGCGGCTGGGCCGGCCAGATGATCGGTTGCACCTACGGCGGTCCGACAGAGTTCGTTTACAGCGCCATTATCAACGACAACATTCCCATTGAGTGGCCCGAGCATAGGATCAAGTGGTACTATGACAATATTCCGGGACTGTACGACGACATCTACATGGACCTCACTTTCGTGGAAGTGTTTGAGAAAGAGGGTCTTGACGCTCCTGTAGAGAGCTTTGCCAAAGCGTTTGCTTCCGCTGAGTACCCTCTTTGGCACGCCAACCAGGCGGCGCGTAACAACATCCGTAATGGCGTCATGCCTCCGGAGTCCGGCTTCTGGAAGAATAATCCCCATTCTGATGATATCGATTTCCAGATCGAGGCGGACTATGCTGGCATCATGGCTCCTGGAATGGTCAACGCGGCGACTCATTTCACTGATGACATCGGCCACATGATGAACTACGGCGATGGTTGGTACGGCGGAGTTTATGTTGCCGCGATGTATTCCCTCGCTTTTGTGACTGATGACATTGAATATATTGTCACAGAGGCTCTTAAGACGATTCCGACCGAGAGTAAGTATTATCAGTGCATGGCGGACATCATCCGTTGGCACAACCAGTATCCCGACAACTGGGAGATCACATGGGCTCTCGCTGAGCGCAAGTGGGGCTTCGACATCGGTTGCTCCGGCGGCACTTTCGGCATCACCAACATCGACGCCCTCATCAACAGCGCCTACATCATCATGGGACTCCTTTACGGAGAAGGGGACTTCTACAAGACTATCGACGTCTCTACTCGTTGCGGAAAGGATTCTGACTGCAACCCTGCCTCTTCTGGTGGAATCCTCGGTGTTATCCTTGGGTATAGTGGAATTCCTGATTATTGGAAGAAGGGCATGGCCGAGGTTGAGGACAGGAATCTGGCCTACACCGACATCTCCATGAACAAGACTTACCAAATGTCCTTCAATCAGGCGCTTAAGGTTATCGAGAGATATGATGGCAAAGTCGGCGCCGACGATGTGACGATTAAGATTCAGACCCCGGAGACTGTCCGTCTCGAGCAAGGCTTTGAGGGCCACTGGCCAATCAAGAGAAACGAGATCAGGAAGCCTATTCAGGATGTCCCGGAGCAAGAGTTTAACGGCAAGGGTGTCGTGGTCACTTACCAGATGCCGATGGACAAAAAGGATGCTCCGACTGGCTATGTGGCTGAGGTTGAGATCTATCTCGATGGCACGCTCGACCAGACGGTGAAGCTCCCTGCCGACAACAACAGCCGCAGGCTTGACCTCTATTTCAAGTATGACATGCCTCTCGGGAATCATAAGGTCTCCTTCAAGGTCAAGAACCCGGACAAGGCCCATCCCATTGAGGTCCGCTCCATGATCATCTACTCCGACAAGCCCGCCCCGGTCCAGCACCAGTAGATCCTCCGGTCCCTGAGCGGAGTCGAAGGGCCGAACTGTCATCCTGAGCGCAGCGAAGGATCTGAAAACGAAAAGGTTCCGAGAATATTCCCGGAACCTTTATTCATAATGGAAAAACCCCGACTAAAAACAAAGATTATCAAGAATCACCTTAGTTAAAGCAAATTATGGTGTTATTGGCGGTAATAGTGACCTTCCCGTCTGTTATTGACATGTTTGGTCCCGAAACATAGCGAAACGATATCTGACCTTCTACATTCTCTTCAGTGCGGAAGTCGTACAAACAGGCATCACAAATGATGAAGATTTCTTTTAGCACATCTCCTTCATCGTTTAATTTACATCTATAGAACTTTATTATAGGGTTCGAGACTTTTGTTGAGGCATTATCAGGAGTGGATAGATTGATGGTTTCCTTCGGGAATATAATGCCGGAATTATCCGCATAAAAACTGCCTGACAGCAGACTCATACCACAAAATAAAGGTTTTTTGCTCCCGATGGTGACAGGTATTTGCGCCGTGAGCGAGCCATGATAAGGCATCTCGCCTTTTGTGGAGGCAGAAAGTTTAAAACCGCTGTTGTCGTTCCAAAACAGATCATATAATTCAAATTGGCATTCACCATCATCATTGATGTCTATCGCCGGTCCACTCCAACGGCAACTCACAAGATAATAATCACTCGAAATATCCCGTATCAGAATATCTCTTTTTTCTAATTCTTCTTTCTCACACGACCACGCAAAGAGCATGATTAGCGCCGTAATAAAAAAACAAATAATTTTTTTCATAAAACAGTCATTATTTTCGTTGCAAAGTTCGCTAGATCGTACAGAATAAAAGCAGAATTGGGGTGAAATAGCGTGACCGAAAATAATGACAAAAACGGCCCTGAGGGTGTTTCCAGGGCCGTTTTTACGGTTATGTCACGGCTATATCGTGACCACAGAGTCAAGAATCTTCTTTTTCAGTCGACTTTTCCGCTTTTGGTTCGGCTCCGCTCACCAACCGGGCTGAAGGGCCACCCCCTTTCCGGTCCCTGAGCGAAGCCGAAGGGCCACCTTGTCATCCTGAGCGCAGCGAAGGATCTGAAAACGAAAAGGTTCCGAGAATATTCCCGGAACCTTTATTCATAATGGAAAAACCTCGACTAAAAACAAGGATTATCAAATATCACTTTTATATAAGAAAATGTAATCAAGATGGATTATCCCTTCTTTTATGCTTGCGGTGCTATTGTCGTAGATTTTAGCCTTTCCAGAAACTAAATAATGTGAAGATTCTTCAGAGGAGCTATTTAGAAACTCAATGTGTAAGCTATCCATCTCGAACGGGCAGACTTTCTCAAATTCATACTCCGGCTTTGCAATTTGAATATCTTTATTCTTAAAATGAACTCCTTGATTATCAATAATATAAGTAGTGAATATACTACATCTTGACGACCGAAGCTTTCCAGGCATCGTCTCTTGAACAATTGGTAATCGGGCGAAAACCCTTCCTTGATAATCAAGAGCGTTTTTTGTGGAGGAGTATAAATACCAGTTATCCTCAAAGCCGACCCATTGGCGGAACTCTTTTAACAAGTCGCAAGTCTTTTCGCCATCATTATTGATATCGATAGGGTCTCCTTCCCATAGAAATTCAACCAGTTGATATTTTCCACTGACTTGGCTGAGCAATTCGTCCCTATATTCCGGGATAGGTGTCTTCTCACACGAAATCAAGACTAAAAGATGTGCTCCAATAATGGAGAGGAAATAAAAGAATCTTTTCATAAACAATTATATAATACTGTCATTTTTGCACACTGCAAAGATCGCTAGATCGTACAGAATAAAAGCAGAAATGGGGCGAAATAACGTGACCGAAAAAAATGACAAAAAAAGCCCTGAAGGTGTTTCCAGGGCCGTTTTTACGGTTATGTCACGTCTATATCGTGACCGTGACGGGAGTTAGATTGATAAATTAAGAGTGTTTCTCGAAAGCTGAGAGGTATTTTTCTTTGTTCAGGACTGCGGAGTCAAGAATCTTCTTTTTCAGTCGACTTTTCCGTTTTCGGGTGGTCTCGAGGTTGGGCAGCCCCAGGATCATCATCACGGTAGTGTTGTCAAATCCTGCGAAATAGTAGCTTGCGAGTTTGAACTCATCCTCGGAAAGGTTGGGATAGTCTTGCCGGAATTGGCTCATTATCCCGTCCAAATCCCGGTCTAGCAATTTTTCGAATCCGGATTGTGCCTTATTATCTGAGCGCAGGTCTCCAAATCTTGTCTCGAGGCTTTCAAATAACTGTTCTTTAGAGGAATTCTCGTCGTTTGAGTAGCGATAAACCTCTTCGTAAACATCAGCCATGAGGGTAAATTTGGCGGTTCTCTTCTCGTTTTTCATCTCTTGAATCTGCCGGTTTAGAGAGTCCACCAGGAGGTTCATCTTGTCTCTCTCCTCAAGCTTTGCTTTCTTCTTTATGGTATTAAGTAATACGCCTGTCAGAATGCTGATCAAGAAGGCGAGAACAACAATTGTTATCAACTTTCGCTGGTTGTTGATCTTAAGTCTTGAGGCAATGTCTTTTTGCTCAAAAAAGACTCGCTGGGCATTAGCTGCTGATGTAGCGAGCGTCGCCGTCATAGCGGAATCGACCGATTGAGTAGCTGCCCATAAAGCCCTGTGAGCCGTCGCATAGTCTTTTTCGTGGAGCGCCAGTCTATATCGCCAGTAAACGTCTGAAGAATAGTCGTATTTTCCTTCTTGTTTAATTTGGTGCAAGACTTTCTCGGCCTCTTCCTCTTTCCCTCCTACTTTTAAGGCATAGGCATATCCATATAAATAATCAATATTATCGATTATCCCCCCATCATTGATTCCGCGAGTATAGTATTCCAAAGCTTTTGTATCGTCAGAAACTGGTTTTGTGAGGAGATAGTTGGCATAAGAGAGTTCAGCAGTTGCTCTTAACGTAATAGAGATTGAAGTGTCCGAAAACAGATCCTGATAAATGCTATCTGCTGTTTCCCATTTTTTTAGGTTTGACATTTGTCTGGCAGTCTGAGTTTTAGACCAACCTTCAAAGTCTTTGTTTCCGCTTTCTTTAAAACAAGCGATGGATTTATCAAAAAATTCTGCTGCTTGTAAGAAATCATTCGTGTATCCGTAAGTCCTTCCGATCCTCGTGTATAGGATCCCGACAAGCTTCTGATTATCAACCTCAGGTACGCTTTCAACTGCTTTGTAAAAAGACACAATAGCGTTACTGTAGTCTTTGTCATTAAACTGAGCGGTGCCCAAGTACATGTAGGCCTTTAGACGGTCCTCTGGGCTTCCGTGCCTGTCGTAGAATTTGACAGCGGGTTCCACGATCCTTGTGTCAGTCGTGAAGATGTCGTTTTTGTCAAGTGCGGCTGCGAGAAGAACGCTGTATTTGGCTTTGCTGGCTTTTGACTTAAGCGTCAGAGTGTCAATAGATTTAAGTTCAGCAAGCGCGCTGTCTGGACGATCGTCAAGATACGAGGCGATGTCATTGAGTCGTGTTAAAGGCATATTCTTTTTCCCTCCGCACGACACAATCGCCAAAACACAAAGAATGAAAAGAAGTTTTTTAGTTTCCATGGCGCGAAGATAGCAAAACAATTCTTTCAAGCCCCACCTCCCCAACTTGAAAAACACCATCCCACCTAAATGCCGTTCCAGGCCCCTGTAAGGGTGAAGATCACTCATCCTGAGTGCTTATCTGTCATCCTGAGCGCAGCGAAGGATCTGAAAACGAAAAGGTTCCGAGAATATTCCCGGAACCTTTATTAATGGAAAAACCCCGACTAAAAACGGTAAGTCAAACCCACGGTCCAGGCGTACTTGTCTTTTCCGTTGATTATACCCCAATCGTCTCCCACGCTAAGGGAAAAACGCTTGTAATCAACACCAATGGCAGCCTTGAAGAAGTGCCCGCTACCGTTATCCGGATAAGGAGTGTTCACGGTTTTCAGCGATTTAGTGTAGTCTGCCAGCAGACCGGCCTTCATGTCAATGAAGGGGCTGAAAGTTTTGTTCAGCAGGCTGTAACGCACCTGGGCATAGACAGGAACAAGTAAGGAGTTTACATCTTGAACAGAGAATTTCTGGGTTTTGAACCCTATTCCGACACCGGTGAACAAACCAGGTAGGACATTGTAGCCAGACGACACCGACGCATAGCCTCCGCTGAATCCTTGGTTGAACATTGTTCCGACTTCCACCATCCCCGCAGGTCCTTTCTTGAAACTCGGGTTCACAGATTCTTGAGCATTAGCCATCCCGGCCACACTAAAGAATACCAACAAAATCGACAATAACTTTTTCATTTTGTAAATAATTAAAATTACTCTGCAAAGTTCGCTAGATCGTACAGAATAAAAGCAGAATTGGGGTGAAATAGCGTGACCGAAAATAATGACAATAACGGCCCTGAGGGTGTTTCTGGGGCCGTTTTTACGGTTATGTCACGGCTATGGCGTGACCGTGACGAGAGGTAGATTGATAATTTAAGAGTGTTTCTCGAAAGATGAGAGGTATTTCTCTTTGTTCAGGACTGCGGAGTCAAGAATCTTCTTTTTCAGTCGACTTTTCCTTTTACGGGTGGTCTCTAGGTTTGGCAGCCCCAGGATCATCATCACGGTAGTGTTGTCAAATCCTGCGAAATAGTAGCTTGCGAGTTTGAACTCATCCTCGGAAAGGTTGGGATAGTCTTGCCGGAAATGGCCCATTATCCCGTCCAAATCCCGGTCTAGCAATTTCTCGAATCCGGATTGTGCCTTATTATCTGAGCGCAGGTCTCCAAATCGGGTTTTAAGACTATCAAATAGTTGATCTTTAGATGATTCCTCTGTGTTTGAAAAACGGTAAACCTCTTCGTAAACATCAGCCATGAGGGCAAATTTGGCGGTTTTCTTCTCGTTTTTCATCTCTTGAATCTGCCGGTTTAGAGAGTCAACCAGGAGGTTCATTTTGTCTCGCTCCTCAAGTTCTGATTTCTTCTTTCTTGTGTAAAGCAACGCAGTCGCAAGAATGCTGCTTAATAATGCGAGAACAACAATAATAATAAACTTTCTTTGGTTGTTTATTTTTAGCCTTGAGGCTATATCTTTTTGCTCAAAAAAGATTCGCTGGGCGTTAGCTGCTGATTTGGCATATGTTGTTGTTAAAACAGAGTCATGCGATTGAGTGGCTGCCCAAAAGGCTCGATAAGCAGTCGCATAATCCTTTTCGTGAAGAGCCTTTCTATGACGCCAGTAAGTGTCTGAATAGTAATTATATCTTCCTTCTTTTTTTATTTGCTGAAGGACTTTTTCTGCTTCAGCATCTTTTCCTCCGGAGAACAAAGCAAAAGCATAAGCGTATAAAAACTCTGAATTAGTAATCTTTCCCCCTGCCTTGATTGCGGAAGTGAAGTATTGTAGAGCTTTAGCCTCGTCAGAAACAGGTCTAATTAGTAAAGATCCAGCGTAATTGATTTCTATATGTGTTCGCATTAAAGGAGATACAGATGTATCTTTGAGTAGTTGTTGAAAAAGGCTATCTGCTTTTTCCCAATTTTTAAGGCTTAATAGACAAACTGATTTACATACTTGCGACCAATACTCGAAATTTTTGTTCCCGATTGCTTTAAAACATTCTATAGATTTATCATAATAGTCAGCGGCTTGGACGAAATCCATCGTTTCCGTGTATGACATTGCGATCCTCGAATAAAGGATCCCGACAAGCTTCTGATTATCAACCTCCGGTACGCTTTCAATAGCTTTGTAATAAGACACTATAGCGTTGCTGTAGTCTTCGTTATTGAATTGAGCGGTGCCCAAGTACATGTAGGCCTTCAGACGGTCTTCTGGGCTTCCGTGCCTGTCGTAATAGTCGACGGCTGGTTCCACGATCCTTGTGTCAGTCGTGATGAAGTCGTTCTTGTCGAGGGCCGCGGCGAGAAGAACACTGTATTTGGCTTTGCTGGCTTTGGACTTAAGCGTCAGAGTGTCAATAGATTTAAGTTCAGCAAGCGCGCTGTCCGGACGGTCGTCAAGATACGAGGCGATGTCATTGAGTCGTGTTAAAGGCATATTCTTTTTCCCTCCGCACGACACAATCGCCAAAACACAAAGAATAAAAAGAAGTTTTTTAGTTTCCATAGCGCGAAGATAGCAAAACAATTCTTTCGAAAATAATGATTATATTCGCAGTAAGGCGATGTTCGTTATGAGAAGAATGTACTCAATTTGCGTCCTGCTGGCGGTTGTTTTGGTGGGATGCTCAGAAAAGAAACAGGAAAACAAGGAGGTCTCCATGAGCCTCTCTCCCGAAAAAGTGGAATGGTTCAAAGAGGCGAAGTTCGGGATGTTTATCCATTGGGGACTGTATTCAATCCTTGAAGGAACCTACAACGGCCACACGATGCCGGACACGACTTTCCCGCAGGGGAACAGCTGGTACGCGGAGTGGATCAAGCCTCGCCTTGAGGTCCCGGATGACTATTACAACGGCCTAATCAAAGAGTTCAACCCCGTCAACTACGATCCTGACAGCTGGGTCCGGGAAGCGGCCAACGCGGGGATGAAATACCTGGTAATCACCTCGAAACACCATGACGGGTTTGCCCTCTGGGATTCAGATGTCTCCGATTTCGACATAATGAACACTCCGTACAAGAAGGACCTTATCGCCCCGCTTGTCGCCGCCTGCAAGAAATATGGCCTGAAATACGGTTTCTACTATTCCCACTGGCAGGATTGGGAAGATCCTGACGGAGCGATGCCCTATTGGTACCCCTGGAGGCCAGACGAGGATTTCGAGAAATATTGGCAAAGAAAATCCCTTCCGCAGGTCAAGGAGCTGATCGAGAAATTCGATCCGGATCTCCTTTGGTTCGACACATGGGACTGGAAAACCCACATAACCCCGGAGCGCAGGGACGAGCTGATCCGCCTTGTCCGTTCTCTAAGCGACAAGTGCTTGATCAACGGAAGAATATGCTATGACAATCCAGGGGACAACATCGACTTCCTGGAGATGCATGACAACTCCTATCCGAAAGAGATGCTTTCGAAGCCTTGGCAGACTCCCGCGACCATGCAGAATTCATGGGCATATCACGGAAAGGATTATAACTGGAAGCCAGCCACCAGGATGCTCCGTTATCTTGTCAACAACACCTCGATGGGGGGCAATTACTTGCTGAATGTGGGTCCCAAGGCAGATGGCACCCTTCCCGCGCCGGCGATCCGGAGGTTGAGAGAGATGGGTGCATGGCTGGACGTTAATGGGGAGGCGGTTTTCGGAACCTCTCCGACGGGCCTTCAAATGCCGGAAGGGGTCTATTCCACCCAAAAGGATACAGATGAGGGTAAGAATATATTTGTGTTCATCACCAAGCCGATGTCTTCTGTGACTGTTCCTTCCGTGCTGTCCGGAGGGTGCAAGGTCTTGGAGACTGGCCAGCCGCTGGAGATGTCAACCGCTGATGGACAGACGGTTATCAGTCTTCCGGATAATCTTTTCAAGGATGATTCGATTGTGGTATTAAAAGCTTTGATGTAGGGGGAGAATGGCGCTGGTGAATGTCTATTTCTCGCTCGGGAGCAACCTCGGGGATAGGGAAGCCAACATCTTTGATGCTTTGCGCAGGATGGACGAGGCTTTCGGGGTTCACTATTCCGCGTTGTCAGGTCTGATTGAGACGGAGCCGATGGGTTTCTCCGGTGGGAAGTTCCTCAATGCGGCGGTGCTGTACCGCCTCCCGGTCCCTGAGCGGAGCCGAAGGGCCGGTGGTTCGACTCCGCTCACCAACCGTGCCGAGGTGGTTCTGCGACAGGTCAAATCAATCGAGCGGGAGATGGGACGGACCGATCCTCCGGAATATGACTCCGAAGGAAAAAGAGTTTACCATTCCCGGATTATCGACATAGATATTTTGTTTTACGGAAGAGAAATAATTGATATACCGGAACTTACCATACCGCATAAAGGCATTGCGGACCGGCCGTTTGTCATGGTTCCTTTGCGGCAGATAGCCAGGAGGTCTTTGCGGGAAGCGTTTCCGGAATATTTTAAAAATAAGAGATAAATGAGGAAAGGGGTTTTATTTGCGGGTTTTGTTGTCGCGTTGGTGGTTTGCTTTGGATGCTCTAGAACGGCCCTTCGGCTCCGCTCAGGGACCGGAAATGCCCGCTCAGGGACCGGAAGGGATGCTTCATGGAGCGGGATGGAATACCAAAGGGTGGCGTCAGGGGTGTGGAAGGTTGAGGTTGGGCAGCCGGATAAGGTCAACCTGCTCAGTGAGTTGGAATTCACGCCGAAAATTGACGCGATCAATACCCTCGAAGAAGTAGACCTGCCGGTGGACAAGGCAGAAATCACCGCGGAAGTGTTTGACGGAAAGACCTATCTCCGTTTCCCGCTTGACAAGGAGGAGAAGATTTACGGCCTTGGCCTCAATTTCAAATCAGTACAGCAGAGAGGGCGGATCACAAGGCTCCATGTGGACCATTATGGCGGCTCGGACAATGGGCGTACCCATGCCCCGGTGCCATTCTTCGTGTCCAGCAAAGGTTATGGCGTGCTGATCAACGCCGCCAGGTACATCGACGTTTTTGCCGGGACATCTGTCCGCAAGGACTCCAAGAACCCTCCGAAACTCCAGAACCGCAACACGGACGGGGACTGGAATCCCCAGCCATATTCAGACAATCTGGAATTCCTTGTGCCGGCCGAAGGAGTCGAGCTGGTGTTCTTTTCCGGAAAGAATATGCTGGAGGTCGTGAGGAGGTTCAATCTCTACAACGGCGGCGGAGTACTCCCTCCCAAATGGGGACTCGGATTCTGGCAGAGAGTACCGACGTTATATTCCGACAAACAAGTTGAGGAAGAGGTTAATGAGTTTAAAAAGAGGGACTTCCCGCTTTCAGTCATCGGCCTTGAGCCGGGTTGGATGACCCGTTCATATCCCTGCACTTACCAATGGGATCCGGGAAGGTTCCCCTCTCCCGACTCTTTTGTCAAGAATATGTCCGGCCAGGGAATCAAGGTCAACCTTTGGGTTAATCCCGGAGTGGCTCCGGACTGCGACATCGCTTCCGAGATCGAGCCGTTCACAGGCACTCACACCGAGTGGAACGGGATGCTACCGGACTATTCGATGAAAGAGACCAAGGAGATCATGGGACGGCATTTCGAGAAGAACGTCATCAGCAAGGGCGTCAGTGGGTTCAAGATGGATGAGAACGACGGTTACGACTCCTGGGTTGCCCCCGATGTGGCCAAATATCCATCAGGCATCTCCGCCGAGCAGATGCGTCAGATCTACGGCTCGCTTATGCAGAGCTTCATGACCGGACTCTACCGGGAGAAAAACGAGCGCACCTATGGTTTGGTGAGGGCAGGCAACGCCGGCACAACGTCTTATCCCTTTGTGATTTACAACGACTATTACAACCACAGGGACTTCATCACCGCCCTGATCAACAGCTCGTTCATAGGTGTCCTCTGGACTCCCGAGGTCAGAGCTTCCAGGACTTCCGAAGAATGGCTCAGGAGGATGCAGACAGTCTGCTTCTCCCCTTTGGCGATGCTCAACGCCTGGGCTGACGGGACGAAGCCTTGGTCATTCCCGGATGTCGAGCGTCAGGTCGGCGATGTGATGAAACTCCGGATCAGCCTTATTCCTTATTTCTACACCGCGTTCGCCCATTACGCCTTTGACGGCATTCCTCCAGTGAGGGCAATGAACCTGGAGCCTGGTTTTGAGGCGGAAGTGTCTTATGACCAAGGAGTTCTGGACTCCACAGACAATCCTTACAGCATTGCCAGACGTCAGGAGATGAAGGATCAGTTCATGGTGGGAGAGAGTCTTCTTGTGGCTCCTCTTTTCGCCGGGGAGACAGAACGGAAAGTGATCCTTCCCGAAGGAAAATGGTATGACTTCTACACCGGAGAGTTCGCCGGAGAAGGGGAGATCATTACCGTGAAACCGGGTCTTGACAAGATCCCCGTGTACGTCAGGGATGGTGGAATCATCCCGATGTACGAGCCCGGCTCCTCCATACCGGGAGGTCCCGCTCCCGTGATTGTAAGGCACTATGGCACAAAGGCTTCCGCCTATGACTTATACGACGATGACGGCCATACTTATGACTACGAGAAGGGGGCTTTCACTTGGATCAGGTTAAGCGCCGACCCGGCCTCAAACAAGGGCGAGGCGACAATCCCTGAGGGCGGAACCATCTGGTCTTTCAATGATTATAGATTTGAGTTTATGACTAAACAATAATAACACTACAGTATTTATGAGAAAGCTTTGTTTTGTTTTGTGCGCTCTTCTGGCCGGTAGTCTGGCCATGGCGCAGAACCGCGGTGACATCGTGAAACAGGCGGATGGCTATGAGTGGCCAACCGATCCCGCGGTCCTTCAGAAGCTCGATCAGTGGCAGGACCTCAAGTTCGGAGTCCTGATGCACTGGGGCATCTATGCCACCCAGGGCATGGTCGAGTCTTGGGCAATCTGCAACGAGGAGTGGATTCGTCGCCCGGAAGGTTCTGTCTATGAGGACTATAAGAAGTGGTATTGGGATCTCTCAAAGGAGTTCAATCCCGTCAAGTTCGACCCGGACCAGTGGGCAGACGTGTTCAGCAAGGCCGGAATGAAGTACATGATCTTCACCACGAAACACCATGACGGTTTCTGCATGTTCGACTCCCAGTACACCGATTTCAGCATCGCCAACGGTCCTTTCTCCAACAATCCCAAGAAAGACGTCGCCAAATATGTTTTCGACGCTTTCAGGGCCAAGGATTTCATGATCGGAGCCTATTTCTCCAAGCCTGACTGGCATCACCATGGATTCTGGAATCCGTATTACGCTACTCCAAACCGTCATCCCAACTACAACATCGAGAAACGCCCCGAATGGTGGAAGAGCTATGTGGATTTCACCCAGAACCAGCTTCTTGAGCTCACGACCGGAAAATATGGCAAGGTTGACATCCTTTGGCTTGACGGAGGTTGGATCGAGGGAGATCAGGTCGGTCTGAACGACGTCCTGAAGAAATCCCGCGCCTACAACCCCGGAATGCTTAGCGTGGACCGTACTATCCAGGGCCCTAACGAGAACTACCAGACCCCTGAGCAGAGTATTCCCAAGGAGCAGAAAAACCATCCCTGGGAGTCCTGCATCACCCTTACACATAGTTGGGGATGGTCTCCTAACGTGACTTTCAAGACTTCTCGCAAGGTGATTGATCTCCTGTCCGAGATCACCGCGAAGGGCGGTTGCCTCGCTCTTGGAGTAGGCCCTACTCCTGAGGGACTTATTGAGGACAGGGCGATTCCGATCCTCGAGGAGATCGGCGAGTGGCTCGGTCGCTGCGGTGAGGCTATCTACTCAACCCGTATTACCAAGAATTACAACGATGGCGACATCTGGTTCAACGCTTCCAAGGACGGTCAGACGCTCTATGCTATCTACGCTTTGAAAGACAATGAGAACCTTCCTGCCACATTGAGCTGGAGCGGGAATCTTCCCAAGGGCGGTAAAGTGACCATCCTTAACAACGGCAAGAAAGTCAAGGCCACGATAAAGGACGGTCAGGTAACTCTCAAGCTTCCGAAGGGAATGAAGCAGGAGCCGGTGGCACTGAAGTTCGGAATATGAGAAAATTATCTATAGTTTTTATGGCCTGGATGCTGCTTCTGGCGGCTCCAGGCTGTTCTTTTCTAGAGACTGAGCCTTCGGACAGCGATTTGATCTTCAGCGACTTGGCCTCTGTGTGGGACGAGGCGGCACCTCTTGGAAACGCCACTGTCGGAGAACTGGTCTGGCAAAAGGGGGACAACCTGCGTTTTTCCCTCGATCGCATTGATCTTTGGGACTTGCGCCCGGTCGAGGTGTTCCAAGAAGATGAATATTCATTCGAATGGGTAAAAGAACATGTCAGGAACAATGATTTCGATCCAGTCATAGAGTTTTTCGATAAGAAAGGCTACACTCCGGCTCCTTCCAAGATTCCCGGTGCCGCGCTCGAAGTGGACATTTCGGATTGGGGCGCGGTTAAAGAGAACAGGCTTTTCTTGAACAATGCTCTTTGCTTTGTCGAGTGGGAGAAGGGGATCTCAATGAAAACCTTTGTCCAAGCCGATGGTGACGTGGGCTGGATGGTCTTTGAGAATATTCCGGAAACATTTGACATTAAGCTCGTTCCGCCTGAATATCAGGTCCTGGGAGCCACCGATGCTGGACTTGGCAGTTCTTCTCTTGCCCTTTTGGGATATCCCCAGGGAGAAGTCAAGAGGGAGGGAAACCTGACAACCTACCATCAGAAAGGGTGGAAAGATTATTACTATGATGTCGCTGTTGACTGGAAACGCCAGGGTAACAAGGTGATAGCCGTGTGGAGCGTGACTTCGTCCCTTTCCGGAAAGAGTGCCGCTGACGAGGTCGCGAAAGCTCTCTCCGGTGGTCTTGGCAACGCTTACAAGCGCCACATGGAGTATTGGGCACCTTACTGGGCGGCCTCTGCCGTGACTGTCCCGGATGAGATCATCCAGAGGCAGTACGACAGGGAAATGTACAAGTTCGGGTCGGCAACGAGGAAGGATTCCTATCCGATCTCTCTCCAGTCGGTCTGGACAGCCGACGACGGCTTTCTGCCGCCGTGGAAAGGGGATTACCATAATGACCTCAACACCCAGCTGAGTTACTGGCCGGCTTACATCGGGAATCATCTTGACGAGGGGCTCGGGTACCTGAACACGCTTTGGAACCAGGCCGGCAAATACAAGGATTTCACGAAGAGGTTTTTCGGAAAGGACGGTATGGCGGCTCCAGGCTATTGCACATTGGAAGGTGATGCCATGTCCGGCTGGGTCCAGTACGGCTTCTCCCCCACCACATCCGCCTGGCTCGGACAGCATTTTTATCTTCATTGGAAGTATTCGGCTGACAAAGAGTTCCTTCGGGACAGGGCATATCCTTTCCTGAAGGATGTGGCGGTCTTCCTTGAGCAGGAGACGGAAGTCCTTCCGGACGGAACCAGGACTTTTGAATATAGTTCCAGCCCGGAAATCAACAACAACAGCATCCATGCTTACTTCTCCCAGATCACCAATTATGACCTTGCCCTGACCCGTTTCGCTTTTTCCGCCGCCGCGGAAATGGCTGATTCATTAGGGCTTACCGATGAGGCTTCCCGTTGGAAGAAAGATTGTGCCCAAATGCCGGACTATGCCATTGACCCGGACGGCGGGTTGTCGATCGCGCCCGGGGTGTCTTACGACATCTCCCACAGGCATTTCTCCCATGCGATGGCAATTCATCCGCTCGGGCTTCTTGACATCCATAACGGCCCGGAAGAGAAAGCGATTATAGACGCGACTTTGGCCCGGCTTCATGCCAATGGTCCGGACTTGTGGTGCGGATATTCCTATTCATGGCTAGCGAATATGGAAGCCAGGGCTGGACACGGTGAAGAGGCGGCGGAGGCTCTTAGGACTTTTGCTGACTGCTTTGTGCTCAGGAACTCCTTCCATGCCAATGGGGACCAGACCAAAAGTGGGAAGTCCACTTTCACCTACCGGCCATTTACCCTCGAAGGGAATTTCGCTTACGCGTCAGGTTTGCAGGAAATGCTTCTCCAGAGCCAAAGCGGCGTGATCGAGGTGTTCCCGGCAATTCCTTCCGACTGGAAAGACGTCAGTTTCAATCGTTTGAGAGCCATGGGAGCCTTCCTTGTCTCCGCCGAATTGAAGGATGGAAAGGATTACACAATCAGTGTCTATTCCGAGAAGGGCGGCACGCTCCGGATTCGCTCCCCGAAAGACGGGAAGGTGATCACGGTTGACACCAAACCGGGTGAGACTTACACAGTCAGCAGCACAGCCGGCCGGGATCTTCTGACCATGCTGGTCGGGACTTACACGGACAGCGGGAGCGAGGGAATATACTCATATTCTTTTGACCAGAGCAGCGGGGATCGCGACCCTTTAGCGATTACAAGCATCTCTGATCCGTCTTTTATGGCGATAACCCCCGACGGGAAGACGGTGTATTCCGTGACGGAGCGGCAGACGGACGCCTCGGTCTCGGCATTTGATTTCGACGCTCCTTCTGGAACGCTTACCCTTAAGAACACGAAGCCGACTTTCGGTAAAGATCCCTGCCATGTGACCTTCCTTGGAAACGAAGTCGTGGCCACGAATTACTCCTCTGGATCAATGACGGTTTTCCCGGTTGACGGATCGGGGAACCTGGGAGACGGGAAGCAACTGGAGTTCTTTGGGAGCGGCCCGGTCAAAGGCCGCCAGGAGGGATCTCATATTCATTCATCGCAGGTTTCTCCTGACGGGAAGTACTTGTTTGTCATTGACTTGGGCGGAGATCTCATCTATCGCTATCCGGTCTCTGGAGGCAAGCTCACAAGTTATGAGCCTACCTTGTTCAAAGCACCTTCCGGCAGCGGCCCCAGGCATTTCGACTTCTCCAAGGACGGTCGATTCATGTATGTGGTGACCGAGCTCGGAGGCACCGTGGTGGTTTATGAATATAACGGGGGCGATCTTCGTCAGATCCAGGAGATCGAGGCCGATCCGCTCCACGCTGGCGGTAGCGCGGACATCCATTTCTCCCCGGACGGGAAGTTCCTTTATGCCAGCAACCGCCTGAAAGGAGATGGGTTAGCCATATTCCGCCAAGACCCCGATACTGGTTTGTTGACATACGTCGGCTATCAGAATACCGGCATTCATCCGAGGAATTTCGCGATCACTCCCAATGGGAAATTCCTGCTTGTGGCTTGCCGGGACAGCGATGAGGTCCAGGTTTTCAGCCGTGATTCGGAGACAGGTCTGCTGAAAGACACGGGTCGGGACATCAAGATCCCGCATCCGGTCTGCGTGTTATTCTCTCCGGCGTCCTGATGAACCGCTTACCAGCGGATCAGTACAGGAACACCGTCAGGATTATTCTGGAACTCAAGGAGCAAAGTCCGGCTGTTCTCATCCCATGTCCAGGAACATCCCTCAGCCTCGACGCTGAGAGGTTTCCTGGGAATGGAGACCCTGCTTCGGTTCATGGTTCCCGCGGGTCCTTTCGTGATGTAGGAAAAGCTTCTTCTGGAGCTCCGCAA
>JAEEGL011364368.1_pt1 | contig 16814 bp, 13 predicted proteins | sample 9134231 | NCBI WGS metagenome assembly JAEEGL01 (sample SAMN16246548, study PRJNA631951) | gut metagenome | biome: gut microbiome; feature: rumen; material: fiber-attached | host: Bos | place: Iran: Karaj | collected 2018-10
GCCGCGCTGACCGTCCGGCTCGGCCGCGACGGGCACGGAGACGTCGTGTCGGCCGACGACGGCAGGGGCCGGGCGGAGGTGTCGTACAGCCGCTCGGGCTACCCGGTGTCGCTCTCGCACCCCTTGCGCGGGCGGGTCTCCATATGCTATAATGCGCACAACCTGCCCGTCTCCATGACGGGCGCGGACGGAATCGTGACGAAGTACACTGACCCATTAGATTTTACCATTTCCGCGACGGATGGCGGCACGGCAGAATGTTGACTTTGTCCGCAGAGCATGGTAAAATACGCCCTCAATGATTTCGATAGTGATAGTCGACGACCACCCGATAGTGCGCGAGGGGATGGAGGCGATGCTCCTGAGCGAGCGCGGCTTCAAGGTGAACGCGCTCGCCGAGGACGGCGAGGACGCGGTCTCCATCTGCCGCGTGAACAAGCCGGACGTCGTCCTGTGCGACATCCGCATGCCCGTCATGGACGGCTTCGAGACGCTTGGCCGGTTGCGCAGGATACATCCCGACATCAACGTGCTCATGCTCGCGGGGATGCCGCTCAAGGACGAGGAGGAACGCGCCCGCGCCATGGGGGCGAAGGGATACCTCCCGAAAAGCGTCGACATCAGGATACTCGTCTCGGCGATACGCGACATCGCCTCCGGCGCGGCGGATTTCGTCTGCGAGGAGTTCACGAGCGCGCAAAGCCCCCTTTCCGGGCGCGAGCTCGAGGTGCTGAAGCTTCTTGCGGAGGGCAGGCAGCGCGACGAGATTGCCGCCGCGCTCGGCATCGGCGCGGAATCGGTGAAGACGCACCTAAAGGGCATCATGAACAAGCTTGACTGCCCGAACGCCGCAAGCTCGGTGAGCAAGGCCTACGAGCTCGGCATCCTCCGCCCGTAGCGCGGCGCGAATTTCCAACAACCAGAAAGGGAAACAGCAATATGACATTACCGAAATGGACAGGCGGCCTTGCTGCGGCGCTCGCCGTGTGCGGCTGCCTCTCGACGACGCCCGACTTCAGGCAGGTAGTCTCGGAAGCCAAGGCCGCGGTTGCGCCCGCCGTGGTGTTCATCCGCGTCATCTACAACGACACGGGCACGGGGCGCAACAGGCAGGGCGTCGCCTCGGGCTCGGGCGTGGTGATCTCGCAGGAAGGCGAGGTCCTCACAAACCACCACGTTATCGACAAGACGAGCGAGATACGCTGCCAGCTCGCAGACGGCCGCTCGTTCCCCGCCAAGGTGGTCGGCAAGGACAAGGACCTCGACATCGCGCTCCTCAAGCTCGAAATGCCGGAGGGCGAGGCGCCGCCGCCCGTCGCGGAGCTTTCGCCGCGCCGCCTCGACGTGGGCGAGGTGGTGCTGGCCATGGGCGCGCCCTGGGGGCTTGCGCGCTCGGTGTCGATGGGGATAATCTCGTGCAACGACCGCTTTCTCGAAGGCTGCGGCGACTACACGCTCTGGTACCAGACCGACGCGGCGATCTCGCCGGGCAACTCCGGCGGCCCGCTCGTGGACACGTCGGGGCGCGTCATCGGGCTGAACGCGCGCGGCAACATCTTCGGGGCCCAGGGCTTCACGATCCCGGCCGAGACGATCCTCGAGATACTCCCCGACCTCAGGAAGTACGGCGAGGCGCACTGGGCGTGGTTCGGGTTCAAGCTACAGCCGATCGAGGACTTCGAGCGCAACATCCGGTTCGACACGGACGAAGGCGCCATCGTCGCCGACGTCGAGCAGGGCTCGCCTGCCGAAAAGGCCGGCCTCAGGGTGAACGACCTCGTCGTCGCCGTGGACGGGGAGAAGACGACGGCCCGGTTCTGGGAGAACATCCCGGCGATAGAGCGCAAGCTCGGCAGGAAGAAATTCGAGGCGCCGTGCACCTTCGAGATCGTCCGCGGCGGAAAGGCGCTTTCGATCTCGATCGCCCCGACGGAGAAAGGAAAGGTGGAGGGCGAGGAGTTCGCCTGCGGACGCTGGGGGCTTACCGCGAAGGAGATAAACCGCTTCTACAACCCCGACCTCGTGTTCTTCGCTCCAGACGGCGGCGTGTACGTCTCAGGCCTTGCATGGGACGGCAACGCCGACAACTGCGGCTTCCGCGAAAACGACATCATCGTCGCAATCGGCGAATCCACGGTCAAGACCGTTGCAGACGTGAAGGCAGAATACGAGAAGTCGCTGAAGGCCCTTCCGGACAAGGCGCGCCTTCCGCTCGTCATAATGCGCAACGGCCGCCGCACGACGCTCGTTCTCGACTACGCCGAAGACACAGAAAAGGAGGACTAAGCCATGATTTCCGCAATAGCGGCCGCCTGCCTCGCAGCGGCAATTCCGACTGACCACCTCTCGTCCGTCGCGACCGCCTCCTACTGGTACAAGAAGGACGAGCGCGGCAGGGGCGACGCGATATCCGAAAAGGCGATGCCCAAGCGCTTCCCGGCGTTCGCGATATCGAAGGACGAGTTTCTCGTGCGCGACCCCTTCGTGCGCGCAAGGCACCTCGACAGGATAGAGATATGCTTTCGCGACGAGACGGTTCCGGCCAGGGAAATGGCGAGGACTGCCAATCCCGATGCGGTGGTACTGAAGACCGAGCGTCCCGTGGAAGGCATCGTTCCGCTTGAGTTCGCGGAGGGCGAGCCCGCCGAAAGGGAGATCTGGACGGTCGACGGCATACTGGCCGTGAGGGCGGCCGACGTGGGGACAAACGAATCGACGTCCGTCTCGGCGGCGACCGGCAGGATATTCCGCCGGGGTGTGGCGAACTCCATCTATCTCGACGGCAAGCGCAATGTCGTCGGCCTCGACTTCGGCGAGCGCTTCGAGACGGCGGGCGGCGCGTTCAAGTGCGTTCCGCCCGACATGTGGAGGCGCAGCGCGGCGGACAGCTTCGAGAAGGCGGCGCTGAAAGCCGAGAGGACGGCGGCCGACGCCTCGCTTGGAATCCTCTTCAAGCTCGAGCCGAAGGACAAGGACGACGAGGGCAGATCGTCGAGGTACAGGTACAGCTACGGCGGCCGCGAGGAGAAGAATGAAATCGACGCCGTGGGCTATGCCGTCGCCGGCAAGGTGATCGTCCCGTGCGACATAGACGGCGAGAAGATAGCGAGAATCAACAAGATCGAGGCGACGTTCCCCGACGGCTCCGCCACCAATCTCGTGTTCGCGGGGGCGCTCGCCGAGTGGAACGCCGTCGTCCTCGACGTGCCGGAGGAGTTCAGGCCGCGGCTGAAACCGCTTGAAATCGCGCCCGGAAAGGCAGAGGACTTCGACAACCGCGTTGCGTGGGTCGTGACGGTGGAAAACGAAAACGGAAGAGTCGTCACGACGGCGAAACGGGGGATCTTCAACGGCGTCAGATTCATCCGCGGCGCGAAATTCACGCCGAACGCAGGGGATGGCAGCTCGTCCTCGTTTACGCTCGACGAGAACGGGCGCATCGCCTCCCTGCGCCTTGCCCGCAGGTTCAAGACGGAACGGTGGTCGAGCTCCGAAAGGGAGCCCGTGGCTACGCAGGACATCTCGCGGTTCGTGGCCGGCGAGGGGACGAACCCGGAGTTCGCGCCGCGGAACGACAAGGAAAAGAACCTCCTCGTATGGCTCGGAGTGGAAAGCGTACGCCTCACGGACGCGCTAGCCCGCGACAGGAAGGCGCAGAGCTTCATAAAGGAATACTCGCGCCCCCCGTACGTCACGGAGGTTTACCCCGGCTCGCCTGCGGAAAAGTCGGGGCTCAAGACGGGAGACGTCCTGCTCGCGGTCCGGCGCGGCAGCGAGGCCGAACGCGAGCTCGAGGCGGAGGACGACTACTTCTACAGCAGGTACGGGATGCCGTGGCCGGACGTGGAGAGCGAGCTCAACAAGCTCATGACGACCTTCGGCGCGGGAGCCAGGGTGGCAATCGTCTATGCGCGCGACGGGAAGCGCCACGAAGCCCAGGTGGTGCTCGAGTCGGCCCCGGTGCACTTCAAGAACGCCGTGAAGTCGCGGAACCGCGCGCTTGGGCTCTCGGTGAAGGACATGACCTTCGAGGTGCGGAGGTTCTTCAAGTTCGACGACGCCGAGCCAGGCATAGTGATAGCCAAGGTGAAGCCCGGGTCGCCGGCAGACGTGGCCGGGCTGGAGCCCTTCGAGCTCATTACCGAGGTGAACGGCGAAAAGGTGACCGGCGCGAAGGACTTCGCGGCGAAGATCAAGGGAAAGACGGATTTCACCTTCGCCGTGAGAAAACTCGCCCAGACGCGCATGGTCAAGCTCCACGTCGCAGCAGACGCAGAAGGAGAACGGCAGAAGCAACAAGCGGATGGCGCAGCGAAATAGGGAATTCCCCTACCGCCTTCGCCACGACGGGATTGGCAAGATACTCCGCAAGCCCGCGGCGGAACTCGCCAAAGGAAAGCCCGGCCTTCCGCCAGAGAGTCAGCATCTCCATCGCCGAAAAGACGTGGCTCGCCTCGCAAAAGCGCCCCACCGCCCCGCCCGTCGCCGCGTCGAGGCGCGTCCTGAAGGCAAGCGACAGGAACTTGTAGTCCCAGTGGCGGCGGGAGTTGATGCCGCTTGCAAGGTTCCCCCCGGGCGTCTGCGAATACTCGTAAAGCTCGTCGGGTATCGACGCCACGCATTGCGCAAACGCAACGCAGTGCGACAGAAACGCCGCGTCCTCGAAGAACGACATCTCCTCGTCGAAGCGGATGCCGCGTTCAAGAAGGAAGCTGCGGCGGTAGGCGCACCGCCAGACCTGCCCAAGTTCCTTGGCCGCCATAAGCCGCCCGCCGCCGTTCCAGCGGCGAACGTCGTCGAACGAATAGCCGAAGAACGCGGGGAGATACCTCCTGCGGACGGTCTCGACGCCATGCAGTACGTCCGCTTCAAGGCGTGGCCCTCCGGGGTAGGAGAAAAAGCAGAGATCTGCGCCGGTGCGCCCTATCTCCTCCATCGGCCTTCGGAAGAAGTCCGGTCTTACGGCGTCGTCCGCATCGCAGAAGAAGACTACGTCGCCCCTGGCGCGGTCAAGCCCGCGGTTGCGCGCCCAGCTCGGCCCACGGCCATCGACGTCGTCGACGACCACCGTCTCGACGTCAAGGCCGGCCGCCGCCGCCTCAAGCGTTTTCAGCGTTCTTGGCAGCGTCGACTGGGCTCGGTGGCTCGGCACTATTGCTGTTGCTGTCATCGGCGGCTTGTGCAGGCGGCCTGGAAAGGTCCTGCCTCGTAGGGTTCTTTGCCATGAATTCCCAGGCAAACGCCTTGTAGCCCGCAGACCCCTTGGAGCGCGGGTCGAGAAACACGACCGGCACGCCCATCGACGGCGCCTCGGAGACTCGCACGTTGCGCGGTATCGTAGTCTCGTACACCTTGTCGCCGAAGTGCCCGCGCACCTCGTCCATGACGTCGGCCGTGAGCTTGGCAACGGAGTTCACCATCGTAAAGACGATTCCCCCGAGCTCGAGCGCGGGATTGAGCGACTTCCTGACGGTGTCGATCGACCTCGCGATAAGCGCAAGCCCGTCCATCGCCAGGAACTCGGCCTGTATCGGGATGAGAACGGAATCCACGGCGGCAAGCGCGGCCGTCATGACGATGCCGAGCGACGGCGGGCAGTCGAGGAGGATGTAGTCGAACGCGCCCGACTCCTTCACTGGCCCGAGCGCGTCCCTGATGGAACCCTGCCACCCGGGACGCGCCGACAGCTCGATCTCCGCCCCGGCAAGGTCTATCTCGGACGGGATGACGTTGAGGTTGGCCCATTTCGTCGGCTGGATCACGTCCGCGACGGCCTTTTCGCCGAGAAGGACGGGGTAGAGCGACACTCCCGGCGTCTTCTCGAGCCCGAGCCCGAGCGTCGCGTGCGCCTGCGGGTCGAGGTCGACGACAAGCACCGACCTCCTCCTCGACGACAGCGCCGCCGCGAGGTTCACCACCGTCGTCGTCTTGCCGACTCCGCCCTTCTGGTTGGCTATAGCCACTATCTTCGTGTGTCTCATCTCCCCTCCCCAAGGATTTCAGAAAAGCCTGCCGTTGCGCTGAAGCTCCTCTATGTTGGTCCGCGCGCTCCTCTCGACCTCGCGCCGCCACAGTTCCACGAGCGCGACGTCCCACGGGTCGTCCACGCCCTGCAGGACGGCAGAGAACGCGCCTCCCCGCGACTCGACCTCGCGGCGCACCCTGTCGGTCACCGTGCGGATCGAATCGGTGACGACGCTCTCCGAGAAGTTGTCGCTCTTCAGCTGGTATCCGTAGCGCAGTATGCGCATGTGCTCCTCGGTGTGCCGCAGGAACTCTATGTAGGCCCGCGCCTCCTCGCCGAAGCCCTCCACCTCGACGTCGGAAAAGTCAGGCGCTATGACGAGGGGCTTGTGCGCCTCGAGGCGCCCTTCCCTTACCCTTACCTTGCCGGGGTAGTCGTCGAGCTCCGAGATGAGATGGTAGTGGACGAGCGTGTTGCCGAACGTCTCGAGCCGGTGGCGCGGCGAGACGATTATCCTCGTCTTCTGCACGGCGTACCAGTGGTCAAACTCGGCGTTTGCGCTCACGAGAACTCCCCCTCGAAGTCAAATTCGGAAAGGTCGCACACCTTCCACGTGCAGCCGCCAAGATCCTGCGGCGGATTGCTGCGCCTGTCGAGCGCGATTACCTTCATTCCCGCCGCGACGCCCGCGGCGACGCCAACGGAGGAATCCTCCACGACAACGCAGCGCTCCGCGTCTACGCCGAGGAGCGACGCCGCCCTCAGGAACCCGGACGGGCTCGGCTTCCCCGCCTCGTACTCGCCCGCGCCGAGCGCAAGCGCGAGGTCGCCGTCGATCCCGCAGAGCCGCGCGGCCTCGAGTATGTCGTCGTGCGGCGAGCCCGAGACTATCGCGCACGGCGCGATGCGGGCGGCCTTCCTGAAGAATTCGACGCTCGACTTTACGACAAGGGCCGACGGGTCGGTTGCGCGGCGGCTGTAGAAGCCTCTCAGCTCGACCGCGTCCTCGTCGGGACCGCTCTCGCCCATCACGGGATACTTCTCGTGCAGGTGCCTGTCTATGTCGAGCCAGTTGCGCCCCACGACCTCGGGCAGTATCTCGGCCGTCGCCACGTCGACGCCGCGAGCGGCGAGCATGTCGGCGATGGCGCCAGTCCACAGCTCCTCGGTGTCGACGAGCGTGCCGTCAAGGTCGAAAAGGAATGCCGCCGGCTTCACGCTTTCACCTGCCGCAGCACTTCTTGTACTTCTTGCCGCTGCCGCACGGGCAGAGGTCGTTCCGCCCCACCTTCGGCTCTTCGCGCACGACCGGCTTTTCGGAGACGAACTCGCCGTCCGCAAACTTCCATTCGCCGTCTTCCCTGACGAACTTCGAAAGCTCGTGGTGGTTGCAGAACTCGCCGTTCGCGGTGTACGTGGCCCTGAACTCCACCTCGTCGCCCTCGGCGCGGATTATCTCGAGCCCGTGCCACGTCGCGGCGCGGCACCATGCGCGCGAGGCGTTCTCGTCGAACTCCTCCTGCGCGGCCCTTGTGGAGCTGGCCTTCAGGTAGTCCACCGATTCCGTAACATAGGCGCTGTATCGCGCCCTCATCACCTCTTCAGGCGAGGCCGCCTTGCGCTCCCCGGATATGACGGGGCCGCAGCAGTCGCCGTAGCTCCTGCCTGACTTACACGGACAGAGTTCTTCGTTTTTCATGATGTGCCTTGTATTGTATCAAAATCATGCCCAGTATGAGAAGAGAAAAAATCGAGGCAAGCGGCGCGTCGCCCGCCTTCACGTAGAAGGTCGAGGCCCTTGCGGGCGCGACCCTTTCGAACATCGCACCGCGTTCGTCCACAAGCGGACGGCCCGACGAATCGACAAGGAACGTCCTTTCGCCGTCGGGACGGATGACGCCGGTGACGCCCGAGTTGCCCGCCCGCAGGACGGGCAGCCCCGTCTCCACCGCGCGGGCCACCGACTGCCAGCAGTGCTGCTCGGCCTCGCACGAATCAGAGAACCAGCTGTCATTCGTGATGAAGGCGAAAACCTCCGCGCCCATCGCCGCAAGCTCGCGCATCTGCGCGGAGTCCGTGTCCTCGAAGCAGATGGCGACGCCGACCTTCACGCCGCCAAGGTCAAGCGTGCGCAGTTCGCCTGGGGTGCAGCTGCCGACTGGGGCGAGCTTCTGCAGGGCGGTGATCGTCTTGTCGAACGGTATGTACTCCCCGAACGGGACGAGATGCACCTTGTCGTACGTCTGCATGCGGGATTCCCCGTAGAGCGCGGCGGAATTGTAGTTCCTTCCCCCGGCGTCGCGCCTACTGCCGCCGGCAAGCACGGCGCGGGCGTTCGCCTTCGAGCGCAACCAGCCGGCGAAGCGCGCCGCGCCCGGCGAATCAAGAGGACCGACTTCGGCAAATGCGCTTTCGGGGAGAACGACGACGTCGGGCCTCAAAAGCGAAATGTTCGCAAGAAGCGATTCGTACGCCTCGGCGGGGGATTCGTCGCGCGGCTGCTGGCTGAACACGCAGGGGAAGTTCCTCTGCACGAGCGCGGCGGAGAGATGCCGCTCCGCGTCGGGCGCGGCGGCTGGACGCTCCGAAAGGGAATAGAGCGCGAAGACGAGCGCGAACGGGAGAAACGTTTCGATGCTCCTCGCCCACGGGGGAAGCTCCACACTTCCCTCCGGCTCGGCGTCCTCGCCGTCCCTTATCTCGACTTCGCACTCGTCGAGCCTCAAGAGCCGCCTCTCGCGGCGGAACTTGACGAGCGGCAGCAGCATGCGCTCGGCGATCGAGGCAATCGTGCCGTTTATCATGAGCGCCACGGCGGAACAGAGGTAGACTCCGCCGATCCGCGCAGGCGCGCCGAAGCCGGCGTTTACGAGCGGCACTCCGAGGTGGTTCCACGAAAACCCGCCGAAGAGCCGCGAGCGAAGGATCTCGAACCCCGCCCAGAGGACGGGCTCCGCGACGACAAGCCCGAAGAGCCGCCAACCATAGCTGCGCCCCTGCGCCCACCTCCAGAAGCGGGCCGAGAGATAGCCGTACGCGCCGAAATAAAGCGCACAGTACGCAGCGAGCGCGAACCAGCCGAGCGCGACAAGCGGCCACGGGCCGCCGTTCGAGACGATGGCCGGCATCCACGAAAGCGTCGCGACCCAGAAGACAAGCCCGTTCAGGAACCACCTTCTCGCCGAAAGCCGCGAATCCCCGCCGCGAGAGAGCCAGATGAGCGGGGCAAGGGCGAAGAGCGCATCCGCCTTCTCGGCCATGGGCGGGAACGCCGCCCAGAGGAGAAACCCCGGTATGAGCCAGCAGACCTTGGCGACTTTCCCGAGAATGCGTTCGAACATCACGTCTCCTCCGGCGCGTCCCACGAAAGGTCTACCCTGACGCTCGCCCCGTCAGGCGCGTTGAACGCGCGAGGCGCGCGGGCGATGGTGACATACAGCCCGCCCAGCCTGTACACGCGAAGCCCGTCGCCGTCCGCAACGGCGCAGCCAGGCTCGTTGAGCGAGATGAAGAGCGGCGTCGACTGCTGCACGAGCGCCTCGACCTCGTAGTCGAGCGAAGAAAGGAACTCGAGGTTGGCAGGAGAGTTTTCCGGGCTTGCCACGAACCTCCTGACGCCGAGGGCCTTCAGCTGCGCAACCGCCTCGGCGTTGAACGCATAGAGCGTCCAGTCGGCGGAAATGTCCTCCACGCCTATGGCCTTGAGAGTGCGCAGCGTCGCGAGGTCGGTGCATTCCCACTGCACGTAGCCGTCACGCACAAGGCGCTTTACCGACGTGCGCATCGCGTTGTAGCCCATCTCGCCGTTCCAGAGCGGCACGGCAAGGCGCACCGACGGCGACGGGGGCGGCAGGTCGTGGGCCTTCCTCTGCACGTCGACGGCGACTATGACTTCGTCCCATTCGCCGGGCGGCACCTTCTGCCCTTCGCGCACCTTGAGCCTGCGGCGTGGTTCGCCGCGCCCGCCGCCCACAAGCCCGTCGCGCACGGCCTCCATCGACTCCGCCGCCGCGGCGAGCTTCTTCGCCCTTGCCTCGCGCCTTAGCCCGTCGGTCGCCTCGACAAGCTTTCGCCTAAGCTCGTTCAGAAGCCCCGGCGGCGCAAAGAGGCCGCCGTCGTCGATCTCCACGTCGCCAAGGAAGTACTCCGTGCCGCCGAGGCGCGAAAACGCCTTCCTCACGGCGTCGTGCGTCCTCGAGGGGTCCTTCGCCCTCTCAAGGCTGCACTCGAGCTTCACGCCGTTTGCCGATATCGAACTTGGCGTGAAGACGACCTTCACGTCAAGCCTTTCAAGCCCTGCAAGGTCGCCCTCCCTCGGCGTCTTCTTCGGGAACATCCTCTTTACCGCGTTCGACATCGAGCAGTACACCCTGTCGCCGGGCGAGACCTCGAAGCCGTCCGGGAGAAGCACCTCAACGTCGCAGTCGGCGGGCGTCTCGAAGACCGAGGAGCGCGACATCGCGGTGCGCAGCTCGGTTATGCCGAAGCCGACCTTCTCCATCGCCGTGCCTGCGAAAGTCCACTGCGCGGCCTTCTCGTTCGGCGGCGGGCGGCGCGGGATGCAGAACTGCAGGCCGTCGTGCTTCTCGAGAGCGCGCGACGAATGGAACCGAAGCCACTTAAGCCCCTCGCGGTCGGACGTCACCTTCTTGACGACGCCGATCGGCGTGCCGAGATGGCCGAGCGGAGAATCCGGGTCTGTCGGCTGCGAGCCGTCGCCGAAAAGCCTGAGCTTCGTCGTGTTGCGGGAGAAGACGCTCTCAAGGTCCTCCACGGAGACGCGCGGCGGCCGGCCGTCGAGGATGTCGCGGTAGTGCGAGACGACGGAGGCCACGTACAGGGCGGATTTCATCCTCCCCTCTATCTTGAGCGACTTCACCCCGGCCGCCGCAAGCCTCGGCGCGTCTTCGCCGACGCGGAGGTCCCTCATCGAGAACGGCAGCCTCTTCGCCCCCGCGCCGTCGGCATGCGGCACTCTGCAGCAGTAGGCGCACTTGCCGCGGTTGCCGCTGCGGCCCTTCTCCATCGCGGAGAAGAGGCAAAGCCCGGAAATCGAATAGCAGAGCGCCCCGTGCACGAACACTTCGAGCTCCATGCCGCCGCAGCGCCTGGCGATGGAAGATATCTCGTCGATTGAAAGCTCCCTCGCGAGCACTACGCGCGAAAAGCCGAGGTCCTTCAGGGCGACGACCCCCTCGAGGTTGTGCGCGAACATCTGCGTCGACGCGTGGAGCTTGAGCGAGGGGAAGAGCCTGCGGCAGAGGGCAGCAACTCCGATGTCCTGCACGATCACCCCGTCGGCCTTCAGTTCCTCGAGCGCGGCAAGCTCCTCCATGGCGCGGTCCATGTCGCGTTCGTCTACAAGCGTGTTGAACGTCACGTACACCCTGCGCCCGATGGACCTTGAGAACTTGACGAGCCTCGACATCTCGTCGAGGGTGAAGTTCTGCGCGAACGCCCTTGCGGAGAAGTCGCCAAGCCCGCAGTAGACCGCGTCGGCGCCCGCGTCGAACGCCGCAATCGCGGTATCGAAATCGCCGGCAGGCGCTAAAAGCTCACAGTCCATCGAAGTCGAGCGTCGCGAAGTAGTCGTCTATGGTCTCGGCGCGGCGTATCTCGCGCACCGAGCCGTCCGCGGCAAGCAGAAGCTCGGCGCTTCTCAGCTTGCCGTTGTACTGAAAGCCCATCGCGTGGCCGTGCGCGCCTGCGTCGCAGATGACGACGATGTCGCCGCGCTCGAGCACTGGGAGCTCGCGCTGGATGGCGAACTTGTCGTTGTTCTCGCAGAGCGAGCCCGTGACGTCGTAGACGGCCCGGGCGGAAGAGCCCTCCTTGCCCGGAACGACGATCTCGTGGTACGCGCCGTACATCGCCGGCCTCATCAGGTTCGACATGCTCGCGTCAAGCCCGGCGTAGAGGCGGTACGTGTCCTTTATGTGCTGGACGCGGCTTACGAGATAGCCGTACGGGCCGGTAACGCAGCGCCCGCATTCCATGTAGATGGCCATTTCGGGGAGCCCGGCCTTGACTACCATCTCGTCGTATGCGCGGCGTATCCTCTCGCCGACGTCCATGAGGTCCATGGGCCTCTCGCCGGGCGCGTAGGGTATGCCTATCCCGCCGCCCAGGTTGACGAACTCGACGTCTATGCCGAGCCTTGCATGCAGTTCGCCCGCAAGCTCGAAGAGCATCTTCGCGGTGTCTACGATATACGACCCGTCGAGCTCGTTCGAGGCGACCATCGTGTGAAGCCCGAAGCGCCTTACGCCGTAGTCGCGCATCTTCCCGTAGCACTCGAAGAGCTGGTCGCGCGTAAAGCCGTACTTGGCCTCCTCTGGCTTGCCGATGATGTCGTTGCCGTCCCTCGACGCGCCCGGGTTGTAGCGGCAGCACATGAGCTCCGGCGCGCGCCCCACCGCGTCAAGGAGGAAAGGCCAGTGGCCGATGTCGTCGAGGTTCACTATCGCGCCCATCTCGCACGCCTTGACGAACTCCTCGGCGGGTGTGTCGTTCGAGGTGAACATCACCATTTCGCCGCGGTTGCCGACCTTCTCGGCAAGGACGAGCTCGGCCATCGACGAGCAGTCGCTCCCGAAGCCGAAGCCCTTCAGAATCTTCATTATGTGCGGGTTGGGGGTGGCCTTAACCGCGAAGTACTCGCGGAACCCCCTGTTCCACGCGAAGGCGCGGTTCATGAGCGCGGCGTTCTCGGCGATGCCGCGCTCGTCGTATATGTGGAAAGGCGTCGGCCAACGGCGGCTGACGTCTTCGAGAAACGCCCTGTCGAAGGGGAGCTTCCTCACCTGCAAACCTCGTGCGCCGTCTTCTGGAGGAGCCTGCACCTCTCCTCGCCGATCGTCTTCTCGCGGATGAAGGGGCACTTCCTTACGTCGGCCTTGAAGAGGAACTCCGTCCACACGAGCGACTGCAGGTAGTCGCCATGGGCGTTGAGGTGGAACGGGTCGCCGTCTGCCTTGAAGCCGCCCTTTTCGTCCGGCGTGAACTTGAGCGAGCCGGTGACGTCGCCGCCTATCGAGTCGGGCGCGTACTTCACGGGCAGCGTCCTGCGCCAGAGCTGCACCGCCGCGCCCATCGGTATTACGCGCAGGCCGTGCTTCGCCGCGAACGCCGCGTACGCCTTGTGGAGCCTCTCGTACATCTCGTTCTGGTCAATGCCCCACTTCTTGAGGCGCTCGTCCCACGGCGTGTAGCTCCACGTCTCCTGCACGACGATCTCGGCCGTCGGGCAGAGCTCGCGTATCGTCTTTATCAGGTTGTCGCCATACGGAGAGTAGCTCTCAGGAATCCACGACTGGTGAGAGCCCTGCTGGATCGTCACGATGTCCCACTTGTCGCTCTTGAGCGCCTCCGGGATGTTTATCTTCGCGGGCACGCCCTTCGTGACCTGCTTGCCGTCCCTGAAGAGCCTGTAGCCGTACGGCGCGAAGCCCTCCTTCGCTTTCTCGACGTTCTTCCAGTGCTTTTCGAGCGTGCAGCCGCCGATGTAGAGCGAGCCGAGCTCGAGCCTGAGCCCCATCGAGTCGCATATCTGCGGCATGTTCCTCGTGTTGGAGATCGAGAAGCTGTTCCCGATCATGAGTATCTTGAGGGCCGTCACGGCCACTGCGTTCGTCATATGCTTACCTCCAGTTTCGCTCCCTCGGCGCCGAAGCAGTTGAGCGGCACGACCGAGATCGCAAGCTTGCCCTTGGGCAGGTCGCCCATGTTGAAGTCGTAGAACGAGTAGACCCTCGCCTTCTTGTGCGAAAGCGAGTGCGACACGCCCTCCGGCGCGCCGTACGCGATGAACGGCTTGCCGCCCTCCTCCCCGCGGAACTCGAACCTGTAGCTGCGGCAGCGCGCCTTCTCGTCGGGCTTTGCGGGCGGAACCGCCACCTTGACGATGGCTATCTCCTTGTCGTTGTCGCCCTTGCCCTTCGTCTTCGTGCGCACCGCCTTGAGCTCCGCGCCCTCGACGAACTCCGGGGCCCTGAAGCGCCGCGCGCTCTGGGAGAACGCGAAGGGCTTCGGCTCGGCTACAGGCAGCGGCATCACCCAGTCGTCGCCGAGCGAGAGGCCCGTCAGGAACTCGCGGCGGGCGACGGTGATGCAGTCGTCGTAGACGCTCCAAAGCATTCCGTGGCGGGCGGATATCTGCGACAGCCCCTTGTACGTCATCCCGGCCGGAACGGACTTGCCGAGCTCGCCAGGCGCCACGGCAGGGGCGGTCTTACTGCCGCCGTGCTCGTCGTGGAGAGACGACACGTAGCGCAGCGAGGCCGTGCCGACCGAAGTGAACGCGCCCTGCCAGATCGAACGCTCGTCGGTGAGCGGCGCGTGCGAATGGCCGGAGAACGCTATCGCGTTGGGATAGGCGGAGAGCGCCTTCGTGACGATGCCCGTGTCGTGGCCCCATATCCACGGCCCGTAGCACGTGTCCTTCGGGTGCGGATGCTGGAAGTAGAAGAACGGCAGTTCCGGGTCGAGCGCGCCGCGCACCTTGTCGAGGAACGGCGGGAGGAGCTCGAACTTGCAGTTCGCATTCCATCCCTGCGAGTCCCAGTGCTGGCCGATGAAGCTGTAGCCCTTTACGTTCTTCATGTAGATGGGCGAGTAGTCCTCCTCGAACACCTCCTCCCACGTCTCCTTCATGCCGTTTACGCGTATATGGTCGGGCGAGAGGTTCTTCGACTCCCGGCCGAATATCCTGTTGCTGTAGTTCTGGCCTTCCCAGTCGTGGTTGCCGTAGATGAAAAGCTTCTCCACCCTGCGCCCGTCGCGAAGCGAGCGGTTGCCGGGGAAGTACTTGTTCCAGGCGTCGGCAACGCACTTAAGCTGCGACACGAGGCCCGCGTCCGCCATGTCGCCCGCGATGAGGACGGCGTCAGCGCCCTGCGCGTCGAACCAGTCGAGCGTCTTCTCAAGTGTTGCCGTGTTGCCCTCGTAGACGTCGTCGAGGTTCTCGGCTATGACGTGTATGTCGGATATGACGCCGAACCTCAGCACGGGGCTCCCGCCGGCCCTGAAGCTGCTGGAGCGGAAGAACCTGCAGCCGCCGAACGCCCCGAATGACGCCGCGCCGCCTATGAACCATCTGCGTGAAACATCCATGCCTTCCCCCTTTATGCCTTTCTGACAAGTATCTTCGCCGCGTGCCCGTTCAGCTCGGTCTGGGCAGCGCCGTCCGCAGGGCCGAACTCCACCGAGAGCGAAAGCGTCTCGTTCTTGACGTAGTCGATGTGCGCCTTTATGGCACGCTCCATCTCGGCGTCGGTCTCGACGAAGAGGACTATGCGCTGGACGACCTCGAAATCGGCCTCCTTGCGCATCGCCTGCACATGGCTTACGAACTCGCGCGCGTTGCCCTCCATGACAAGCGCCTCGTCAAGCGTGGTGTCGAGGCCGACGACCACCTGGCCGGCGGACGCCACGACAAGCCCCTTCTTCGGGGTGCGCATCACGAGCACGTCTTCCGGCGTGATCTCCACGCCCTCCACGACGGCAGAGCCGTCGAAGCGCGCCATCGCCGATATCGCCGCCGCGACGGCCTTCATCTTCGGCCCGCACTTCTTTCCAAGCGTCTTGAAGTTGGCCTTGTAGGAGACGTCGCAAAGCTCCGTCTCGTCGGCCACGTACTCAACGGCCTTGACGTTCAGCTCGTCCTCGATAAGCTCCTCAAGGCCCTTCACGTCGGCGCCTGCCACGCGGATCGCCGCAAGCGGCTGCCTCACCTTGAGATCGTTGTCGGCCCTGAGCCTGCGGCCGAGCTCCACGACGGCCTGCACTGCCGCCATGCGGCCTTCGAGCGCAAGGTCGCGCGCGGCGGCGTTCGCCGTCGGGAAGTCGCAGAGATGCACGCTCTCCGGGTCGCCCGCGCCCTTCAGGTTGGAATATATCTCCTCGGCGATGAACGGCGTGAACGGGGCGGCCACCTTCGAGAGCTGCACAAGCACGTAGCGCAGCGTCCTGTAGGCGCAGAGCTTGTCGCCGTCGTTCTGCGACTTCCAGAATCGGCGGCGCGAACGGCGGATGTACCAGTTGGTGAGGTCTTCGATGAACTTGACGAAGGGCCTCACCGACCTCTGCAGGTCGTATGCGTCCATGGCTGCCGTCACGTCGGCTATCAGCGTCTCCATCGACGAGACGATCCACCTGTCGAGCACGTTGTCCGACTGCGGGAAGCATACCTCCGCGTCGGCGAAGCTGTCGACGTTGGCGTATGTGACGAAGAAGGAATACGCGTTCCACCACGGAATGAGGAGGTCGCGCATAAGCTGCTTGACGCCGCTCTCGGAGAACTTCAGGTTCTCCGCGCGCACGACGGGTGAGTAGATCATGTACAGGCGTATCGCGTCTGCGCCGTACGTGTCGAGCATCTTCGACGGGTCTGGGTAGTTCTTGAGGCGCTTCGACATCTTCTTGCCGTCCTCCGCGAGGACGAGGCCGTTCACCACCACGTTCCTGTACGGCGACTTGTCGAAAAGGCACGTGCCAAGGACCATGAGCGTGTAGAACCAGCCGCGCGTCTGGTCAAGGCCCTCGGCGATGAAGTCAGCGGGGAAGAACGACGATGCATCGCCCTCTCCCATGTAGTGCTGCTGGGAGTACGGCATCGAGCCGGACTCGAACCAGCAGTCAAGCACCTCGGGCGTGCGGTGGTACGTCTTGCCGTCCCTGCGGATCACGACCTTGTCGACGAAGTGCTTGTGGAGGTCGGTCACCTTCTCGCCGGAAAGCTCCTCAAGCTCCTTCACCGACCCGACGCAGATCATGTCGGACGGGTCGTCGTCGTTGATCCACACGGGGATGCAGCTGCCCCAGAAGCGGTTGCGGGAGATGTTCCAGTCGC